>Ga0181593_10002049_pt1 | contig 18505 bp, 21 predicted proteins | sample 071ome_19_FD_133756 | JGI IMG/M metagenome (GOLD analysis project Ga0181593, IMG submission 133756) | Coastal salt marsh microbial communities from the Groves Creek Marsh, Skidaway Island, Georgia - 071413AT metaG (megahit assembly) | ecosystem: Environmental > Aquatic > Marine > Intertidal...
ACCATCGTACTCGATATAACCTGCCTCGAGGCGTTCGTCATTTTCGTCCACCTGACGGCCGTAGGCTTAGTTGGGTTCGACAAGCGGCAGCATCACCGCTGCGCCGGCCGCACCCACGACCTTCGTGACCCGCGCCAGAAATTCTTGGCGCGAAAGTGAGGTGTGAATGTACTCGCTATAAAGATCGACAACACGCTGATCGACTTTGGGCATGGCTTTTCTCCTCATCTTCATCCGCTCACGGCGGGGCGTTCGGGCCTTCGAAGCGGCTGCTTAAATCCATCACGCGATTTGCCAGATATTCCACCCAATAGCGTACAAACGGGTCCACGGCGCCCAGTTTCTTTTGCAGAAAACGGTGCGGGATTTTCAAAAGTTCGGCACCGTCCTTTGTGAACGCCGTCGCGGTGCGCGTTCGGTTGTTGAGTAGCGACATCTCGCCAAACATCTGGCCGCGCCCGACCTTGGCGAGAAACACAGGCTCGTTATTTTCCTTGAAGGTGAAAATTTCCACCTCGCCGCGCATGACAATGTAAGCGATGTCCCCGGCTTCGCCTTTTCTGAAAATATTGATACCCGGCCCGACGACCTGTCGCTCAAGTATCTTTTCGATGCCGTCCAGGGAAAAGCTCACGCGCTGTCCTTCGCCAATCCGGGTACGACAGTCACAGGAATGCCGACCTTGCCCGCGAACTTGCCGGTGACGGCCTCCACCAGCGGGCCCGGTTTTTTCCCGACCGCCGAGGAGAGAATAAGCATGGACAGCTCCGGATTCTCCTTCACCAGCTTGAACAGTTGATCGCGCCGGTTGCCCTTGCGCACGTATAGATCCGGCTCGCGTCCGGTTTCCTTCAGAACCCGCTGGGCATACACGCGCAGCACGCCTTCCGCGTCGTCGCGCGCTTCTCTGTCCGCCAACTCTTTCACGAACTCATAGTGCATGAAGTCGGGGTCGATGTCATAGACGTAGAGCAGGGCGATCTTGCCGCCGGTGGAGCGCGCGCGGGTGCAGGCATAGCGGATGGCCGCATCCAATTCGGCGGTTTCGTCCACCACCACCAGGAACTGACGGTTTTGTTCCAGGTGATAGGCAGCAATGCTGCCCTTCGGCGCGGTGTCGCTTGACGATGACTGCGGGGCTGCGGATGCCATGGTGCGTTTTGTGCGCGTACCTATTCTTTATCGAAACCTGCGGCGTCCCAGGCAAGGAAGCCGCCTTCCATGCGCTTGATCACGCCTTTGTAGCCGGCGGCGACGGCTTTTTCCGCCACAAGACCGCAACGGCGTCCGCTGCGGCAATGAAAGACCAAGTGCCTTTCGCCGGGATCGGGAATTTCGCTCGGATTGAAGGTAGACAGTGGCATCAAGATCGCGCCGGGAATATGTGCTTCGCCCCATTCGTTGGCCTCGCGCACATCCACGATCACCGCGGCGTCCGCGTCGCGCCACTCTTTGATCTGAGCAGGGCTCACATAATAAACCTGATCCGGCGGCAGGGACATTTTACGCTCCATGAAATCGAAATATGACGGTCAGTTTACGCTACTGCGTGCGAGTCTGAGAAGCTTGGAGGGGTAAAATTGGTTAACTGGGTCGAAAAACACGATGACCGGTGCAATTTACGTTCAAAGCCGTGCGAAATGCGCGCTTAACCGTGCAGCCGTGCACGGCAAACCGTTGCTTCATAAACGGTAAATCTGCGCGGAGTAGGGCGAAAAACGGCTCTAAACCGCGCTTCTGCGCAGGGCCAGCCGTAGCCCTTTCCATACCGACCCGGTCTCGAAGAAGCGAATACCCCACACACAGCCGAACCAGATGGATGCGATGACCACGGCCGATCCGATGGAAAGGGTCGATAAACCCGACAGCCCTTGGCCGAATGTGCAGCCCAGCGCCAGCGTTCCGCCGGTGCCCATGAGCGCGCCGCCGATGATATGCCGCGCGAAATCCGCGCGCTCGGTGAAGGTTTCAACGCTCAAATTGCCGGTTGCGGCGGCGTAAACGAACGATCCGACCGGCACACCAAGCAGCGTAAACATGCCGAGCAGGGCGCCGCTCACACCGAAGGCCGCGATACTTTGAACGAGATCCGCCACCGGAGGTACGAAATTAAGCGCGGTTTTGTCGGCAAGGCCGCCGTACGCGGTCAAAATTTCACCGGCGAGCCATGCCGCGGGAACCGTCAATCCAATCACAAGGGCGCCGAAAAGTTGGTCTTTGGTGGCGCGAAACCAGTCGTCCCTGAGACAAAAAACCAGCATGCCGCCGCCGATGATCGCGGTGAACACCCAGCGCGCCGCCTCCGCGTTGATTCCCGGAAACACGGCGAGGAAGCGGTCGAAACCGGGCGCCATCAGCGTCACCATGTCGCCGAAATCGGTGAGATACACATTGGCCGGTTTGAGAAATCCATAGGTCGTGAGCGCCGCGAAGATGCCGATGACAATCACCGTGATCAGCGATTTCACCGAGCCGGCGCCGATGCGCACCAAAGCCCGATTGACGCAGCCGCCGGCCAAACTCATGCCGAATCCGAACATGACGCCGCCGAGAACGAGCGCGAGCCACGACAGGCGCGGCACCAAATAGGCTGATGTGCCGAGGTTCACCAAACCCGCGGATTCCAAGGCTTGCGTGCCGATCAGCGCGGCGCCGCCGGCCATCATCCACGCGCGCATGCGCCGCCAATCCTTGGCGAACATGATGTCGGCCACCGCACCGAGGGCGCAGAAATTGGAGGCAAATGCGGCCGCGCCGACAACGGCGCCAAGTCCCAAACCGATGAGCACCGTTAATATGGCCGGGGAAAAGTCCACGCGAATCATCCTCTACAATCTGCGGGCGCAGAGTATAGTGCCCGCGCCATGACGCAAGCGCACAGCACGTCTTCTCCGGTCCTGATCGATGCCCGCGGCCTTAATTGCCCGCTGCCGGTCCTCAAACTGCGCAAGACATTGCGGGGCTTGCCGCCCGGTGCCGTTGTGGACCTTTTCGCCACGGACCGCGCCGCCCTGCGCGATGTTCCCGCGTTCTGCACCGCGCATGGCCACGCCTTCGAGGTTTCCGAGGCCGGCAACTACCTTTCCTTTCGCATCATCACAAAACCTTGAGTGCGATTGCACATTTTTTGGGCTTAGGGCGTACGGTGCTTGAATAATGGGCGTGCGGCGGTGCACTATTGGCACCGCAATACATCGCCTGAACCCCACGGGGAGGGCCCATGAGATCGCCGCGCGATTGTGGGACCGGGGGGAGCAGGGGTGACATATCCCGCGCAACGAAGCGCAACTCGACACACAGGGGAGGGTAATCATGGGCGGTGACGTCTTTTTCCTACTTATGGGCGCAATCATGGTGTTCGCAATGCACGCCGGGTTCGCATTCCTTGAGGTGGGCACGGTGCGCAAGCGCGCTCAGGTCAACGCTCTGGTCAAAATCATGTCCGATTTTGCGGCCTCGACCATCGCCTACTTCTTTATTGGTTATTCGCTGGCCTACGGCATGAGCTTTCTGCAGTCCGCCCAGATCATCTCGGGTGGTGACGGCACGGGATTTGCCCCGCAGGGCTACGACCTCGTGAAGTTCTTCTTCCTGCTGACCTTCGCGGCTGCAATTCCGGCGATCATCTCCGGCGGCATTGCCGAGCGCGCCAAATTCTATCCCCAGCTCATCGCCAGCTTCGTTCTCGTTGCCCTGGTCTATTCCTTCTTCGAGGGCATGGTCTGGAACGGCAATTTCGGCTTCCAGGACATCATCGAAGGCCTATTCGGGGCTCCGTTCCACGATTTTGCCGGCTCGGTGGTGGTGCACGCCATGGGCGGCTGGATCGCGCTGGCAGCGGTTCTGCTGCTCGGCAACCGTAAAGGCCGCTACCGCGACGACGGCTCCGTCGTCGGTATGCCGCCTTCGAACATTCCGTTCCTGGCCCTGGGTGCCTGGGCGCTGTCCGTCGGCTGGTTCGGCTTCAATGTCATGAGCGCCCAAAGCCTTGAAGGCGTGACAGGCCTTGTCGCGGCAAACTCACTGATGGCCATGGTCGGCGGCATCCTGTCCGCGCTGGTGGTCGGCAAGAACGACCCCGGCTTTATTCATAACGGCGCATTGGCGGGCCTTGTCGCGGTTTGCGCCGGTTCGGACGTAATGCATCCGGTGGGCGCCTTGGTGACCGGCGTTGCGGCAGGCGCCGTGTTCGTCTGGACATTCAACCTGTGCCAAAACAAATGGAAGATCGACGACGTTCTCGGCGTCTGGCCGCTGCACGGATTGTGCGGGGCCTTGGGCGGCATCCTTTGCGGTGTCTTCGGGCTCGAAGCCCTGGGCGGCATGGGCGGCGTAACGTTCATGGCGCAACTCGGCGGCACCCTCATCGGCATCGTCGTCGCGTTGATCGGCGGGTTCGTGGTTTACGGCGGGCTCAAAGCCACCATGGGTATTCGCCTTTCGGAAGAGGAAGAGTTTGCCGGGGCGGACCTCGCCATCCACAAAATCTCCTCGACGCCGGACGAGGATATCGTCCGCTAAATTCGATTAAACCATCAAAGAAAAAGGCGGGGAGAAATCCCCGCCTTTTTTATTCACGATACGTTTTGCGTATTTTCATGTTCCACGTCCCTGAACTTGTACTGAAGCGCGACCATGGTCGCTTTTACGGGACGCAAGGAAAGGCCGGTGAATAGGGCAATGAATGACGGCCACAACACCACATGCACCCAAATCGGCGGGGCATAGGAGACGTCGATCACCAGGGCGAGGCCGGCGACAACAAGGCATAGCGGAAACATGACGAAGAATGCGGGTCCATCGCCGGAATCATGCCCCTTAAAGCTAAGCCCGCATACGCTGCATTTCTCCGCGATGCGGATATACCCGTCAAAGAGCGAACCGCGGCCGCAGCGGGGACAGCGTCCCAACAGACCCGCAATAAGGATGGGTGCCGCTTGTTTGTTCTGAGTGTCTTCCATCGAACTCTCTTCTCGATTAAAGCGGCATGATGCCGCGTACAGGGTCCTTCATGCCGACAGATTCGGCGACAAGCGGGGCGCCGGCAGCTTCAAGCCGGCTCTTTCGCTCCGCGACGGGCGTGCCCATAATCACGTCCTCGAATTTTTTCAATTTTTCCAGTTCCGGCAAGGCAAGAGTCCGCGTGACAAGCCCATCTGTTTTTGGCCAGCGCGCTTCGTCTATGGCATACCCCGCATAAGACGCTGTGCGAAAAAATGACGCCAACGTGATGTCGGCGATGGATAAGCGCCCAAACAGAAATCCGCTCACCGGCAATTCGCTCTCCAGGTAATCGAGCACGGCAGGGATTTCTTCCTCGCGCGCTTTTTGCACGATGTCGTCTTGCGGGTCTTCCTTCCAGACAACGCGCCTCACAACCAGTTGATAGTAAAAATGCCAGATGAGAGCATCGCCCATCCGCGTATCGGCGAATTCTTCGAACCACCGTGCGCGGGCGCGCAACGGCGCGTCATCCGGCAGCAGGGGAGGGTTTGGATACCGCTCGTTGAGATACTCACAGATCAAGGTTGAGTCGCTTAAGGTCACTGCGTCATCGCAGAGAACGGGAATGCGGCGCAGAGGGCTCATGCGGCCAAAGTCATCATTGCCGAAAAAGGGAATGATCGGGTCGATTTCGTAAGGAACGCCTTTAATCTCCAGACAGGCCAGCACTTTGCGGACGTAAGGCGAAAGGCACGAGCCGATAATGCGTGTCGAGCCGGGCATGTCTATCTTCAATAAAAAAGGGCCGGTCAGAGCCGGCCCTTTCTGCTTTCGGTTTTTAGCCGCCGAAGGTGCGTACCGGCGTCCCAAGCAGCCAGTACACCCAGACGAACAGGAACAGCCACACCACGTCAACGAAGTGCCAGTACCAGGCTGCGGCTTGGAAGCCGACGTGCTTATGCGGTTTGAAGTGATCTTTGTTGGCGCGGAAACCGCAGACCAACAAGAACACTGTTCCAACGAACACGTGGAAACCGTGGAAGCCGGTTGCGAGATAGAACGTGGACGAATAGATCCCGTCAGTGAACCCGAATGCAGCGTGGCTGTATTCGTAAGCCTGCAGGCCGAGAAACAGCGCACCGAGCGCGGCAGTGATGAAAATCCATTTAGCCGCCAGCTTGTTGTTGCCTTCTTCGATGAAGATGTGGGCGCGGGTGACGGTGCCGCCCGAGGTGAGGAGAATCACTGTGTTATAGAATGGCAGGTCCCAGGCATCGAACGGCACAACGCCGGCCGGGGGCCATTGGAGCGTCACCGTGGAGAAGCCGAGAGAATTGTGAAAGAAGGCCCAGAAAAATGCGACGAAGAACATTACTTCGGAGGCGATGAACATCACCATTCCGTTGCGCAATCCGTCCGCAACCTTATCCGTATGCGCCTTTTGGATAACGGACTCTTTTACGACGTCACGCCACCAGAACACCATGGTCAGGATGACGAGGATGAACCCTGGTATAAGAAGGGCGACACCCAAGTCTTCCATGCCGAGCACCGGCACGTTGTGGAAGTACATGATGGCGCTCACCGCCAAAACGAATGCGGAGAAGGCTCCCATGGTGGGCCATGGGCTGGGATCAACCATATGGAAAGGATGTTTAGCGTGGGCACTCATGGGCTAGTCCTTTTGGTTCTCAATTAACTTGCGCGGTTTCTTCCGTATCCACGCTCGCTTCTTTCATCATGTCTTCGAGCGAGCGGAAAAACGTATATGACAACGTTATGGTACGAACTTCATCGGTTGTACTGTCGTCAATCATTTCGGGATCGACAAAGAACGAAACCGCCATATCCACGGTTTCTCCTGGCTGCAGCGTTTGCTCCTGAAAGCAAAAGCAATCAATCTTATTGAAGTACAGACCGGTTTTCTCTGGCGTGACGTTGAAGGTCGCGGTGCCGGTGGTCGGTTGGTCCGAAATATTTTTCGCAACGTAGTGCGCGGTTACCGTTTCACCGATCTTCATGGTGACCGTTTTCTGCGCCGGATAGAATTCCCAGGGCAATTCCTTGTCCACGTAGGAATCAAGGCGGACGGTCATGGGGATGTCTTCGGTCCTTGTGGATGGTGCGGACGCGATTTGCGTTGTGCCATCAAGGCCCAACGCCCGGCAAAAGGCATCGTAGAACGGGACAAACGCAAACGAAGCGCCGACCATCGCTATCGGCACCGCGAGAACGGTAACCGCCAGCCGAAGGTTTCGGCGCTTAAGTTTGTTTTGATCCATTTGCGTTTCGTCCCGACGGTGCGAACCGGATTACTCGGCCGGGTGAGCGGCGTGTCCACCGCTGATGACCGGAGGCTCTTCAAAGGTGTGGAACGGCGCCGGTGAGGCTACGGTCCACTCAAGAGTGTCTGCGCCTTCGCCCCACGGATTAGCCACAGACTTCTCACCTTTATTCAAGACGTACACCGTCATAATCAGGAAGAAGACCGAGGAGGCGCCGGCGATGTAAGCTCCGTAGCTGGAGACCAAGTTCCAACCAGCAAAGACATCCGGGTAATCAATATAACGGCGCGGCATGCCCGCTAGACCCAGGAAGTGCTGCGGGAAGAACGTTACGTTCACGCCGATAAATGTTGTCCAGAAGTGGAGTTTGCCGGCCCATTCGGGATAGCGTCGCCCGGTCATCTTGTCGAACCAGTAATAAAAGCCCGCAAAGATAGCGAAGACGGCGCCGAGAGACAGGACGTAGTGGAAGTGCGCGACAACGTAGTAGGTGTCGTGCATGGCGATGTCCATGCCGGCGTTGGCGAGCACCACGCCGGTGACGCCGCCGACGGTGAATAGGAAGATAAACCCAACCGCCCACAGCATTGGCGTTTTGAAGGAGATCGAACCGCCCCACATGGTGGCGATCCAGCTGAAGATCTTAATGCCGGTCGGAACCGCAATGGCCATGGTCACGGCGATGAAATACGCGCGGTAATTCACGCCCATGCCGACGGTGTACATGTGGTGTGCCCACACGATGAAGCCGACGATGCCGATCGACGCCATGGCGTAGGCCATCGGCAGATATCCGAACACCGGCTTGCGCGAGAACGTCGAGACGATGTGGCTGACAATACCGAAGGCCGGCAAAATCATGATGTACACTTCTGGGTGACCGAAGAACCAGAACAGGTGTTGCCACAAGAGCGGGTCGCCGCCGCCGCGTGGATCGAAGAACGCCGTGCCGAAGTTACGGTCGGTCAGCAACATGGTCAGCGCGCCCGCAAGCACTGGAATAGCAAGAAGCAGCAGGATCGCGGTGATGAAAATCGCCCATACGAACAAGGGCATCTTGTGATAGCCCATGCCCGGCGCGCGCATGTTCATGATCGTTGTAATGAAATTCGTTGCGCCCAGGATCGAGGACACACCCGCCAAGTGCAACGAGAGAATGGCGAAATCCACGCTCATGTCAGGCTGGCCGGCCAAGCCGGAGAGCGGCGGATAGATTGTCCAACCCGTGCCGACACCGGTGCCCGCCACCATAGAAAGAACGAGCAAGATCAAAGCGGGCGGCATCAGCCAGAAGGAAATATTGTTCATGCGCGGGAATGCCATGTCCGGCGCGCCGATCATCATGGGCATGAACCAGTTGCCGAACCCGCCGATCAGGGCAGGCATGACGACAAAGAAGACCATCAGAAGAGCGTGAGCGGTCACCAGCACGTTATAGAAATGCTTATCGGTGATGTATTGCAGGCCTGGTTCCATAAGCTCCATGCGGATCATGATGGAGAAGGCGCCGCCAACGAGAGCGGAGACGACGGCGAGCACCAAGTACATCGTGCCGATGTCTTTGTGGTTGGTCGAGTTCAACCAACGCGTGATCCCTGTCGGATGATGGTCGCCGTGGTCGTGGGCGTGGGCTTCAGCACTCATGGACGTTCTTCTCCGAATTTATACGGTCGTACCGTTATTACTGTGCAGCGGCTACTTGTGTATCGGAAGCGGGCTCAATGCCTGCTTGTTGTTGCTCTACGTATCGCTGGAATTCTGCTTTGCTTACGACATCGACAACGATTGGCATCAAGGAGTGTTCGACGCCGCAAAGCTCCGAGCATTGTCCGTAGTAGCGGCCTTCCTTGGTCACGCGAGTCCAGGTCTCGTTGACCCGGCCGGGCATGTTGTCGAGTTTCACGCCGAACGCCGGAATGGTCCACGCGTGGATCACGTCGTTGGACGTGAAAAGCAGGCGGATGGTTGTATCCACCGGCAGAATAACGTGGGTGTCGGTTTCGAACTGGCGATGCTGACCGGCGGCATAATCAATTTGATCGCCCGGGAGCGGCAGCGCGTCGTACGAAATATCGTATTCCGGCAGCTCATATGACCAGAACCATTGATTGCCTGTGATCCGCAAGGTCATGTCCGCTTCTTCGACGCGGTCCATATAAAAGAGGATGCGATAGGACGGGATCGCGATGGCGACAAGAATAAGTACCGGAATAACGGTCCATGTCACTTCAAGCCACGTCTTGTGAGACCACTTGGCCGGAACCGGATTTGCGCGCTCATTGAAGCGGAAGATGCAAATCAGCAGAAGCACCAGCACAAACAGAGAAATCGCTGTGATGATCACGAGAAGGAAGTTGTGAAAATCCACCAATTGCTCGGCGACCGGAGTAACCGGTGTTTGCAATCCCAATTGCCATTCCTTCGGAAATGACGGTGTCGGCATTTCCGCATAGTCGGCGGCGAGGGTGGGGAGGGCGGAAAAAAGAGTAGAAAATACGGCGGCAATCGCCAGAGTTACACGGCTCACACTTAGTCTCCATTGTAGCCCGCAGGCGGCCAATCGTTTAAGCGGCCCCGCCAGGGGGTTCAACTGAATTTTTACGAGGTTTTTCAATTTTTTGAGCCACAGCCCCGGCCGGTTCTGACGCCCCCGCAGGCCAACCTCTCTGCCCTGCCGGGAGAGTAGCCGAACGCTTTTGGCCCGTAAAGCCGCAACGGCGCAGTTTTCCGCCCTCCCCGAGCCTTCCGATTAGGGTTTTCCAGAGCCCCTGGATCGGCTACAAGTCGCCTCCGACGAATTCTCCCGGGCGGACGCCCATGGGTCCGGTGGGGTCAAGAGCAGGTGTGCCGTGTCTGATAATAATTCCAAAGATCCAAATGAGCTGACCCCGGCGCAAAAGAAGCGTTTGTGGCTGTTCGGACTCGCCGTCGCGGCTGTTTCCGTATTCATGTATGTAAGCTTCATCATTAAAACCGCGGTCAAAGGCCCTTAGTGAGCGCGACCGGCAACGGTGCGTTTATCCACAGGGTCAATCGCAAATCATAATCACTGTCTAGAGTTCCCATGACCGCCCAGCAAATTCTTCCGCACGTTAATGCCGCCCTAAATACACTCTCGACGATCCTTCTGGTGATCGGTTTCGTGATGATTCGCAGCGGTCGTAAGGACGCTCACAAGAAAGTCATGATATCAGCGATTGCCGTCTCGGCTTTGTTTTTGGTTTTCTATCTCATCTACCATTTCACTGCGCCGATCTTTGTGTTTCCGGGCACCGGGTGGACCGTGCCGGCGTACTACGCAATGCTGATCAGCCACGTTATTTTGGCGACGGTCGTGACACCCATGGTCATGGTTACGGCATGGCGCGCATGGCATGGAAGATTTGACAAACATAAAGCTATCGCCCGCTGGACACTTCCTATTTGGCTTTATGTTACGGTGACCGGGGTGGCTATTTATGCCATCCTTTATCACGTTTACCCCGTCAGCCCGTGATCGGCCCAAGGCTGTTCGTGGACCGGCGCCTTTCGACTCTGGCCAGTAGAACAAAATGGACGAAAAAGAGGTCATCGCGCGTTCATTGCCGCCGCCGGTCGATGTGGCGGTCGATGGACATTTCGCGGGAAAGCTGACACCCCATCTTTATTACGAGCTGCGCGGATGGATTTTCCTGCCCATGGCCGCGCTTGGACTGGCCGGCTTTATGGCGCTTGTGCTGGCGATTGCCCGTGTGCCCGGCGCAGACATGCTAATGCCCTGGACCGGCCAGACCTTCTTTCAAAAGGGCCTTGTCGCACACGTCACCTTCGCATTTGTCGTCTGGTACATGGGCGTGCACGGCGCGATGACCATCCTTGCGACCTCGCAATGTCTGGCGGGCCGGGAAATGGGAGCCTTCAGCATTATTCTGGGGCGCACAGCTGTATATGGCGCCGGGTTTAGTTTGCTGATGATGCTGGTGCCCGCGCTTGCCGACTTAGGCGAACCGTCCCTCAACAACTACATCCCCGTTCTCATACACCCGCTGTTCTACGCCGGGCTCGCGCTGCTTGCAGTGTGTCTGGCGTTGCCGGTGATGCGCCTGCTGGCTTTGGTGGCTCGGACAGATGACATGGAGGCGTCCGCATTCGGGGTGGCGGCAGCTGGAGTGATTTATCTTACCGCCCTTGTTTGCGTCGGGGCGGCGGCGGCGACCATTCCGCAAAATGCCGGTGCTGAGGGCACGAATGAATATGTCATGTGGGGCGGGGGACACGTTCTGCAATTCGCGAACACGCTTTTGATGCTGAGTGCGTTCTATATTCTTTCCCGCATCACCCTGGGCGAAAATCCGATCGAAGCCAAATGGTTCAAGAACATGGCTTTGATTATGGTCGCGGGCGCGGCAGCAGGGCCGCTGTTGTACTTGTCGTACCAGGGTGGCGATCCAACCCAGCGCATGGCGTTCACTTATATGTACTGGTTCGCGCTGCCGATACCGTCGGCGGTGATTTTGGGGAGCGTCGTCGCGCTGCTTTACAAGCGTAGACACGATATTTTGACTGGGCCACCTGAAGCCATCGGTATGGCAACCGCACTGGTCCTTTTCGCGTTCGGCGGCGTCATCGGATATTTCGAGGGTTCGGTGGATACGCGGACCCCGAGCCACTATCACGCCATGCTGATCGCCGTGACCCTGGCGTTTATCGCACTTTATTTCGCGCTGTTTCTGCCGTTGATCGGGCTGCGCACGTCCCGCAAGAAGCTGCGCATGGCCATGTATCTGCTACTGGGCGGGGGGCAGTTCCTGCACTCCTTGGGGCTATATTTGGCCGGCCTGGAAGGGGTGGTGCGTAAAACCGCCGGGGCCGCCCAGGGGCTGGACAGCGGCTGGAAGGTCGCCACCATGTCCATGATGGGTCTGGGCGGGATTATCGCGGTTTCAGGCGGCGTGATCTTTGTGGTCCTGGCCGGTAGAATGCTGTTGGCACGGTGCGGTGGAGGTGGTACCGCAGGCGCCGTCGCGCCCGACGGCCCCGCGCTGGATGCCAGAACCGGGGCAGGCGCGGAATGAATCAGGTTTCGGGAACGGATAGGATCACCATGCAAATTCGCAGCTACATCGAGCTGATGAAATTGCGGATCGGCTTTTTGATCGCCGTCAGCGCCATGGCCGGATACGCCGCCGTGGCGCATCAGGTGGACGCATGGCAGTTGGCGATTTTGTTTGTCGCGATGCTGCTGGGGTCTTCGGGCTCCGCCGTTTTCAACCAATTTTACGACCGGGATATCGACCGCCTGATGCCGCGCACCGCGCAAAGGCCGCTGGCCGCCGGTACGCTGGAAGATCCGCGCCGTGCGCTGTGGTTTGCGGGCTTGTTGCTGTTGGCCGGATGTGCGCTGGCGCTACTGGCGTTTAATTGGGTGGTCGCGCTGCACTTATTTCTCGGCGCCTTCGTGTACGGCGTTGTGTACACGGTCTGGCTCAAGCGCCGTCATTGGACCAACATCATCATCGGCGGTGCGGCGGGTAGTTTTGCCGTACTGGCCGGCGCGGCGGCGGTCGATCCGAACATCTGGCTTCTGCCGGCGTTGATGGCGATTACGCTCTTCTTATGGACGCCGTCGCACTTTTGGGCGCTTGCGATTCTCATTAAGGATGATTACGCGAAGGCCGGTGTACCGATGCTGCCGGTGATCGCCGGCGATGCGGTGTGTGCGAAGTGGATTTTCGCGAACACGATTGCGTTGGTTGGGTCGGCCTTATTACCGGTGGTGTTCGGCCAACTCGGCTGGCTCTATGCCGTCGTGTCCACCGCGTTCGGACTGCGGTTTTTGTGGCTGAACTGGATGCTGGTGCGTGATCCGTCACGCGATCTGGCGCGGCGCAATTTCCTGTTCTCGATGCAGTATCTGGCCGGTGTGTTCCTGGCGGTTGTGATCGACAAGCATGTGCCGCTGTCGGCCATCAGGCTATAGGCCAAAGCGGCGAAATCAAATTCACAGCAATTGCGGACAGGAGTGGCGATGAGCCGGATTGTCTGGATTACCGGGGCGGGCAAGGGCATCGGACGAGCGGTGGCCCTGGCGTATGCGGCGCACGGCTGGACCGTTGCGGTGAGTGCGCGCACGGGCGATGATCTTGACACTCTTTCCGCCGAGGCCAAAGACGCAAACCTGCCGGGCCGCGTTGTTCCTTATGCTGCGGACGTGACCGATCACGACGCCATGAAGCAGACATTCAAGCAGATCGAACATGACGTGGGCGCGGTGGAACACGTCATTTTGAATGCAGGTACGCACATGCCGAGCCCGGCGAAAAAATTCAACACCGAAGCTTATCGTACATTGTTGGAAATCAACGTGATGGGCAGTGTGAACGGGCTTTCCGCTGTTTTGCCGACCTTCATCGAACGTAAATCAGGGCGCATTGGCATTGTCGCATCGGTGGCCGGATACAGCGGGTTGCCCGCGGCCGGGGCATACGGCGCCAGCAAGGCAGCGCTGATCAACATGTGCGAGGCATTGAAGACGGAATTGGACTCGTTGGGTGTGGGTCTGTCCGTCATCAATCCCGGATTTGTGCGCACGCCGTTGACCGCCAAGAATAAATTCCCGATGCCGTTCCTGATTGATGCGGATGTCGCCGCGCGGCACATTTACAACGGCATGCAAAAGGGCAAGTTCGAGATCGCGTTTCCGCGCACTTTCGTGATCATCCTGAAGATTTTGCGCATGCTACCCTACGGTCTGTACTTCCCGATCATTAAGAAGGTGACCGGACTATGAGTGCTTCGCGTTCAGTTGGTCCGGCCGACGCCTATATACGCTTTTACGAAGAGCTTGGCCCTGACACTGTCGATCGCTTGAGGGAGGTTGCCAGCGATGACGTCCGCTTTCGTGATCCGTTCAACGACGTTACAGGACTGGAGGCGTATCGCCGGCTGTTGGTAAAGATGTATGACACTTTGCCCGATGCGAAATTTATCGTGACTCATCAAAGCGTGGACGGGGATACGTGTTTTATTCGCTGGCGCTCAGAGGCGACGTTGCGCGGAAAGCCATGGATTGTAGAAGGAATGAGCGAATTGAGGTTCGCACCCGACGGCAAGGTGCGTGAACACATCGACCATTGGGATGCGGCGGGGCAATTCTACGAACGTTTTCCAATCATCGGGTCAATGATCAGGTTCATTCGGCGGCGCGTGGCGAAGGCGCATCAATAGCGCGGCGCGCCAGACCATCCAGCCTCTTGCGGATAACGCCCTGCCGCGCGGCGGTGATGGGAAATCCCCAGATCATGAAAATGGTCATGATTTTTAGAGCCACGGGCACAAGCGAATACCCCACCGCCACGGCGAGCACCGCCGTGGCGTCATTCGCGCCGCCGGCGGAAAATCCAAACGCATCCAGCACGGGGAAAGCGATGCCTACGCCCAGCGCAAACGCAAGCTTAGTCGACATGCTCCAGAGGGCGAAAAACAGACCGGCCCGTTGCTCACCTGTTTTGAGGGTATCGTAGTCAACGACATCGGCCTGCAGGGCCGGGGGCAGGGCGAGGTCCGCGCCAAGGCCCATGCCGGTGACGACACAGATGAGTCCAAATGCGATCACTTGGCCGGGCTCAAGCAGAGGCACCCAAACAAAAGCAAGGCACGCAATGATCATCGATACACACCAGGTTCGGTGTTTGCTCCATTTGCGGCTGAGCATAAGCCATGCGGGAATGGCCGCGACGGCGCTGAAGAAATAGACCAGCGTCAGAACGCTTCTTGCTGTTTGACCGGCTTGCAGGGCGTGTTCGAGATACAGGAGAAATAGGGAGGCCGGGATGCCTGTCGCGAGACCGTTGATAAACCATGCCGCGATTAGACGAACAAACGGCCGGTTTTTTGCAATATGACGCAGTTGCAGAACAAACGATTTCGAGCTGTTTGGCTTTGTTGTTTCAGACCTTGCGCGGGATATGTCCGGCACGCGCCACAGCATAATGGCAATGAACGGCCCACCAATGAGAACGGCCATCCAGGAAATCGCCGCGTAGGCGTCTTGTTCGGTGCCGCCTGTACTGGAGACAAATGTCGGTACAATACCGGCGGCCAGTATGCCGATGACCATCATGCCTTCGCGTGCGGAGGTAATCCGTGCGCGTTCGAAATAATCGCCTGAAAGTTCCGCACCCCAAGCCGTGTAAGGCACTTGAACCAATGTCCAACCGACGTAAAGCAGCACCGACCAGAGCATAAAGTATGTGACAGTGACGTTTTCCGGCGGCTGAAAGAGTTGGAGGATCGCAATACCGCCGACGATGCCGCCGACGACGATCCAGGGTTTGCGGCGGCCCCAACGTGAGTGCCATTTATCGCTATATAGGCCGACAAAGGGATCGACGACGACATCTATGCCGCGCGCAATCAGCAAGGCAAGTCCGGCGGCCGAAAGTCCGAGCGCTTCACCGTAAAACGCCGGTAGGAAGATGAATGCCGGGATCATGGGCATGGCTAGGGCAAAGCCGGGCAGGGCATACGCAATGAGACGCCCTGTCGGAACGTGATCGGCGTTGTGCTGTGTCATGGTTATTGGCGAACCAGCTTGAATTGGCCGACGTTGATCGCGTTCGCCCTAAAGCCGCCTTCGCAGTACGCAAGATACATTTCCCACATGCGGCGAAAGCGCTCATCGAAACCCATTGGCTCTATCGCGTGCCAAGAGGAGAGGAATCTATCGCGCCAGAGCTTGAGCGTTTGCGCGTAGCTTGCGCCGAACATTGTTGCGCCTTCGAAACTCAACTTGGCGCGGTCGAACTGTTCCCTCAGGGCTTCCACCGAAGGCAGCATGCCGCCAGGAAAGATGTATTTCTGGATGAAGTCCGCGTTACGCCGATACTGATCAAACCGGTTTTCGGCGATGGTAATGATTTGCAATGCGGCTGCGCCGCCATTGGTCAGGCGTTCGTGAATCATGTTGAAATATCTGGGCCAATGGCGCTCGCCGACGGCTTCAAACATTTCGATCGAAGCGATGCGATCAAAGGTGCCTTCTACGTCTCTGTAGTCCTGAAGGCGCAGATCGACTTTGTCCGAAAGCCCGGCCTGCTGAATGCGCTGGGAAGCAAAGGTAAGCTGCTCCTTAGACAATGTCAGACCAGTGATTTGACAGCCATGCGTTCTGGCGGCGTATTCGGCAAATCCACCCCATCCGCATCCAATCTCAAGAATGCGGTGTTCGGGCTTTAAGTCGAGCATTTCCGCAATGCGGCGGTATTTTGCGATTTGCCCCTCGGACAGCGGCTGGTCGGGCGCGTCGAACATCGCAGAAGAGTACGTCATGGTTGGATCGAGCCACTTTCCGTAGAACTCGTTCCCCAGGTCATAGTGGGCGGCGATATTCTTACGGCTTCCCCTTTTTGAATTGGGGCGCATCACGTGAAGAAGTCTGTTCCACGTTTCATATATGGCGTTTTGCAGGCCGTTTCCTTGCCACTTATTTGGATTCATTGCCGCGAGCTCGATAACCTTGGATAGGTCGGGGCTTTCCCAGTCGCCGTCCAAGTAAGCTTCAACGAATCCGGACTCTCCTTGCGTTAAAAAGCGGCGGATAGCCCGATATCTGTTTATGCGGACAGTTGCTTTTGGTTCCAGTGAAAGGCGCCCATCCAAATGATAGGTCGAGCCGTCCGGAAAAATGAGTGTCAGCTGCCCTTTTTCCAGCCGGCTTGCGATACTGATAAATTTTTCGATGAAGCTGTTGCCGGGCGCTGAAACATCGCCGTCAGTTGCGTTCACCATATCTGCCTCGCTTCACGCTTGGGTCAAGCTGCGATCTCTTTCCGATCCTTGACAACCGTCACCGGATTGGGCGGCGGCGCCGGATGGTGCACAAGCGGTATGCCCTTCATCCATAATCTTAGAGCCTCCCAATGGATTCCACCAATAACCTTTAGGGTCATAAGCGGATATTTGAAAAATAGCTTCAAGGCCGCGCTTCGGGTTAGCCCATGTTGGGTGCCGTTGAACGCGGCATACAATAGCTGTCCATCACCGTCTGTTTCATCTATCGCGATGGAAATCGCGCCGTCCGGCGGCTTAATTCGAAAATGATATGTCATGTCCATTTCTATGAATGGAGAGACGTACATTTCTTTTTTGCACGACTGCTCAATGAACGATCCGGCCTTCGCACAATTTTTATCAGTTGGGATGAGATAGGAATGACGCTCATGAAACGTATTCGTAACCTGATACAAAATGGCCGCAAGGTCTTCGCCGGTGCTGCTTTTGGTATAACAGAAATAAACACTGAGGGGATTGAAGACGTATCCTAGGATGCGGGGGTAGCAGAGCAGGCGAATAGACCCGCCCCTTAAGTCGATTCCTGCAACTTTTAATTTGTCCTCGACCCATGCGCGCAGCGGTGTGCCGTCACCGGCTCCGTGGTCCCGGTCGTGAAAGGACAGCAAGCCAAAGGTGTTGTAGCTAAATCCACGCAGGTTTTGATGAAGGCGCGGTAATTCGTTCAAATCCAAGAGCATTGAGAATACGCGATATTGCAATGCATGCTGCTTGGGGCGAGTTCTATTGTGAACGACGCGCCCTTCATAAATGCAGGAATTCAGTTCGCCCGTCACGCCGCCTCGCTGTAAATCGCAGGCAGTGCGATCCTGCCGGATTCATTTTCAACGTGCCACGGCCTTCGTACGCCACCCAACGCTTCCGCGACCGCCAGCCCCGACTGTAACCCGTCTTCATGAAACCCATGACCGAAATAGGCACCACAAAACCAAGTTCGGTTGGCGCCTTGCAGGGTCCACAGCGATTTCTGCGCGTTTAGAGCGGCGTGATCAAAAATGGGGTGCTCGTACTCGAATGACTTGATGAAACACTCTTCGTTGGGGGGCCGGTGAGGGTTGAGGGTCACAAATATCGGAAAACGCTCGTCGATATTCTGAAGAAGGTTCATCCAATAAGTCAGGCTGACCAAATTGGAAGTGGATGCAGCTTCGTCCGAGATGTAATTCCAACTTGCCCAGGCGCGGCGCCGCTTTGGCATCAGAGAGTTATCGGTATGCAGAACGGCGGTATTGCGCTCATACCGAATGGCGCCGAGCGTTTGTTGCTCCAGCGCGCTGGCATTGGCCAGTATTGAAAGCGCTTGATCGCTGTGCGTTGCGAGCACGACGTGATCGAACCGGCGCGTCTGCCCGTTTTCCAATGTCAACTCAACGTGATCAGAGTGACGGACAATCCTTTTTACGCCGCAATTCAGGTTGATACGGTCTGCAAATGATTGCGTCAGC
>Ga0181593_10002051_pt1 | contig 18492 bp, 16 predicted proteins | sample 071ome_19_FD_133756 | JGI IMG/M metagenome (GOLD analysis project Ga0181593, IMG submission 133756) | Coastal salt marsh microbial communities from the Groves Creek Marsh, Skidaway Island, Georgia - 071413AT metaG (megahit assembly) | ecosystem: Environmental > Aquatic > Marine > Intertidal...
ATTGGTGTGGGTGAGCCCGGCTGGACACTATGACGAAGACGCCGTGACTATCTGCCAGGTGGCCGCACGGCTGTCGGCCTTTGGATTCGAGGGACGACACATGCGCAGTTTCCGGGTCGTCGCTGACCGGGAATCGGGTTTGATCGAACAGATGGCCACGCCCTTTGGTCGCACCACCGGCCGGGAACGCGATTCGCGGGTTCGCTCCCAAGAGGCTATCCGTGAAATCGCCGCACTATTCACGCAACTTCATGCTTCCTTGCTCCGCGCGGAGTTGATTCGCGCCGGCAAAGCCTGAAGGGCATGTGGAATTTCACTCTGGGCGTGATCGGGTGGCTGTCGGCTGATCCGCCACGCGGCTAGCCTTGTTCCATGATCGATCTCGACGTGGTGGGCGTTCGGATGGAAATGCCGTCCAACACGCCGATCGTGCTGTTGCGCGAGCGAGACGGCGAACGCTATCTCCCTATTTGGGTCGGAGCGGTCGAAGCAACGGCCATCGCGTACGCCCAGCAGGGCGTGGTGCCACCGCGACCTCTCACTCACGACCTGATGCGCGATCTGCTCGACGCCCTTGAGGCTCCGATTGCGCAAGTGCGCATCACCGGCCTCGAGGACGGGGTCTTCTACGCCTTGATCGTCTTCGAAAGTGGACTCGAGGTGGCCGCTCGGCCTTCGGACGCCATCGCGCTGGCCCTTCGGGCTGAAGTGCCGATCGTGGGTGCTGAGGCTGTTCTTGATGAAGCCGGTATCGAGATTCCCGACGAGGACGAGCCGGTGGAGGAGGATCAGGTCGAGAAGTTTCGCGAGTTCCTCGACCAAGTTTCACCAGAAGACTTCGGCGCTCCCGGTACCTCCTGAGCCTTCAGTTGACCTTGAGACTTCGGTCAGACACGCGTTGGCGTGTCGCGTTGTAGCCCCTGCGACGGCTCCCTAGATTCCTTCCCACGGCTTCCCCGGCGGACCACAAGAATCCGCGCCTCGGCCTTCGGCCCCGGCAGTAGGGTGGAGCAGGACGAGGAGGAGCAGTGACCGGTAGGCAGATGCCCGCGGGGGATTCGACCCAGGGCGCGCTTTTTGACGACGCCGATCTTCGCCCTTTGCCGGCCCACGTGGGCTATCGAGGACCGATCGCTTGTTCAGCGGCAGGCATCACCTACCGCCAACTCGATTACTGGGCTCGCACTGGCTTGGTCGCTCCGACCGTCCGCGGCGCTGCAGGTTCGGGTACCCAACGCCTCTACAGCTTTCGCGATATCTTGATTTTGCGTATCGTCAAGCGCCTGATTGATACCGGGGTCTCTCTGCAGAACATCCGCGCCGCCGTTGACCATCTGAGCACACGAGAGGGCGAGGATCTGGCGCGAATCACCCTGATGAGCGACGGCGCCAGCATCTATGAATGCCGCAGTGCCGATGAGGTCGTAGATCTCGTCAGGGGAGGCCAAGGGGTCTTCGGAATAGCCGTCGGCAGTGTCTGGCGCGAGGTGGAGGGCACCTTGGCGACCCTGCCCGCCGAGGATCCCGACGGCGAGAACGTCGTTCCCGCCGGGGTGACGGACGAACTTGCGCAACGCCGGGCTCAACGAGCTGCCGGCTGACGTTTTGCCCTCGCTTTTTCGATTCCTACGCTAGGCTTGGCCTGCCAGTTATCCCACGCGGGAGAGTGCAATGGCCCACTCCAGGGTCAAGGCCGCCGAAGGAGCAATTGCCCCGACAAACTCTCAGGCACCGGTACCGCGTGGGTAGGCAACTCTGGAAAAGGGATTCGTCCCTACCGACGGTGAAAGCCGCGGGCGGTGATCACATCGCTGACCGTGGTGAAGCTCTCAGGTCGCGCTTTGCGCGGTAACAGAGGGGGAGCAGTTCCTACTGTTCGCCCGACGCACCTGGAGACACCATGGATTTCCCCGCCCGTCACATCGGACCCCGCTCCGCGGACATTGACGCGATGCTCGCCGAACTTGGTTATCGTGATCTCGACTCTTTCATCGACGCGGTGGTGCCGACGGGTATCAAGGACCTGAGCGTCATGGAACTACCAGCGGCTGTCAACGAAAACCAGGCGCTGGCAGAACTTGAGCGTCGCATCGACGCAGTCGAGCGACCCACCTCGATGATCGGATTGGGCTACCACGGCACCGTGATGCCCGAGGCGATCAAGCGGGGCATTGTGCTCAATGCCGGCTGGTACACGGCTTACACGCCGTACCAGCCTGAGATTTCCCAAGGTCGACTCGAGGCGCTGCTCAATTTCCAGACTCTCGTCGAGGATCTGACGGGGCTGAACGTGGCCGGAGCCTCTTTGCTCGATGAGCCAACCGCCGTCGCCGAAGCAATGACGATGGCGATCAAGCACGGGCCCAGGGGAGTGGAGAGGATTGCGATCGATCGGGGAGTGCACCCGCAAACCCGGGCGGTCGTAGGCACCCGTGCTGAACCGCAGGGCATCGAGATCGTCGATTTCGATCCGACCGATGGTCTGCCGGAGGGGCCGTTCTCCGGTGTGGTCATCGCTTACCCAGCTTCGACCGGTGGCATCACCGACCCGAGGCCCGTGGTGGCAGCGGCTAAAGAGCAGGGCGCACTGGTGGTCTTCGATGCGGATCCGCTCGCCCTGTTGCGGCTCGAGTCACCCGGTTCTTTGGGAGCAGACATTGCCGTTGGTTCGATGCAGAGGTTCGGCGTGCCGATGGCCTTCGGTGGGCCACACGCCGGATACATCGCCGTGCGCTCCGGACTCGAACGGTCCCTTCCGGGGCGATTGGTCGGTGTGAGTGTCGACGCCGACGGACGTCCGGCGTATCGCTTGGCACTGCAGACCCGCGAGCAACATATCCGTCGGGAGAAAGCCACAAGCAACATCTGCACAGCGCAGGTACTTCTTGCCGTTCTTGCCGGCATGTACGCCGTGTATCACGGACCCACCGGGCTGATAGAGATCGCGAATCGGATCAATGCACTGGCAAGTCGGCTGAACCACGGTGCTCGAAACGCCGGTATTGAGACGCTCAACGGTCAACTATTCGACACCGTCGCGATCAGTGCACCCGGGAAGGCAGCGGAGTTGTTCGCTGCCGCCGCGCAAGCCGGGGTGAACATCCGGCTGGTCGACGACGACGTTGTCTCGTTCACAGTCGATGAAACCACCACCGAGGAACAGGCTCGCACCCTGGCTACTGCCCTCGGCTTCGAACTCCCGGAGGTCAGTGATTCGACCATTCCGTCGGATCTGCAACGGACAGGGGAATTGCTGCAGTTCCCGGTATTCCATGCACACCGCAGCGAAACCTCGCTGATGCGCTACATGCGCTCGCTTGCGGATAAGGATCTGGCTCTAGATCGCACGATGATCCCGCTGGGCTCGTGCACCATGAAGTTGAACGCAGCTGCGGAGATGGCGCCCATTACGTGGCCGCAGTTCGCCGAAATTCATCCATTCGCGCCAGCCGATCAGGTTGCGCCGTATGTGGACATCATCACCGAGCTCGAGCAGTGGCTCGTGGCGATCACCGGTTACGACGCCGTGACGGTACAGCCGAACGCCGGATCGCAAGGTGAGTTCGCCGGATTGATGGCGATTCGCGGGTACCACCGTGCGAAAGGGGGTGACCAACGCACGGTGTGTTTGATTCCTAGCAGTGCGCACGGCACCAATGCAGCGAGTGCGGTCATGGCCGGCATGAAGGTTGTTGTGGTGGCTACGGACGAAATCGGCGATGTCGATGTTGTTGACCTCAAAGCCAAAATCGAGCAGCACCGGGACACCCTCGCGGCGTTGATGATCACCTACCCATCTACCCACGGAGTCTTCGAAGAAGCTGTCGAAGAAATCTGCGCGATGGTGCACGAAGCCGGCGGTCAGGTATACGTCGATGGCGCGAACCTCAACGCTCTCGTCGGTCTCGCCAAGCCCGGCAAGTTCGGCGCGGACGTTTCGCACCTGAACCTGCACAAGACATTCGCGATCCCGCACGGGGGTGGGGGACCGGGTGTGGGGCCGATCGGCGTACGCGCGCATTTGGCACCGTACCTACCGAACCATCCGTTGCGTCCGGATGCAGGGCCGGCGGATCGGGGGTTCGCCGATGGCGGCAACGGTCCGGTTAGTGGTGCGCCGTGGGGGAGCGCTGGCATCCTGCCGATCCCGTGGATGTACATCCGGATGATGGGCGATGCGGGGCTCCGTGGTGCCACGAGTACCGCAATCTTGTCCGCGAACTACATCGCTCACCGACTCAAGGATCACTTCCCGATCCTGTACACCGCACCGAACGGCACGGTGGCCCACGAGTGCATCCTCGACGTCCGTCCGATCACTGCGGCTAGTGGCGTGAGCGTGGACGACATCGCCAAGCGGCTGATCGATTACGGCTTCCATGCACCGACCATGTCCTTCCCGGTTGCGGGAACTCTCATGGTCGAGCCAACCGAGAGCGAATCACTGGCGGAGATTGATCGGTTCTGCGATGCGATGATCGCAATCAAGGCCGAGATTGACGCAGTGGCGGCAGGGGAGTGGCCCGGAGATGACAACCCGCTCGTGAATGCCCCCCACACCGCGGACAGCCTGATCGGGGACTGGAACCACGCCTACCCGGCGCGGCTTGCTGCGTTCCCCGCTCCGGGGATGGAGAACGGGAAGTACTGGCCTCCGGTACGCAGGATCGACGGCGCCTACGGTGACCGCAACCTCGTCTGCTCGTGCCCACGACCTGAGGAACTCGTAAACCCCTAAGCCCTTTTTCCCACAGTCGGGGAGATTGACGGTCAATCTCCCCGACTGCAGCGGGTATCTGCACTATTTCCCGCTGGTAGGTGGCGAGCGCCACTCCATAACGGTGCACAGTTCGCCATCGAAGATACGGGGACCGAGCTTCCTGAATCCCAACGATTGGTAGAAGGCGATAGCCGCCGTATTTGAAGAGAGTGGATCGATGACGATTCGATGTGCGTCGTGGGCGTCGAGCGCACGCGCAATGACGAAGTGCATCATCTCTGTTCCGTAGCCTTGACGAATCGCGTCCGGGGCTCCGATCCAAATGTCGATCGCAAAGGTGCCTGGAGCAACGGAACCCCAGTAACTGGCTGGGTCGTTGCTCGCGTCGAGGAGGATCGCGACGCCGATAGGCCTCTTCGCGACACCGATCTCGGCGATCCACACCTCTTGCCAATCGACGCTGATCTCGTTTTCCCAGTCCCAGCCAGGCCCAGCGCCGATCACGGGGGCGACGTGAGACGCGTGCTCCCAACAACACAGCTGGTCTATGTCGTCGTGGGTGGCTCGACGCATGGCAAGCGTCAATTCACCCACGAATTGCTCGGACCCACAGGTAGTCCTGGGTGTTCTCGTCGGGTCGCACATGCACCTGTTCGAACGATTGTTCGATTGTGAAATCGGTGCCGAAAAGGGCTTTGAAGTCGCCGATGGATTGGTGTCGCACCGGCAGCCCCGCGCACATGTCGGGACCTGTGGGTGAGAAGCCACCGATCACCACGACCGAGCCTGGGTGGGTCGCCGAACGCAGGACCGATGCGTAGCGTCGTCGATCGTCGTCGTCGAGGAGGAAATGCAGGACGGCTCGGTCGTGCCAAAGTCCGTACGAACGCGGGGGAGTCCAGGCCAAGAGGTCGTGTTCGATCCAGGTCACCTGCTGAGCTCGGGCACCGAGTCTGGTCCGAGACAGGCCCAGGGCCACCGGGGACCAATCGATGACCGTCAGATCGCTCCAGCCACGGTCGAGGGCTTCATCGATCCACACCGAAGCTCCAGCGCCGACGTCGATCGCCGACGTTGCGGGGTCGAGGTCGCCGATCATCTTCCAGCTGGGATCGGCGGTCGACTGATACCAACCGCGGGATGTGTAGTCGCCTGACTCGGTGGGTGAGAAGGAGCGGTCCCAATGGTCGGATGAGGAGTCAGGCATGAAGAGTCTCCCGGTTTACTACGGACATAATGTGCATTATCGGCTAAGTCTCAGTCGTAGGGGCAGTCAGGGGCGCCTGCCACGCTCCCTAGGCTATGGCGCTATGTCCAAGGTACTCGCGAGTCTGCCGGTTGGGGAACGCGTCGGAATCGCGTTTTCCGGGGGTCTCGATACGTCTGTTGCCGTCGCGTGGATGCGAGAGAAAGGTGCCGTCCCGTTCACGTACACCGCGGACATCGGCCAATACGACGAACCGGATATCGAATCGGTACCCGGACGGGCCACCCAGTACGGCGCCGAGGCTTCTCGACTCGTCGATTGCACTGGCCCACTAGTTGAGGAAGGCCTGGCGGCGATCGCTTGCGGCGCCTTCCACATTCGTTCCGGTGGCCGTCAGTACTTCAACACCACGCCTTTGGGCCGCGCCGTCACCGGAACCATGTTGGTCCGGGCTATGGCCGACGACGGCGTCTCCATCTGGGGCGACGGCTCGACCTACAAGGGCAACGACATCGAGCGGTTCTATCGGTATGGCCTGATGGCCAACCCCGCCTTGCGTATCTACAAGCCATGGCTGGACGAGGATTTCGTTCGCGAACTCGGCGGGCGCGCGGAGATGAGCGCGTGGCTTACCGAACGCGATCTGCCCTACCGGGACAGCGCTGAAAAGGCCTACTCGACCGATGCGAACATCTGGGGCGCTACCCACGAGGCGAAGACCCTCGAGCATCTCGATGTCTCTTTGGAAATCGTTGCGCCGATCATGGGCGTTCGATTCTGGGATCCGTCGGTTGCGATCGAAACCGAAGACGTCTCGCTGACCTTCGAGCAGGGTCGACCGGTAGCCATCAACGGTCAGACGTTCGACTCCCCCGTCGACCTTGTACGCAAGGCGAATGCCATCGGCGGGCGTCACGGACTGGGTATGGCCGATCAGATTGAGAACCGGATCATCGAGGCCAAGAGCCGCGGCATCTACGAAGCACCGGGCATGGCCTTGCTGTTCATCGGGTACGAGCGTCTTGTGAGCGCTATTCACAACGAAGACACCATTGCCAATTACCACGCCGAGGGGCGACGTCTGGGTCGCCTGCTCTATGAGGGGCGCTGGCTTGATCCGCAAGCGCTGATGCTCCGTGAGTCGCTGCAGAAGTGGGTTGCGAGTGCGGTCACCGGAACCGTCACCTTGCGTCTAAGGCGTGGCGACGACTACACGATCGTGAATACCGAAGGCCCGGCGTTTAGCTACCACCCGGACCGGTTGAGCATGGAAAGAACCGAGGACGCAGCTTTCGGACCGGATGATCGAATCGGCCAGTTGACGATGCGTAACCTCGACATTTCCGATTCGCGCGCGAAACTCGAAATGTATGCGGGCCTTGGGACTTTGCGCGATGGCCACGTGGAACTTGTCGGCGATATTCGGCCCGGCATCGCCGGTCAAATCGCCGACCGAGATGCAACTGCGGGCGAGGAGTCCAGCGAGCGGGACATCGACGAGGCAAGCGATCGTGCAGCCTTCGACGCGGGCACCGACTAGTACTGACTCGTGCGATAGTTGCGAGATGACCACTTCCCCACCGGAGAGCAACGGCGACGACGAGCTACCCGAGATCCCGGACTTCATTCCCGATGATGCGTTCAGTGCGGGGGGTCCGAAGGAGCCCTCGGCTGAGGAACGTGCATCCAAGGCTGCTCGCATCGCTCGGGAGAACGATCGTCTTCGCAAGGCCGGACAGATTTCCGACGGCTCAGGGAAGCCGGTCTATCGGAAGTCATCCAAGGTGGCACCGTGGATCGGGATCGGCGCAGCCATCGCAGTACTCGTCGTAGTGGTCGCTTTGCTGGCGCGCTGACGGACTAGGCCGACTTGGGCAGTTCTTCCCGGGCCTCACGCAACAGTGCGAGACGCTCTTCGAGGAGTTCCTCCAAATCCGCGCGGGTACGACGCTCCATGAGCATGTCCCAATGGGTACGTACCGGGCGTTGCTCCTTGGGCTCCTCGGGCGCAATCTCCTCAGCGATCGCGGTGGCTCCACAACGGCAGGTCCATTCGCGCTGGATCTCGTCAGCATCGACGAAGTACGGAACATCCGATACATGCCCTTCTGGACACACGTATCGCACGATGCGGCGCTCCGCCGGCGCCACGTTCTCATCACGCTCATAGCTCAGCGCCCCAAGTCGGGTGCCCTTCATCGAGGTCTCGCCCATTGCCGCCTCCCATGCCGTTCGGTTGTCTCTAAGACGCGCTGCAGGGGTCCCTGGTTCCCTCCCGAGGGTCACATTCACAAAATCACTAAGTCACGTGATTTCGAGCCCTGGCTCGGCCGCGTCCGCAAAGGTGAGCATGGCGCCCAGTGCAGGGGCTTGGTGAGGCCTGGCGGTCATCGGCCGGTCCATGACCGGTCCACGGACTATCGCTCGAGGGACTACCTCTCGAGCGACGGTGGATCGTCGTCTGTCGCCTCGTAACGAAGGTCTTCCACGATCACGGTTCCCTGGATGACGTCCCCGCCGTCAGGAAAGCCACTTTCGGGAAAGCCGGGCATGCGGGTCATCCACGACTGCCGGCCTAAAGAACGGGTCAATCGACGTCCGACCACTGAACGCACGCCGGGAATGAGCAGTGCGGCCCCGACGATGTCGGTGAGGTATCCCGGAATCACGAATAGCAATCCGGCAAAGAACTGCCCCACACTCGCCCCCGCCTTGGCAGCAGCCCTGTCGGGGTCGGAGTTCGCCACCTGCATCACGGCCGAGGCGCTCGCCCCGGCATTGCGCATCAACGCGATTCCGATCGGGATGCCGATAAACAGACCAACGAGGGCCCAACCCCATCCGATCACAGATGCGATGCCCCACAGGAGCAAGATCTCGGCCAGCGGGTAGCCGAAAACCACGAGTCGCGCTTTGAAGCCCATGGAAACCCCTCCCCTAGCTGCGCTTGCCACTGAGTGCCGCGCGTAAGGATTGGCTGCGTTCCTTGACTCCCCATTGCGTGACGCGCCATAAGGCTTCAGCCACGATGGCGCGGCTCATCTTGCTGGTGCCGACGGCGCGTTCGACGAACGTGATGGGAACCTCGCGCACCACAAAACCCCGCTGAACTGCGCGCCAGGCGAGGTCCACCTGAAAGCAGTAGCCCTGCGATGCCACCGTGTGCAGGTCGATTCCACGCAGGGTGTCGGCACGAAATGCGCGATATCCGCCGGTGGCGTCGTATATCGGAACTCCGAGCATCGCCCGCGTGTAGAGGTTCCCGCCCTTGGACAGGATTTCGCGTCCCTTAGACCAGTTCTGCGTCCCTCCACCCCTAATCCAACGCGAACCCAACACCAGATCGGCGTCGCGCAATGCTTCGAGCAGGCGATGCAACTGCTCGGGTTGGTGGGAACCGTCTGCGTCCATTTCGACAAGGACGTCGAACTCGTTTTGCAGACCCCAGGTGAATCCGGCGATATAGGCCGCCCCGAGGCCTTCTTTGCCGTGACGATGCATCACCTGAACGTGGTCGTCTCGATCGGCGATCGAGTCGGCGATGGCGCCGGTTCCGTCGGGTGAGTTGTCGTCGGCGACGAGGATGTGAGCTTCGGGAACGGCGGCCCGAATTCGCTCGACGATGAGCGGAAGGGAATCGCGTTCGTTGTAAGTAGGAACAATGACGAGGATCCGTCCAAGGTCGCTGAAGTCCGTCTGCGCCCCTTCCACCCCTTCACCCTAACGGTCAGGACTCGGCGCGGGAGGCGACCGAGCGGCGGCGGCGCACGTAGATGACTAGTCCGAGTCCGGTGATCAATGCCAGGCCAGCGAGGTACTCCGGAATGGAGTCCAGCCACACGCTTAGCGTGGACCCGGTTCGCAGCGGAACCTCGGCGACTATGAACCCCGTTTCGCCTTCGTCGAGCTGGTCAGTCACGGTCCCGTCGGGTTGGATAACCCCACTGACTCCGGTGGTCGATGCCACGACCACTGCGCGCCCTGACTGAAGTGCGCGCAGTCGCTCGATGTCCCATTGCTGCGCCGGTTGCCCTGTCCCCTGGTATGTCGCGTTGTTCGTCTGGACTGTGATGAGTTCGGCGCCGCCGCGGATCACCGCACTGAAGACATCGTCGTAGGCCACCTCGAAACAGATGACGTCTCCGATCACCACTCCCCCGGCGATAAGGACGCCAGCCTCAGTGCCGGATACGAAATCCCGAGGCACCCGATCGAAGCGTCCGATCAAAGGAGCGAGTTGTTCGCGGAATGGCACGAACTCGCCGAACGGAACCGGATGGTTCTTGACGTACCTTTGCCCGGGTCCGGAAACCGGATCCCACACGATTCCAGTGTTTTGCACCTTGGTCGGATCGTCGGTTTGCAGCACCACCCCGACCACGATGGGCACGCCGATCGCTTGAGCGGCTTCATCGATCTCCCGGGCCGCAGTTGGATCTCGGAAGGGATCTATATCGGAGGAGTTCTCCGGCCATAGGACGAAGTTCGGCTGGGCGACTTCGCCGGCCTTGACCGCATCGGCCAGCAGCAGGGTCTGGTCTACGTGGTTGCGCAAAACTGCTCGCCGCACGGCCATCGCATCCATGCCTGTCCCAGGTGTGCCACCTTGCACCAGTGCGACTGTTGCCGAGGACGTTTCACCGCCGAATTCAAGCGGCCGGGGAATGACGACGACGCTAAGGATGACGGCACCCACTGTGATGGCAAGGCCGAGGACTCGTCGGCGCCGGATGGCCTCGATGATCAGGACTGCGAGCGCGACGATGAGGAAGGTCAGGCCCGCCATTCCTGCGACTCCCGTCAACGGAGCCAGTGGCGAATTCCCCTGCGAGAAAGCCAACTCACCCCAGGGAAAGCCACCCAGTGGGACCCGGCCCCGCAGGGCTTCCATCACTACCCAGGCGCTGGCAACCCAGAGGGCTGAGCCCCGAAGCCGGCTGAGCGGACCGACGAACGCGCCCAGGGCTGCGTTCCACAGCGCGCAGTAGGCGGCCAGGAGAATCCAGGCATCGGTTCCAATGACCGTCATCCACGACAGCAAGACGAGAAAGAACGTCAGCCCGAAGACGAAGCCGAGTGCCGCGCCGAACAGGCTCCTGCCCCGCCACTGCACGGCAAGCACGCCGACGACGCCCAGCAACGCCAATGGCCATAGGCCCACGGGAGCGAAGGCGAGCGCCGTCACAACGCCGGAGAACGCAGCAATGGTCAACGAAGCGATGGTTCGCACAGGACCTATGCGCGTGTTGTCAGCCACGCTGTGCCTCGAGGAATTCGCTGCCGAATATTGGTTGGCCGTCCACCCAAGTGGCCAAACAGAGAGGATCCTCGCCTTCAAGGACCGGTAGCCCGGGTGTTGCCGAACGTGGGTCCGTCGACCAGCCCTGGACTCGCTCATCGGGAACACGAACCTCGAGATCTTGGACATTCCACGCGGCGAGATGAGCCGGCGACCCGACCGCGATAGCACCGCTGCGATGGTCGCCGACGGCTCGCCAGGCGCCACGCGTCATTGCGGTGAAGGCTGCCCGAGCGGTGAGTTGCTCGTCGGCATGCGTGTGTTCGGTCGCAGCGCGCAGGATCGTCCACGGGGCGATGGGCGTGACGGGCGAATCCGAATTCAACGTCAAATGGCCACCACCGGCAACGATCGATGCGAAGCGATTCATCGACCGCGCTCGCTCGTCACCTAGGCGGGTGTTGTACATCCCTGCAGGTCCGCCCCAGTAGTGGTCGAACAGTGGCTGCATGCTGAAGGCGGCGCCGGCTGCTACCAACGTGGTGATGTCGTCTTCGGACAGCATCTCGGCATGCTCGAGTCGATGGTTGCGGGCGCGCAAAGTGTCCACGCCGACTATTTCGCCAGCCCGACGAAAGCCAGCGCTGACACTCGAGCAGGCGGCGTCACCAATCACGTGAAAGCCGGCTTGCATCCCTGCACGTGTCACCTCGACCAGGTGGTCTGTGATCTCATCTTCGGTCAGGTACAGGGTGCCACGCGAGTCGGGTGCATCGGTGTAGGCCTGATTGAGGGAAGCGGTGTGCGAACCGAGGGAGCCGTCCACGAAGAGGTCTCCCCCGACGCCCACAGCGCCCACGTCGCGCGCGGTATCGATGCCGCCATCAGACGCGAGTTCACCCCAATAGCCGAAAACCATCGGTCCAGGCCGTTCCTGCGATAGTCGCATCAGGTCGCGAAGATCGTCTGCTCCGCCGATTGTCGGACCGCCCATCTCGTGGATTGCGACGATGCCCGCACTGCCTGCAGATGCCAAGGTTGCAGTTTGCGCAGCAGAGCGATCGCGAGCCGATACGCGGGTGAGCGCTTCTTCACGAAGAACGTGGTGGGCTTCGCGGGCAACGAATCCGCTGTCGGAGAAACCGTTGAGCGAACGTGCTGACGGAACCCGTGCGATGAGTGCACTGGATACGAGTGCTGAGTGGACGTCGATGCGCGACAGATATAACTCGCTGCCCCACGATGCTCGATCGAGTTCGTTTCGCGTGGGCAAGGTGGGATCCGACCACCGGGTCTGGTCCCAGCCGTGCCCGTAGATGAGAGCTCCTCGAACCTCTTGTGCTTTGGCTGACACGGCGTCAAGCACGTCCTTTGCAGAGCGCGTGCGCGTCAGGTCGAGTCCCAGGAGGCGGAGGCCGGTGCTGGTCGTGTGCACGTGCGAATCCACGAAACCTGGCGCCAGGAATGCACCCCCAAGATCGATAACCTCATCGGCAATGTCCTGGTGCACGGTGGCTCCTGTGTCATCGCCAACCCAGGTGATGATGCCGTCGTCGATCAGTAATGCCGTGGCAAACGGCTCGCTGCGTGAATAGATCGAAGCGCCGATGAGCAGGGTCCTTGGGGGTCGGCTCACGCAGGGATCTTCCCGAGCTCGCGTGTACTGGAGTTGAGATTGCGAACACCGTCGGGCGTACACACAACTATGTCCTCTATGCGCGCGCCGAACCGACCGGGTACGTAGAAGCCCGGCTCAATGCTGAACGCCATTCCCGGTTGAAGATGGGTGGTGTTTCCAGCAACCAGATAGGGCTCCTCATGGCTTTCCAATCCGATGCCGTGACCGATGCGGTGAATGAAGAACGCCGACAGCTCCTCATCACCGAAACGATGGTCTTTCATGATTGACCGTGCGTGATCATCGATCGCCTCGCACGTACGGCCAGGCTTGACGAAATCCACGGCGGATTCCTGTGCTTGCATCAAGACTCGGTAGGCAGCGAGGTATTCCTCGCTCGCCTCGCCGACGACGTACGTGCGGGTGCAGTCACTGCGGTAACCGCTGGGCATCGTTCCACCAATATCGACCACGATCGGATCTCCAGCCTCGATCACACGATCGGACACTGCGTGGTGAGGATTCGCGCCGTTGGGTCCGCTGGCGACGATCACGAAATCCACGGCCACGTGTCCGGCTTCCACGATCGCCTCGGCGATCAAAGATCCGGCCTCGGCCTCAGTCATACCGGGGCGGATGATCGATGGAACTTGGGCATGCACGACCTCGATAGCGGAAGCCGCCTCCTGCAGGCAATCGATCTCCCGCTGATCCTTGATCTGGCGGATCTCTCCCAGAAGCGCACCGGCAAGGACCTGAGTTCGATTGGGAAGCAACTCACGCAGGTGCAGGACGCGCTGCGCCCACATGTGGTCATCGATAGCGACCGAACCCGAACCGGCCTCCTCCACGAGAGAAGCAACCAGCGCGAAGGGATTCTCGGTTTCGGTCCAGGTGACCACCGGTCCCCCGGCCCGGCCGAAGCCGGACTCTCGGGCCTCTCCAGCCTCCAGAAGCGGTGCGATCAATGTCGAGTTGCCCGAGGCGGGAATCACCAACGCGGTAAGCCGTTCGAGTGCCTTGGCGTCGTAGTCGGCCACGTAGCGAAGATCAGCGCCGGGGGTAATGACCATTGCGGCGACGTCCTGCTGGGACATCCGATCCTGAATCCGGGCGATCACGTCGAGTTCCACGATCCAACCGTAGGCCGTGTCAGACTTCGCGCATGCCTGCCACTGGCGTTGACGTAATGATTCTCGACACCGCATCCCTGTATTACCGCTCCTACTACGCCCTTCCGTCCTCGATGACGGCGCCCGACGGGCACCCTCACAACGCGATCCGTGGACTCCTGCAGACCATTCAACGGCTGCGCGAACGCTTCGATCCGAGCACCCTGATTGCCGCGTGGGACACCGACTGGCGGCCCGACTGGCGGGTGGAACTGCTCCCCAGCTACAAGACCCACCGGCTCGCTGACGAAGGTGACGAGGCTGAGGAGGAGCCGGACGATCTCGGCCCGCAGATCGGTGCCATCCGCGAGATCCTGAGTGCCTGGGGTGTCCCGGTGATCGGTGTCGAGGAATTCGAGGCCGATGACGTCGCAGGCACCCTCGCTGAAGCGGCCGCTCGGGAGAAACTGAACTCCCTCGTCGTGACCGGGGATCGGGATTTCTTGCAGTTGGTCGATGAATTCACGACGGTCCTGATGACCGTGAAGGGTGGATTGGATGCCTGGCCACGACTCGATGCGGCCTCGGTCGAAGAACGCTACGGGGTTTCCCCTGCTCAATACCTTGATGTAGCGGCGTTGCGCGGTGACCCCTCCGACGGACTACCCGGAGTGCACGGGATCGGTGACAAGACTGCGGTCCGACTCATTCAGCAGTTCGGGAATCTCGTCGGCGTTCAACAGGCCTGTAGAAGCGAACCGCCCATCAAACCCCTTACCCCGCGACTCGCCAGATTGATCAACGACCACGCCGACTACCTACAAGCAGCCAAGACGGTTAGTGCCATTCGTACGGACGTACCGATCCCTGACCTAAAACAGACGGTGACCATGTCGATTCCGCAATCGCCCGTTGATGTGCAGGCATGGGAGATGCTAGTTGACGAGTGGGGAGTTAGGCGGTTCGCTCAAGGAGCCGTCGGCTGATAGGCGACTACCCCACGATCGAGAGATGCGGCTGCGCGCTCGGCGGTTTCCTTCATCACAGGATCATCGGTGGCCTGCACCATCTGACCGAGGACATCAATCACCTGGCGCGTCCAGCGCACAAAATCCCCCGCACTGACGTCGTTGCTCGTGAGCACCGTGAGAAGAGAAGCCCCACGCGACCATCGGTACACCGCCCACACGAGGCCGGCGTCGGGCTCGGGCCCTGGAGTCAGCTTGTGTGAGCGTTCAACGTCGCTGAGACGGGCCCACGTTCGATAGAGGTGCTCAACAACTGCTTCGACACCTCCACCAGGAACTGCTGGCCGAATCTCACCTTCAGAACGACGGGATTCGTACACCACGGCCGCGACGACCGACGCGAGTTCGTGTGGCGCAAGCTCCGACCAGACGCCGGCTCGCAAGCATTCGGAGACAAGGAGGTCGGACTCGGAGTACAGCCACCCGAGCATTTTTCCGTCCCGAGTCACCTTCAGGTCATCGCCTGCGCCTTCGAGGTAGTTCAATTCCACCAACGTCTCGCACACCCGGTCGAACTGGCGGGCGATGCTGTGGGTTCGCGATGCAATTCGGCGTTCGAGTTCTTGAAGTTGTCGATCGGCGCGGAAGTAGCGCTCAGACCACCGAGCATGTGCCTCACGCTCCTCGCAACCGTGACACGGGTGAGCTCGCAATCGCGATCGAAGTTCGGAGATCTCGTCGGTGGAATCTGAACGTGCGGGGGCGGCATCTACTTGAGGGGACTCCTCCGCCACTTGGACGGCCCGACGGGCCAAGTCGCGGCGCATCGCAGCGTCTTTGGCAGTGAAGTGACGCGGGATCTTGACCCGTCCAAGCGTTGGGATGGAGTGCGGAACCTCGATCGTCGAGATCCGTCGAACCTGCCGCTCGTGGGTCAGCACCTGCGGGCGGGGATCGTGCGGACGCTCGGCCGCGGAGATGACTACCGCAGGACCGGCTCGCTTTCCGCGAGGAATCGAGATGACGTCTCCGGGCCTCAACGCGGCAAGGGATTGTTCGGCACTGGATTTTCGCGCGGCGCTTGCCGATCGACCCGCACTCTTCTCACTCTGCGACAGCTCTTCGCGCAATCGGGCGTATTCGGAAAAATCCCCTAGGTGGCAGGTCATGGAGTCCAGATAGCCCTGCTGCGCTTCCTTCAACTTGCGCGTTTCGGCACTCAGGCCAACAACGGATTGGTCGGCTTGGAACTGCGCGAAGCTTGTTTCCAGAACCTCACGGGCACGCGCTCGGCCCATCTGTCCGACCAGATTGATCGCCATGTTGTAGGACGCCTTGAACGATGAACGCAACGGATAGGTGCGGGTCGACGCGAGTCCCGCGAGAACCTCCGGATCGAGTTGATCGCTCCAGAGCACGACCGCGTGCCCCTCGACATCAATTCCCCGCCGCCCCGCCCGTCCGGTCAACTGGGTGTACTCCCCCGCGCTGAGATCGACGTGAGCCTCACCGTTCCACTTCACCAAGCGCTCGAGCACCACACTGCGCGCCGGCATGTTGATACCGAGCGCCAATGTCTCCGTGGCAAATACGACCTTGATCAGGCCCCTTTGGAACAGATCTTCGACGATCTCCTTGAAGGCCGGGAGCATACCCGCGTGATGGGCCGCGAGACCTCGCTCGAGCGCGTCGGCCCAATCCACGTAGCCGAGCGCTGCGAGGTCGTCGTCCGAAATCCCCATGGTCCCCTCGGCGACGATCGAGCGGATGGTTTCGCGTTCAGCTCCGGAGGTAAGCCGAATTCCCGCACGCAGGCACTGTTCGACCGCGTCGTCGCATCCGGCACGGCTGAAGAGGAAGTAGATGCACGGGAGCAGCGCATCGGCGGAAAGCTCCTCGACGACGTCGCTGCGCCAGGGGGTCAGGTTGTCTCGTCGGGGTCGCCTGCTTCGGGATCGAGCACGATTACGGGACCCGGAATAGCGAGCGCCACTCGAGCGCGAGCGTCGGGCGAGTGCGATGAGCTCGGGATTGACCTCGTGCTCGTCAGTGAAGAGGTCGTAGAGGTGGTGGCCCGCCATGACGTGCTGCCACAGTGGTACGGGACGGTGTTCTTCGACGACGATCTCGGTAGACCCCCGCACCGCAGAGAGCCAGGCTCCGAATTCCTCGGCATTGGAGACTGTCGCGCTCAAGGCGACGACCGTGACGGTCTGCGGCAGGTGAATGATGACCTCTTCCCATACGGCTCCGCGGAAGCGATCAGCGAGGTAGTGCACTTCGTCCATGACGACGAAACTCAGGTTCGAGATCGTCGAGGAGCCGGCGTAAAGCATGTTACGAAGCACCTCGGTGGTCATCACAACCACCGGCGCTTCACCGTTGATGGAGTTGTCACCCGTCAGTAGGCCGACAGAATCGCTGCCATATTTCTCGACGAGTTCACCGTATTTTTGGTTGGACAGGGCCTTGATGGGCGTCGTATAGAAGCACTTCCCCCCATGCTCGAGCGCAAGGTGGATGGCAAACTCCCCAACCACGGTCTTGCCTGCTCCCGTGGGAGCGGCAACGAGCACTCCCGATCCGCGCTCGAGGGCCCGACAAGCGGCCAGCTGAAACTCATCCAGGCCGAAGTCGTACCCGCGGGCGAAGATCTCCACTTCCGGTTGGCGGGCCCGTTGCCTGGCTGCGGCGTACCGATCAGCCGGAGATGTGCCGCTCACACCTCCAGCCTAGGTCCGGAACGTGTCCAAGACCTCCAAGGCGCCCGGGCGGACGGACACCACGGCAGGTAGCGCCCCGATCCGCTCGCCATCGGCGTACACAATCGATTCGGGTGCATCGATTCGAAGTCTCTTGGCCGTCCACGCGACCACAGAGGGGTGATCGATGTGGCGGCCGGAATACACCCGCGGAAGCACCGACACGAATGTGCGACGTGGCGTATCGGTTACCAAAGTGACGTCCAGGCTGCCATCGGCCATGTCCGCGCTCGGACACACGAGCATGCCCGAGCCGTACGCTGGTCCGTTGCCAATCGCCAGGACCATCCCCGCCATGCTCCGATCGCTTCCGTCGCTATCGATCGCGTACCAGCGGGGTCGGACGGCGGGCAATTCCCGTGCCACTCCCAGCAGATAGCGGGCCTTGCCTACCCGCGCTGGCATCGCATTGGCGCGTTCATTCACATCGGAATCGAATCCGCAGGAAGCCACGCCCAGGAAGAACGAAGTGGTGTCGACATCGTCGCAATCGATAGTGCCGACGTCCACTGCTCGAAAGTCGTCCGCAATCACTGCGTCGACGAAGGTTTCGACCGAAGGCATGCCGCGAGCCTGCGCGCCGTCACCCCGCGCGCCATCACGGTGCTGGGCCGTGTCCGCATAGGCGGGAGTTGTGAGCCGAAGCCCCCGATCGATGTCGTTTCCGGTCCCCACCGGCCAGATGGCCAGGCGGGGTACCGACGTTTGGGCCTGGAGAACGCCGTTCAGGCAGTCGTGCACGGTGCCATCGCCGCCACACGCCACCACGAGTCCGAGGGCGGATGCTTCGCGGGCAGTTCGGATCGTGTCGTCGCGGCCGGAGGAGACATGTACGTGCGTCGGGAGACCGGAGTCTGCGCATGCCC
>Ga0181593_10002056_pt1 | contig 18470 bp, 18 predicted proteins | sample 071ome_19_FD_133756 | JGI IMG/M metagenome (GOLD analysis project Ga0181593, IMG submission 133756) | Coastal salt marsh microbial communities from the Groves Creek Marsh, Skidaway Island, Georgia - 071413AT metaG (megahit assembly) | ecosystem: Environmental > Aquatic > Marine > Intertidal...
GAGGCGGTAGTCGCGCGCGGCTTCCAATTCCAAAAGATCGAGCTTTTCCTTGATCAGATTGATGAACGGCACAAACCGGTCGCGCTGCAATCCGTCCTTATACAGGTCATCCGGATGGCAGTTGGACGTGGCCACCACCACCACGCCGCGCTCGAACAGCTTCTGAAACAAACGCCCCACGATCATGGCATCGGCAATATCCCGGACCTCAATCTCATCAAGACACAGCAATGTGGTGTTGTCCGCTATGCCATCGGCCATACCGGGGATGGGGTCGCCCTCATCAGCGTACATGGGCATTTGCCGGCGCCGGTGTACCTCGGCATGGATGTCCCGCATGAAGGCATGAAAGTGCACCCGCTCCTTGGCTTCGGTCGGCGCCGTTTCAAAGAACAGATTCATCAGCATGGACTTGCCGCGCCCCACACCGCCGTAGAGATATAGGCCGAGCGGCGGCGACGAATCATTGCGCGCTTTTGTAAGACCGAAGCGGGCCATCCATCCCTTGGCGCCCGATTTAGGGGCGTAGGAGCGCAGCGCATGAGCAAGGCTCGCAAGCTTTTCGGCGGCCAGTTCCTGTACAGGATCAGGTGTAACGGTGCCTTGGGCGACAAGGTCGCGGTAACGTTGCAGGGGGCCTTCAGTCATAGCTGCGGGTCATAGCAATTCGGACGCAAAAAGCAAAATGCCGCCCCGGTTGGAGCGGCATTCGCCTGCATACATAGTTTGATGATCAGCCGTCGCCGTTGATCTTCTCGATGAGCGCCTGCAGCGTGGCCTCCGCCTGATCGTTGGGCACCTGGCACGTGCCGGCCGCTTGGTGACCGCCGCCGCCGTATTTCAGGCAAAGCTCGCCGACGTTGGTTTTTGATGATCGGTCGAAGATCGACTTACCAATGGCGAACACTGTGTTCTGCTTCTTGAGGCCCCACATCACGTGGATCGAAATGTTCTGATCCGGGAACAGGGCATAAATGAGGAACCGGTTGCAGGCCCAAATGGTGTCTTCATCGCGCAGATCCAGCACAACGAGATTCTTATGGGTGGTGGCACAGCGACGAATCTGTTCGCGCGCCTTGCTCTCATGCTCGACATACAGATCAACGCGCTCAATGACGTCGGGGAGCATAAGTATGTCTTCCACCGGCATCTCGACACATTTGTCGATGAGCTCCATCATCAGCTGATAGTTTGAGATGGTGAATTCACGGAAACGGCCCAAGCCTGTGCGCGCATCCATGATGAAGTTCATCAGATCCCAGCCCTGGGCATTCAGAACTTCGTCCTTGTTGAACTGCGCGGCGTCGCCCTTGTCGACCGCGACCATCAGATCATCATGAATACGTGGCACCTTCGCCTTGCCACCGTAATAATCATAGACCACGCGCGCCGCGGACGGTGCCTTGGCATCAATAATGTGATTGTCCTTCTTGCCCACACGAATGGTTTCACTTTCGTGGTGGTCAAAGGCCAAATAGACCCCTTCCACGTAGGGCAGGTTGGTCGTGATATCGCGATCGGTAATCTCGATGACGCCGTCCTGCATATCCTTCGGGTGAACGAACTTGATTTCATCAATCAAGCCCAGTTCCTTGAGGACAGCGGCGCAGACGAGACCATCAAAATCACTGCGCGTGACCAGCCTGTATTTTTCTGAGGACATTTAAAACTCTCCTCGACAAATGCGCATTCCGCCGAAAAGATAAACAGGACGGGGGTTTAACACAACGCCCGATAAAGCTTGAAAAAATCGCCGGAATCAGCCGAGTCTCACCGGCAAAACTGGAATTTATGAGTACGATGAAACTTCCACATTGCGCAAAGCGTGCGTTTCGAGCCCATGGCGCGCTCTGGCTGTCCGCCGGATTCATAGCCCTCAGCCTATCGGGATGCGGCGGCGCGCCCTATGTGGATACCCGCCGCGAAGCCGGACAGACCCAGCCCGTCGGTGCTTCGACACCGGACATGGTGGCTATTTGTTATTCCAGCCAAAGCACAACGCCGGGCGAATTACTCAGTATGGCCGAATCGGAGTGTGCAAAGACGGATCGAACCGCACGATTCAGCCACCAGGAGACCGCCTCGTGCAGCCTCATGACCCCGACACATGCCTATTTTCGTTGTATGACGAAACCTTAGCCGTGATCGACCGACATAGAAAAAGGGCCGCCCCAAGAGGCGGCCCTTTGCATTCCAAAACTGTGAACGTTAACCGGCGCGCTCGACCATTTTCATCTTGATGTCGGCGATTGCCTTTGCCGGGTTCAGACCCTTCGGGCAGGTCTGTGTGCAGTTCATGATGGTGTGGCAGCGATAAAGCCGAAACGGATCTTCCAGGGCATCGAGGCGCTCGCCGGTTGCTTCATCGCGGCTGTCATTGATCCAGCGTGCGGCCTGCAAAAGGATGGCAGGGCCCAGGTAGCGGTCTCCGTTCCACCAATAGCTGGGACAGCTGGTTGTACAACAGAAACACAAAATGCATTCCCACAGCCCGTCGAGCTTTTCGCGTTCTTCCGGCGACTGCTTGCGCTCAGCATTGGCCGGCGGCTGAGTCTCTGTCTTCATCCACGGTTCAATGGTCGCGTACTGCGCATAAATATGCGTGAGGTCGGGCACGAGATCCTTGATCACCGGCATGTGCGGCAACGGATAAACCTTCACATCGCCCTTGCAGTCTTCAATCGGCTTTAAGCACGCCAAGGTGTTGCCGCCGTCGATGTTCATGGAGCACGAACCGCAAATACCTTCGCGACAGGACCGGCGCAATGTGAGCGACTGATCGACCTCGTCCTTAATCTTAAGAAGCGCGTCCAGCACCATGGGACCGCAGGTATCCATGTCGACGTCATAGGTGTCGATGCGCGGATTTTCGTCCGTGTCCGGATCGTAGCGGTAAATCTGGAATCGTTTGACGTTCTTCGCGCCTTCCGGCGCTGGATACGCCTTGCCCTTGGTGGGGCGGGAATTGCGGGGCAGTGAAAGCTCAACCATGTGCAATCCTTTGTCTTATCGACGGCATCTCAGCGCCAGCGCCTAGTAAACGCGCGCCTTGGGTTTAATGTATTCGACATCGTTGGTCAGGGTGTAGGTATGGACGGGACGGTAGTCGAGTTTGACTTTCCAATCGTCACTGACCCAGGCCAGGGTGTGCTTCATCCAGTTCTCGTCGTCGCGATCCGGGAAATCTTCGTGCGCATGCGCACCGCGGCTTTCGTGACGGGCCTCGGCACCCGTGATGGTACTGAGCGCACATGCCATAAGATTTTCCAATTCGAAAGCTTCGATAAGATCGGTGTTAAAGATGAGTGAGCGGTCGGCAAGCTTGATATCCTGCAGCGACTGCGCCACCTGGTCGACCTTTTCGCAGCCTTCCTTCAATGTCTTTGAGGTTCTGAAGACAGCTGCGTCGTTTTGCATGTTCCGCTGCATTTCCCGGCGAATCTGCGCCGTGGTGAGCGAGCCTTTAGCGTTGCGCAGGCGGTCGAGGCGAGCGAGGGCTTTGTCGGCTGCATCCTTCGGAAGATCGCGATGGGTCGCGCCCTTCTTGACGGTGTCCTTGGCACGTAGCGCGGCGGCGCGTCCGAACACCACGATATCGAGCAATGAATTGGTACCAAGACGATTGGCACCATGCACCGACACGCTGGCCGCCTCACCGATGGCCATGAGCCCCTCGACGGTCGCGTCGGGATTACCACCCTTCGGGTTGACCACCTCGGCCATGTAGTTGGTTGGAATACCACCCATGTTGTAGTGCACGGTGGGCAGAACCGGGATCGGCTCCTTGGTCGCATCCACGCCGGCAAATATCTTGGACGTTTCGGTGATGCCGGGCAGGCGCTGCCACAGCACTTCGGCGCCGAGATGCTCAAGATGCAGCATGATGTGATCGTTTTCGGCCCCGACGCCGCGCCCTTCGCGAATTTCCATGGTCATCGCGCGGGAGACGACGTCGCGGGACGCGAGATCCTTGGCCGTCGGCGCATAACGCTCCATGAAGCGCTCACCTTCACTGTTGGTGAGATATCCGCCTTCGCCGCGCGCACCTTCGGTAATCAGAACGCCGGCACCGTAAACCCCGGTTGGATGGAACTGAACGAATTCCATGTCCTGCAGCGGTAAGCCCGCACGGGCCACCATGGCATTGCCGTCGCCGGTGCATGTATGTGCCGACGTACATGAGAAATACGCACGGCCATAGCCGCCCGTGGCAAGCACTGTCTGGTGGGCTTTGAAGCGATGAATGGTTCCGGTGGCCATATCGAGGGCCACGACGCCGCGGCACGCTCCCTCGCTATCCATAATGAGATCAATAGCGAAATATTCGACGAAAAACTCGGCTTTGTACTTCAGGCTCTGTTGATAGAGCGTATGAAGAATGGCATGGCCCGTGCGATCGGCGGCGGCGCACGCGCGCTGCACCGGCGCTTCGCCGAAGTTGCGCATGTGCCCGCCGAAGGGGCGCTGATAAATCTTGCCTTCGGGTGTACGTGAAAACGGCACGCCGTAATGTTCGAGCTCCTGCACCGCCGGAATGGCCTCACGGCACATGTATTCGATGGCGTCCTGGTCGCCTAGCCAGTCCGACCCTTTCACGGTGTCATACATGTGCCAGACCCAATTGTCCTCGGCCATGTTGCCAAGCGCGGCGCCGACACCGCCTTGAGCCGCGACGGTGTGGCTGCGGGTGGGAAATACTTTGGTGATACAGGCGGTTTTCAACCCATGCTGCACCATGCCGAACGTTGCGCGCAGACCCGCGCCGCCGGCCCCGACAACAACCACATCATATTCGTGGTCGACAATATTGTATGCGGCCATGGCGATCAGACTCCAAACGCGACGATGAGGGTAGACACGATGCTGAAGGCCGCGAGGCCGTAGCAGATGAATTTAACGAAGACGATGCTAGTCGTACGCAGCGCATGACCGCTGACGTAATCTTCAAGCACAACCTGCATGCCGAGCTGCGCGTGGTGAAATCCGACTGCCAAGAACAAGAGCAACGCCGTGGTGTTGATGGGATTGGCAAGCCAGAGCGCAAACTCTTCATAGCCCGATCCTATTAATGCGATGACCGAGGCGACAAACCAAATCGACAGCGGAATCAAAGCCACGGCGGTGAGGCGCTGCGCCCACCAGTGATGCAATCCTTCTTTGGCCGATCCCAATCCACGAGCACGGCCCAGCGGAGAGCGAAGATTGTTTGATGCAAACATGTGCGCTTCCCTTTACGCCAACGCCAAGAACCAAGATACGGCCGTCAGAACCAACGTCGCGACAATGACGATCACATTGCTGCGCTTGGTTTGGTATATCTCAAAATTGAGACCGACATCCCAGAACAGGTGACGGATACCGTTACAGAGGTGGAAGAATAGCGCGAACGAAAATCCGGCCAGCAGGAGGTACCCGATGGGCGAAGTCATAAAGCCCATGAAGGTCGCGTAGGGCTCAGACCCGAAAGCGGCAGCCCCAACCCACCCGACGAGAAGGAGCATACCAATCGTCAGGCCAATGCCGGTGATGCGATGGAAAATGGAAGTCAGAGCGGCCAGCGGAAGTCTGTACACCTGCAAGTGAGGCGACAACGGCCGGGCGGCGGGTTTCGCGGCTTGTGTCATGGCGTGTCCAATGAACGGCTAAACCGAAGTCTTGAGAACGCGTTAGCCGGGTAAATTCCGGCGCGGCGCGGTTTCGGCACAGTACTACTCACCCGCCCCAGTGAAGTCAACGAAGCGCACTGCATCTCGGCCTTGCGGGAACCTCGTTATTCCTTGGCACGCCACACGACGGAATAGAGGTCAAAACGCCTGTTCTTAAGGTTCTGAACTGTCCCTGCATTCCGGGCTGCCTCAAGGTCATCGAGCCTGAGGTCGGCGATGGCCACCATTTCCGTATTGGGCGTGGTGTCCGCGGCGACTCCATCCCTGGCAAAGGGAAAGTCGCAGGGCGTAAGGATGCAACTCTCCGCGTACTGGATGTCCATATTCTCAACACCGGGCAAGTTGCCGACATTCCCAGCCATGACCACATAGATCTGGTTCTCGACCGCACGCGCGGCGCCGCAGTAACGCACACGCAAATACGCCTCTCGCGTATCGGTGCAAAATGGAATGAATAGTATTTGCGCCCCCTGGTCCGTCAGGTGACGCGGCAATTCCGGGAATTCGGAGTCGTAGCAGATGAGAACGCCGATGTTTCCGCAATCGGTCATAATAACGCTGCAGCCTTCACCGCCCTTGATGTTCCACCAGCGCCTCTCATTAGGTGTGGGGTGCAGCTTCTCTTGCGTATAAATCGCGCCGTCGCGCAGGAAGACATAAGCGACGTTGTGAATGTCGCCGTCCGGCTGCAGCGAGGGGTGAGAGCCGCCGATAATGTTGACGTTGTAGCGAATGGCGAGGTCGCTCATCATTTCCTTGAACGGCTCGGTAAATTTGGTGAGCTCCGCAATAGACTGTTCCGCATTCAATCGCTGATCGACGATGGATAGAAGCTGTAGAGAAAAAAGTTCCGGAAACACGACAAAGTCAGCGCCGTAATCGGCCACCACATCTACAAAATATTCGACGTTGTGCCCGAACTCCTCAAAGGAACGCACTTGGCGTTGCATGTACTGAACCGCTGCAACACGCACTGTCGTTTTGGACTGGAGGCGCTCCTTCCGGTCCGCGGCCATGGCCTCGGGCGAATAACGCGGGTTGGGCCACTGCATAAGCGTTGCATACCCAAGTGAAGCACGATCAGACGGCAAGTACTCCGGGAGAACGCTGACAACCTCGAACCCATTACGGAGTTGGAACGACAAGACCGTATCGCGAATTTTTCGCGCTTGAACACGTGCGACATATTCTTCCGGCGTGCCGACTTCCTTGATGCGCCGCGCCAAACCCGGTAATCGGCCCGCAAAGACAATGCCCTTCAGTTTCAAGCGTTCGCACAGCGCCTTGCGCTCGTTATAGAAGCGCTGGCCGATGCGCAGCCCCCGGTATTCGGGATCGACGGCCACTTCCATGCCATAGAGCATGTTGCCGGTGGGATCGTGGCGCGAGGCAAAGCCACCGCCGGTGACTTCCACCCAGGTGTGGGGCGCAAGCGCGATCCCATCCTCGATCCGAAATGTGGCGCAGTACCCTATGATGTCGTCGTCATACAGAGCAACGAATTGGCCTTCGGTAAAATTGGCAATCTGGCCGCGGAGCATGTCCGCCGTGTAAGACGGCATTTCGGGATAGACCCGCTTCATGAGATCGCGGATGCCCTCAATGTCCGCGACGCGGGCATTGCGGATTGTCAGTCTCGCCTTTTCGAGAGTCGCCATGTTTCACCTGTACCATTGTTGTCGTGCAATCATTGCACGTTTGGTGCACATGAATCAAAAGTGCGCGGGATTACGCACGCGAGCGGCGTTTTAATCCAAAAGTATCGGCAAGAAGTTCATAAGACTTTCGGCGCGCCGCGACGTCATGACAGATTGTTACCACCATCACTTCATCAATGCCGCAATCTGACGCAATGCTTTCTATGCGCGATTTCACGAAATCAGGGTCACCGACAATGCCGCGATTCCGGCCCTCCTCGGCGGCGCGTAATTCCGCTTCGGTGTAAGGATAGGCTTCGGCTTCTTCGGGGCTTGGAAACGGCCCGAGCCTTCCCTTTTCAATCATTACACGCCACAAAGCGCCGCTGGACGCTAAACGTTCCGCTTCGGCTTTTGTTTCGGCGCAAATCGCAAAAACGCAAACGCTGGCTTGCGGCTTATCCAGAATGTTTGATGGCGTAAATTTATTTCGATAGTGATCGAGAATGCTTTGCGGCGGCGCCGGATTAATAAAGTGGGCAAATGAAAACGGCAATCCGAACATGGCCGCCAGGGTCGCACTGTCGGCGGTCGAACCGAGCAACCAGATTTCCGGGGGGAACGGTGGGCGCGGCGTAACCTTCACGCGTGACAGGCCCGCGCTGGCCGGGTCACCGCCGTATAGAAACGCTTTCAGGTCAAGAACCTTAGACGGGTAGTATTCGACTCCCACATTGGAGCCATAAAGCATGGCTTGAGACGTGAGTCTGTCTCCGCCTGGCGCTCGGCCCAGACCAAGATCAATGCGCCCGGGAAACATGGTGGACAGTAACGCAAAATTTTCCGCGACCTTCAGCGGGCTGTAGTGGGTCAGCATAACCCCGCCCGAGCCGATGCGGATATCGCGCGTAGCCGCACCGACACGCGCGAGCAATACCTCTGGCGAACACCCCGCCAAACCTTCGGTGCCGTGATGTTCGGCCAACCAATACCTGGCGTAACCCAACTCCTCGGCAAGTTGCGCAAGTTCGATGGTCTCTTCAATCGCGTCCAACGCAGAAGAGCCGGAGCGCACAGGAGATTGATCGAGAACACTGAGAGTCAGAGTCATACGGAATTAGTTCGCGCTATTTTCACTTTCCAATGCGGCGATCATCTCCGCCGCTGCGATCAGGCGCTCAGCTTCACGCACGTGCAATCCTTCGACAAGCTTACCATCGACAACCGTGACACCCTGACCGGAGGCAGCGGCGTCTTTGTGCGCAGCGACCAAACGTTTGGCGCGCTCCACGTCCTGCTGTGAAGGTGCGAAGGCCGTGTTGGCTCCGGCAATCTGTTTGGGATGAATCAGAGTTTTACCATCGAACCCGAGATCACGGCCTTGACGGCATGCCGACTCAAATCCCGCCTCGTCATGCAGGTCCACATGCACGCCATCGAGGGCAAAAAGACCATTGGCGCGCGCAGCCAGAATACAAGCCTGTAACGCAAACAGCATCGGCCAGCGATCGGCCGGATGGGCGCAATGTAAATCTTTCGCCAGATCAGCCGTTCCGACAATAAGTCCGGCAAGGCGCTTGCACGACGCGGCGATTTGGGGCGCGTTGATGATGCCCTTAGGGGTTTCCATCATCGCCCATATCTTGAGATCGTCCGGCGCACCGGCCGAACGCAAGGCAGCATCAACGTCGCGCACCGTTTCAGGATCGCTCACTTTCGGAATGACAATGCCGTGCGCACCCGAAGCGGCGATGGCCTTTACATCTTCATCGCCCCATTCGGTATCCAGCGCATTGGCGCGAATAAGCACTTCGCGCTTTCCGTATGCGCCCGATTTTGTCGCATTCACCGCCGCGCTACGCGCAGAGGCTTTTGCGTCGGACGCGACCGCGTCTTCGAGATCAAAGATCAAACCATCGGCAGCCAAGGTTTTTGCTTTTTCAAGAGCACGGGCATTTGACGACGGCATATAAATCACGCTGCGACGCGGGCGAACAGCAGCAGATGAATTGGACATACGCATGGAACTCCAGAAGTATTATGCGGTGATAGCCAATAGAGTGCGTCCGGTCCAGGGCCGACACCAAGGGGTGTGGACTTGCCGCCCGGGCATGCCCGGTGTACGAGGCGGGGCCCCTACAGACAGCAAATGGCCGGTTTGACCGCATGGCGTTCGCTCCTTTGGAATTCGCATTCGTCCGCGGCCTAATCGCGGGATTTGCTCTGGCCGCGCCGGTTGGCCCGGTGGCTGTGCTTTGCATCAGGCGGGCGCTTTCCACAGGACGTTTTCAAGCCTTCGTAGCTGGACTGGGCGCCGCATTCGCCGACATGATTTTCGGAGCCGTGGCCGGACTGGGCATCGGCGTGGTCATGACGTTCATTCTCGATCACGAAATCGCCATTGGCTCCGTTGGTGGTCTTATTGTTCTTGCGATCGGCGTGGCGACTTTTCGCGCACCAGTTTCGTTCTCTGAGAGCAGCGGTGCGCCATCGATTATGAGCCGCGATTTCGCGACCACATTCAGCATGGCCATCACCAACCCAGCCACCATGATTGCCGCGATAGGATTGTTTGCCGCGTTTGCGCCGATCGACCTTTATACGGCTCCAGCCAGTGCCACATTGCTTGTAACCGGAGTGTTCGCTGGTTCCGCCCTATGGTGGCTGATTCTTGTGGGAGCCGTGGGCACGTTCCGGGACGCCTTTATGCGCCGCGGGTTGCCGCACCTTAATCACATTTCGGGCGCGATAATCATGCTATCCGGACTGGGCGTTTTGATTGCCGTGGCGCTGAAAATATTACGGCAGAGCCCATAAAAAGCTTTGCCGCATATTTCAAATTATTTCCGCCGATTAAACGGAGAGGTGCTCGCGCACCAGAACTTCCGCGATCTGCACGGCATTGAGCGCCGCTCCCTTACGCAAGTTGTCCGACACGCACCAGAACGAAATGCCATTCTCGACGGACTTATCTTTTCGGATACGCGAGATGAAAACATCATCTTCGCCCGCGCATTCGGCCGGCGTGACGTAGCCTTCGTTGGCGCGATGATCGACAACAGTTATGCCGTCGGCCTTTTGCAAAACCGCACGCGCCGTCTTGTCCGTAATCGGCTTTTCCGTCTCTATATTGATGTACTCTGCATGACCGATGAACGTCGGGATCCGCGCGCAATTGGCGTGCACCTTAATATCCGGGTCCAGGATCTTGCAGGTCTCTTTTTCCATCTTCCATTCCTCTTTGGTCTCGCCGTCATCGAGGAAGATGTCGATATGCGGAATAGCATTAAAAGCGATCTGCTTGGTGAACTTGGACTTGGTCTCCACCGGCGCCTGATTGGCATAGATGCCCTTGGTCTGATTGAAGAGCTCGTCCATGCCGTCCTTGCCCGCACCCGATGTCGACTGATAGGTCGAAACCACGACGCGTTTGATTTTGAACGCCTCGTGCAGCGGCTTCAGCGCGACAACCATTTGGATGGTCGAGCAATTGGGGTTGGCGATAATGCCCTTCTTTTTATAGCCCGCCAGCGCACCCGGATTCACTTCGGGCACGACCAGAGGAACGTCTTTATCCATGCGGAAATGGGACGTGTTGTCGATGACCACGCAGCCGGCAGCAGCGGCGCGCGGACCATGCACGGCGGACACTTTTGCGCCGGGTGAAGACAACGCAATGTCCACGCCCTTGAAGTCAAATTCCTCAAGGTTTTGGACTTTGAGCACTTCGTCCTCGCCAAAGGAGACTTCGCGGCCCACCGAGCGCGGCGACGCCAAGGCAATAACCTTGGAGACCGGGAAGTTGCGGTCCCAGAGAATTTGCAAGATTTCGCGGCCCACATTGCCCGTGGCGCCGATCACCGCAACCACGTAGCCGTCCTTGCGAGAGGGGGTGCGGGAGGTGTCTGGCATTTGTCTAATCCATTCTTATATAAGCGTTTTCGGGTCCGAAGCCGACGCGGCTCATTTTCCATTTAAGGACCCGATAAAGCGCGGCAAACTACGCTTCGGCGCGACGGAACGCAAGGTGGCGCCGCGAAGAACACCGGGCCACCGATGGGAGGTAGGTATGCCATGAGTGGGAAGCTGGCGACTTACGCCGAATTCTGGCCCTACTATTTGCGCGAACACGCAAACCCGCGAACACGCGCATTGCACTATATCGGCACGGGTCTGGCCATTGCATTGCTGATATGGGCGCTGGTGAGCCTACGTCCCCTGTTGTTGCTCGCCGTGCTTTTTGCCGGATACGGATTCGCCTGGGCGGCACATTTTTTTATCGAGCGCAACAAACCGGCGACGTTTACCTATCCGGTGTGGTCGCTGTTCAGCGATTTTCGGATGTTTGGTTTATTCATAACCGGACGCCTGACACCCCATTTGGAGCGTGCCGGGGTTAATACCTAGCCGGCAATCAGGCCCAGTTCCTTCACAACAGAGTCGGCCATATCATCGGTCGAGACCGGCTTTTGACCTTTCTCGGCGATATCGGCAGTGCGCACACCGGCCTTCAAAACATTCTGCACAGCCTGCTCGACCAGATCGGCATTGTCCGTCATATCGAACGAATAACGCATCATCATCGCGAAAGAGAGGATCATCGCCAGCGGATTGGCGATGCCTTTGCCGGTGATATCCGGCGCTGAGCCATGCACCGGTTCGTAAATCGCACATTGATGACCGTTCGCATCCGCCGCACCCAAGCTTGCCGAAGGCAGCATGCCCAGCGAGCCGCTCAAGGTTGATGCCAAATCGGACAGAATGTCGCCGAACATGTTTTCAGTGACGATGACATCAAAGTCGCGCGGCGCGCGGGCAAGGTGCATCGCGCAGGCGTCTACATACATATGACTGAGTTCAACGTCCGAATATTCGGCGGCATGGAGCTTCGTGATGTCTTCGCGCCAAACGATGCTGGTTTCGAGGACGTTTGCCTTGTCGACGGAGCAGAGTTTCTTATTGCGTTTGCGGGCGAGTTCGAAGCCAACGCGGGCCACCCGTTCAATCTCGGGCGTGGAATAGGTCATGGTGTTGTAGCCACGACGCCCGCCGGGCGCGTCTTCAATGCCGCGCGGTTGGCCGAAATAAAGACCGCCGATCAGCTCACGGATAATCATAATGTCGAGGCCTTTAACGAACTCCGACTTCAATGAAGACGCATCCGCCAACGCATCGAACACAAGCGCCGGGCGCAGGTTGGCGAATAAACCCATCTCCTTGCGGATCTTCAAAAGCCCGCGTTCCGGGCGCAGCTCAAAGGGAATCGCGTCCCACTTCGGTCCACCGATACATGCCAGCAGCACGGCATCGGACGCTTTTGCCTGCGCGAGCGTATCATCAGTCAGCGGTGTACCATGAGCATCATAAGAAGAACCGCCGATCAGACCGTTCGTAATTTCAAAGTTCGCACGCCCAGTGGATTGAAACCAATCGATCACACGGCGCGTGGCCGGAGTGATTTCGTGTCCTATGCCGTCACCAGGCAGCAAAAGGATTTTCTTCTTATTGGACATTTTTTCCCCTCACGTATCGGCCGGACTAAACAGTCAGCCAGGGCTGATCGCGGTTTTGCTTCTCTTCGAAGGCCTTAATCTTGTCTCCCTGCTGAAGGGTGAGACCGATGTCGTCGAGACCGTTCAAAAGATTCTCTCTCCGTTTGGCGTCCACCCCGAAGGAAGTCACGCTGCCGTCGGGCCCGGTGATCGTTTCGTTTTCGAGATCAATCGTGAATTCACCGCCGGCCGTATTGCCTGAACCGGCAAGTGCGGAGAGCTTGTCCACTTGGTCTTGCGGCAAGGTGATGCAGAGAATGCCGTTCTTGAAACAGTTCCCGTGAAAAATATCGGCGAAGCTGGGACCGATGATGCAGCGGATGCCGAAATCGGCGAGGCTCCAGGGCGCGTGCTCGCGCGAAGACCCGCAGCCGAAGTTAGCCCCTGTGATGAGAATCTTGGCGTTCCGGTAGGCGTCCTTGTTCAAGACGAAATCGGGACGCTCTTCGCCTTTGTCGTCGTAGCGCATGGCATAGAATGCCGACTTGCCGAGGCCTGTGCGCTTGATGGTTTTCAGAAATCGCGCTGGAATGATCATGTCGGTATCGACATTCACTTGCGGCAGAGGCGCCGCAATCGCCGTTAGCGTTTTGAATTTTTCCATGGCGACTACAAATCCCTCACGTCGGTGAGGCGGCCGGTGACAGCAGTAGCAGCAGCCATGGCCGGGCTGACCAAATGAGTACGACCGCCAATGCCCTGACGACCTTCGAAGTTGCGATTGGAGGTGGAGGCGCAGCGCTCGCCGGGTTGCAGAATATCGGGGTTCATGCCCAGACACATGGAGCATCCTGGCTCCCGCCACTCCGCGCCTGCTTCGCGGAAGATGGCATCGAGACCTTCTTCCTCGGCCTGGTTTTTCACGAGACCGGAGCCGGGCACGACGAGCACACCGACACCGTCGGCTACCTTACGGCCCTTGAACACTTCGGCCGCCGCACGCATGTCTTCGATGCGCCCGTTGGTGCACGAGCCGATAAACACCTTATCGATCTTCACCTGGTTGAGCGGGGTTCCTGCTACCAGACCCATATATTCGAGCGAGCGTTTCACCGCAGACTTTTTAGCGGCATCTGGAAAACTTTCCGGATCGGGAATTTCGCCAGTGATCGGAAGCGCGTCCTCCGGGCTGGTACCCCAAGTCACATGCGGAATGAGATCCGCCGCCGTCAATGTCACATCCTTGTCGAAAACCGCACCTTCGTCCGTGCGCAGCGTTTTCCAATACGTCACGGCCTGTTCCCACCTTGCGCCTTTGGGCGCATAAGGACGACCTTTCAGGTACTCGAATGTTTTGTCGTCGGCGGCAATGATGCCGGCGCGCGCACCACCTTCAATCGACATATTGCAAACGGTCATGCGCCCTTCCATGGAAAGTGCGCTGAAGGCATCGCCGACGTATTCAATGACGTGGCCAGTGCCACCGGACGTCCCGATCTTGCCGATGATCGCCAATATGAGATCCTTCGCGGTCACACCCGGCGGCAGTCCACCTTCGGTACGCACGCGCATGTTTTTGGATTTCTTCAGCGCAAGGGTTTGTGTCGCGAGCACGTGTTCGACTTCGGATGTACCGATCCCGAACGCCAGCGCGCCGAACGCACCGTGCGTCGATGTATGCGAGTCCCCACATACGATCGTCTTGCCGGGTTGCGTAAGCCCTTGCTCAGGGCCAATGATGTGAACGATCCCTTGGCGAACATCATGCATCGGAATGTAAGGCACGCCGAACGCCGCGCAGTTTTCCTCCAGCATTTGCAACTGAAGCCGACCCTGCTCATCTTCTATGCGCTCAAGACGGTCGGGTGTTGTTGGAACGTTATGGTCAGGCACGGCGATTGTCTTCGCCGGCGCATGAACCTTTCGTCCCGCCGCCTTTAATCCCTCGAACGCCTGAGGAGATGTGACTTCGTGAACGAGATGCAGATCGATATAGAGAACGGCGTTACCGGCATCGTCGGTGGTGACGACGTGGCTATCCCAAAGCTTATCGTACAGCGTACGCGGCTGACTCATATTGCTCTTGCATCCCGAAAAACATGCTGCGCGGGAGGCAAATCATAGGAGGGCCAGCGCCCGGCACATGAGATTGTGCGGACGTTTGTACGTCCGCAACAGATATTACTTGCTGTCCGCAGAGCTCGCAGATTGCTGAGAAGATGTATCCTCGGCAATACGCGCGGAACGACCACGGCGTTCACGGAGATAGTATAGCTTTGCGCGACGGACCTTACCCTTCCGAACGACTTCGATCTTGTCGATGATCGGACCAAAGAGCGGAAACACGCGCTCGACGCCTTCGCCGAAGGAAATTTTGCGTACTGTGAACGAGGAATTGATTCCGGCGTTCTTGCGCGCGATGCACACGCCTTCGTAAGCCTGGATACGCTCGCGCTGACCTTCGGTCACACGCACATGAACGCGAAGGGTATCACCGGGGGTGAATTCCGGAATGGCGCGCTTGGCTTCCAGTTCGGCTGCGTATTCTTTTTCCAAATTTTGCAACGTGTTCATTGCCCTAATCCTTTTCGCGTCCTTTAACTCTTGGTCTTTTTCTTCCCGCTTTCATAACGCGCCCACAAATCGGGCCTGCGTTCACGGGTAATCTCTTCCGCTTTTTCCCGCCGCCATGCTTCAACTTTGGCATGGTGACCGGACTTTAAAATTTCCGGCACTTCGCGCCCGTTCCACGGATCAGGCCGCGTATAGTGCGGATATTCCAACAAGCCCGTCTCGAAACTTTCGTCTTCCAGCGACTCTATCTTTCCAACCACACCTGGAAGCAACCGAACGATTGCATCCAGAAGCACGATCGCCGCCGGCTCGCCGCCGGACAAGATGAAGTCGCCGAGACTGACTTCCTCTATCTCTCTCGCCTCAAAAAAGCGTTGATCGACGCCTTCATAGCGGCCGCAAATCACACTCACGCCCGGCCCTTCGGCCAATGCCCTGACCCGCGGTTGATCCAATAACCGACCCCTAGGGGTCAGATAGATCAATGGCGTGCCTGGGGGGTGGGACGCGGCGACGGCGGCATCCAATACATCAGGCCGCATCACCATGCCAGCGCCGCCCCCGAAGGGGCTGTCATCCACGGTGCGGTGCTTATCGCTCGCAAATCCGCGAATGTCCACCGTTTCCAGCGCCCAAACCCCCTCTTCCAGCGCCTTTCCGGCCAGCGAGAGCCCCAGGGGCCCTGGAAACATCTCGGGAAACAGGGTCAGTACCGATGCCTGAAAAGGCGCTTGAGGCTTCATTTTAGCCGGACCCTGCCGATTCGCCTGCCTCAACGTCGTCGAAAAGACCCGGGAGAGGGCTCACCAGGATACGCTCCTTATCCATATCGACCTCGGCAATCGCCGCTTCGGTAAAGGGCACCAGCACAACCGCACCGCCTTGTTTTTCCACCTCCATCATGTCGCCCGCGCCAAAATTGTGAAATGCAGTGACCTTTCCCAATATCTGTCCGTCGGTGCGCTCAACGTGCAGCCCCACGAGATCTGCCTGGTAAAGAGCGTCGGCTCCAGGCGGAGGCAGAGCGGAGCGATCCACAAAAAGGTTCAATCCCTTCAGTGCATCGGCCGCCGTTCGGTCCTCGACACCTTCCACCGTCGCAACCACAACACCTTTGGCAGTCCCACTAACGGAGAGTGCCAGCGTGCGGCCATCGTCTGTCGTAACGGGACCATACGCAGCAATGTCTTCCGGATATTCGGTGAAGCTTTTCACCCGGATTTCACCGCGCAGACCTTTCGCCCCGACAATTTTGCCGAGACAAACCTTGGTCACGTCATCTGACATGGCACGTGCCCGATGGTGCTGCTCGTTAGCGTACTCCGACTAGCCTTCGGCCTTTTCTTCAGCAGGCGCTTCTTCGGCTGGCGCTTCCTCTGCCGGTGCCTCTGCGGCTTCAGCTTCAGCGGATGCGGCGGCTTCAGCAGCAGCTTTTGCCGCTTCTTCTGCTTCCTTCATGCGCTCTAGCGTTTTCGCGCGCGGTTTATCTTTCTTGGTTTGGGTCGGGATAGCCGGCGCTTCCGCTAAACCGATCTTGGACAAAAGGCGCTGCACGCGATCGGTCGGTTTCGCACCTACGCTCATCCAATGCTTGATGCGGTCTTCCTTTATGATCAAGCGGTCTTTGTGATCGTGAGGAAGACGCGGGTCGTGCGTACCGACGCGTTCAATGAAACGGCCGTCCCGAGGCGAACGTGAATCCGCAACAACCAAACGATAGAACGGGGCTTTTTTCGCGCCGCCGCGCGACAATCTGATTTTTAAAGACATATGAAAGTTCTCTCCTTTGTTTAAAACCGTAATTCGTTGAATATGTGAATTTATCTGCGTCCGATCGGAGGTCCGCCTGGACGCGGCAAGCCTCCGCCAAGACCACCCATCATTCCGCCGCCGCCCATCATGCTGGCAAGCGCGCCCGGACCGCCCATCTTCTTCATGCGCTTCATCATGGTTTCCATCTGCTGGTGTTGTTTCAGCAGCTTGTTGACGTCGGAAACCGCAACGCCCGATCCGGCGGCGATGCGCTGTTTACGCGAAGCCTTTATGAGGTTCGGCGCGCGGCGTTCTTTCGGCGTCATAGATTGAATGATCGCCTCTTGGCGCTTGAAGGTCTTGGGATCCAGCTTGGCGTCCTTGACCTGTTTCATCGCTTTGCCGAGCCCTGGAATAAGTCCCATCAAGCTGTTCATATCGCCCATGCGCTGAATCTGCTGAAGCTGCGCAAGCATGTCATTGAGATCGAACTTGCCTTCAGCCATGCGCGCGGCGAGTTTTTCCGCCTTTTCCTGGTCGATGGTTTCAACGGCTTTTTCAACAAGACTGACCACGTCGCCCATGCCGAGAATACGTCCGGCAATACGCGAGGGATTGAACACATCGATGGCATCGACCTTTTCACCGACGCCGATGTATTTGATGGGACAGCCGGTGACCGCACGCATAGATAAAGCCGCGCCGCCGCGGGCGTCGCCGTCTACGCGCGTCAGCACGATGCCGGTAATGCCGATCTTTTCATTGAAGGTCTTTGCCGTTGTGACCGCGTCCTGACCGACCATCGCATCGGTCACCAAAAGCGCTTCATGCGGCTTGACGATGTCGCGCACGCCGGCGACTTCGGCCATCATCTGTTCATCAATGGTCAAACGTCCGGCGGTATCGAAAATCACGACGTCGAACACGCCGCGCTTGGCTTCATCCATTCCGCGCTTGGCGATGTCGAGCGGCTTTTGACCCTCGACGATGGGCAGCGTGATAACGTTGACTTGCTTGCCGAGTATGGCGAGTTGTTCTTGCGCAGCGGGACGGTAGGTGTCGAGAGACACCATTAGCACGCGTTTCTTGTCTTTGCTTTGGAGGCGGTGCGCAATCTTCGCGGTCGTTGTCGTTTTACCCGAGCCTTGCAGACCGACCATCAACACCGGCACCGGCGCGGGCGCTGCGAGATCGAGCCCTTGCGGTGCATCCTCGCCGCCGAGCATCTCAACGAGTTCGTCGTTGACGATTTTGACGACCATCTGGCCCGGTGTGACCGACTTAACGACGTCCTCACCGACGGCTTTTTCGCTGACATTGGCAATGAAATCTTTCACCACCGGCAGCGC
>Ga0181593_10002067_pt1 | contig 18430 bp, 17 predicted proteins | sample 071ome_19_FD_133756 | JGI IMG/M metagenome (GOLD analysis project Ga0181593, IMG submission 133756) | Coastal salt marsh microbial communities from the Groves Creek Marsh, Skidaway Island, Georgia - 071413AT metaG (megahit assembly) | ecosystem: Environmental > Aquatic > Marine > Intertidal...
CACAAACGGAGTTTCCTTTTTCATCAACTCCGGCCCTAATCACATTTAGTTTGGTTTCAGATTTTTCTAAAAAAGAGCCCATTAGCATGCCTGAGACAAAAACCAATAAACTAATTAACTTAAACTTTTTATTGAATTTCATTATTTTTTAGTTCGCTTCGAAAAATGGAATGTGAGTTAACTTTTTCGACAAATCCTATCTTATCAATAAAATTCATAGAAATTAAATTCTGTGGATCAAAAAAACCCTTTCAATGCCTCAGGATAATTTAATCAATTCTACCGAAACTGTAGCATTTGAAAATCGATGGATACCGGATTTGTACAGGTGGATTCAAGGCCCGAAGGAATTGGCTTATTGGTCAGGAAACACCTTTTGCCCTGATCGTTTTTCCCCAGAGTCCATTCAGCGACACATCGCACAAAGAAAAATCTTCCCGTTTGCAAGAGTTGATCAAAATCGAACACCTTTAGCTTACGCTGAGATTGTGAGGGATTACGACACAGGGAACACGCATCTCTGCCGTGTGATTGTTCGTCCTGGTCTTAGAGGTCAAGGACTTGGCAAACTCTTCTGCAGTTCTTTAATTAATTCCCCCCAACATGTAGGTTCGAGTAAGAATTTAAAACTGAATGTTTTAAGTAATAATCATCCTGCTCTTGCCTGTTACCTTGCTTTAGGTTTCAAGATTACAAAAAAGATAAGGAAAGCGCGAAAAATTGAAAATAAGCTCTATGACCTATTTACCATGACCAAAACCTTTGTAGATTAATTAATGAACAAAGTAAGTGGAGGACTGATCCTTTACAGGACCGGTCAAGATAACCAAAGCATCCAAGTTTTAATTGCCCACCCCGGTGGTCCATTTTTTAGGGATAAAGATGAAGGCTGGTGGAGTATTCCCAAAGGGGAACCCGAACCTAACGAAGAAATCTTTTTTTCAGCCCTGCGAGAATTTGAAGAGGAGACAGGCTTAGCCCCGAATGGGCCTTACCTAAATCTCGGTTCTATAAAGCAAAATAACGGAAAAGAAGTTTTTGCTTGGGCTTTTGAGGGAGATTGGCCTAAGGAGCGCTTGCATCAATGCAACGAAATAACCATCGAATATCCAATTAATTCTGGGAAAATGTGGACTTTCCCCGAAATTGACCGAGTCGAATTAGTACCTATTGAAGTAGCTAAAATTAAACTTAGATCTTCTCAGGTTCTTTTACTTGAGCGCTTAATCGAAAAAATCCCATCCACAAAATCAGCCCGGGCATGCTGAGATTGCCTTTCTCGTATTTATCTCTAATTGTAATGCGTAATGACTGAATCCAAGCTTTCTCACTCACCTCAATCCTCTACGATTATCTTAATAGTATCAGTAATTTTATTGGGGATCAGTCGTTATTTACCCTTGGAGCACCCCTGGCTATTCAATTTCTCTCCCAGTCTAGCAATCTTTCTTTTTTGTGGTGCCTATTTCCGTAGGTGCTCGGCATGGATAACTCCACTATTCGCCATTATAGTTTCTGACCTTTTCCTCAACCCATCCTACGGAATAAGCTTTTTTGAACCGTTCATGGTTGTCACCACTGCAACCTATTTGTTGATTTGGATAATTGGGAAAAAAATAGGAAGCCAAAGAACATTGACCGCTTGGGCATTGAGTGCCGTCTCCGTTGCCCTCCTCTTTCATATCCTTACTTGTTCCTTTGCATGGGCTTACAACCCGGCTTATCCTAAATCGATTTTCGGATTTGTGCAGGCAATTTTCATAGGTGAGCCAGGTTATGCACCATCATATTTATTTCTGAGAAATTCGGTATTAGGCACATTATTCTTCTCCATAAGTCTCAGATGGCTTCATTCCTTTTCTTCAAATCGAGTGTATCTATGGGATCTAATTTCTCAGAAGTTTAAACTTGGTAAGAACGCTGTCTTCGAGCCTCAAAAAGGCAAATACCTGTAGCAACCGATACATTCAAACATTCTATAGATCCCTTCATCGGAATATAGATTAGTTGGTCACAACTTTTTGCAGTTAATCTGCGAATGCCAGTTTCCTCCGCTCCCATAACTAATGCACATGGTCCAGTTAAACTGGCCTCGAAAAGAGAATTTTCTGATTGATCACTGGTTCCAATCAGCTGAAGCCCTAGGTTTTTTAACTTTTCAAGGTATCTAGCAAGATTCGAAACCCTAGTTATGTTCAAAGATTCGGCTGCCCCACAAGCAACATGTCGAACTACATCAGTTAATCCAGCAGAGCGATCGCTTGGCAATACGACTAGATTAACTCCAGCCCCATCCGCAGAGCGCAAACATGCACCTAAATTCCGAGGGTCTTGCACTTGATCTAGCACAAGCAAAAAAGGATCTTCATCCAAGCTTTCTATTAATTGAAGAGACTCTTCTTCCCCCAATGTCGAAACAGGGGCATCGGGATTTGCATGAGTTCTGCGCCCCAATGACTTGGAATACCTGCGTTTCAAAAAAGGGAAGGAAAATTATTCATGAAAATCACAACCCTCTCGAGTCGCCTGAACATATCCCTTTCGTATGCAGAAGTCACCGAATCTCTCCTCATGATTTCGGGAAGACGCGAAATCTTCTAATATTGGAGTGAGTTCAGAAATAATTTCTTCATGGGTAATGGCCGGCCGATATAGCTTATTCAATCGAGTGCCATCCAAACCGGCTCCTAGATATAGATTGTATTTACCCGGAGCTTTCCCCACCAGACCAATTTCACCAAGATAGGGGCGTCCACATCCATTTGGGCAACCAGTTGAGCGGATTGCTATCGACTCTTCCTTTAAGCCAAGTTTGCCAATGATTAATTCCAATTCATCAATTAACCTAGGTAAATAACGCTCGCTCTCTGCAAGTGCTAAGCTGCATGTGGGTAATGCAGTACAGGCGATTGAGTTTAATCGTAGCCCAGAAAGTTGATTGGGCAGAGAAATTTTGAATTGATCTAAAATAGTCTCAACCTTTTCCTTATTGTCCTGATCGACTCGGGCGATCACAACATTCTGATTGGCTGTAAGCCTAAATTGACATGGAATTTCTTCCGCAATTTTTCGAAGAGCTAAGCGACCCATATTATCTCCCGAAGCTTTTAACCTTCCCCCCTCGACAAAAAGTCCATACGCCCATTTGCCATCTGCATCTTCAGTCCATCCATAACGGTCTGTGGTTGAGTCAAATTTAAACTCTCTAGCTTCATCTAGATTCCACCCTAACCTACGATTCAACTCCCCTAAAATCCAAGTTGGTCCTTTATCTTCAACCGTATACTTCATTCTTGCATGTCTACGATCCGATCGGTCTCCATGATCTCTTTGGATTTTCACAACTTCTTCAGCAACCTGGACCACTTGTTCAGGAGAGCAAAAGCCAATTACATCGGCCAGCCTCGGATAGGTAGCAGTTTTCCCATGGGTCATACCCAAGCCTCCCCCGACAAGCACATTATATCCCACTATTTTATCTCCCTCAGCAATGCCAACAAAACCGAGACAATTTGAATAAACATCCACATCATTTCTGGGCGGTAAGGCCACCGCAATTTTAAACTTCCTAGGGAGATATGTCTTTCCATAAATCGGTTCCTCTTCTTCTACCCCAATCGAACTTCTTTTTTCACCATCCATCCAAATTTCAGCATATGCAGAGGTTCTGGGAGTAAGATGGTCATGAATCCGCTGGGCTACATCAAGTGCCTGAGCATGTAACTTTGATTCGAAGGGATTCGCGGGCGACATGACATTGCGATTTACATCTCCACATGCCGCCAATGTATCTAGGAGAGTATCATTAATCTCCTTCATTGTCTGCTTCAGATTTTTTTTAAGAACGCCATAAAGTTGAAATGCCTGACGAGTGGTTAACTTCAAAGAGCTTTCACCAAACTTATCAGCCAAGGCATCAATCCCCAACCATTGGGCAGGAGTACAGACTCCACCAGGCACACGCACCCGAATCATGAATGAAAAGGCTTTTTCCTTTTTTTCCTTAAGGAGTGCCGCTCTTTTATCACGGTCATCCTGCATGTAGGTGCCATGGAACTTTGTGAGTTGTGCATCTTCTGAAGAAATCGCACCGGTCGATTCATCCGCAAGGCTATCTAAGATTGTACCACGCAGAAAATTACTTCTTTCTTTAATACCCTCGTTGGCAGAAAGTTTTTTGGGAGTGTTAGGATCAGATATCATAAGACTGTGTATTGTTTACAGATTACTCAGGACTGTGGCAAGAATGGCGTAGTTAATTCGCAAAACTTATCGGAGGCAAATCATCTATTTTTAAATTTGGATTAAAGCTTAACTCTTCAGCTGCATTGACCCAAGAGGCATTCGGGTAACAAAAGTCGGCAAACGCAATCATCGCCGCATTATCCCCACTATACTTCTTTTCTGCTGCTAAAAACTTTAAACTTTTTTTTTCACAAGAAATTTTCAGGCGCTTTCGCAAGGCATCATTGTTAGCTACTCCACCCGAAAGACCAAAACTTTTGTATTTAGAATTTTTAATAAAAGGGTCACATTTTTTATCAAGTTGATCGACAGCTGCTTCTTGGTAGGAGGCACAAAGATCATTGTAACGCAGATCAATCTCTTCCTGATTCATTTTTTGAAGCTGATAAAGAAGACTCGTTTTTAGTCCAGAAAAGCTAAAGTCTTTCTCTCCTCGGCCATTAAATGCACGGGGAAAAGAAAAGGCATGTGCATCCCCAGAACGAGCAAATTTTTCAAGGGAAGCACCTCCTGGGTATGGGATACCAAGTAATTTAGCTCCTTTATCCAAAGCTTCTCCAACCGCATCATCCATAGTTTGGCCCAGGATATTTATTTTATGATTTTTCTCGATTTCAAACAAAAGGGTATTCCCTCCAGAAACCAGAAGACCTAGGTGGGGAAGTAAATCATCCAAATTTGGGTTTGGGGCGAGATGCATAAATGGGGAGTAAGCGTGACCACGAAGGTGATTCACCCCACTAACAGGAACGCCCCATAATTCACCAAGTGTTTTAGCAATACATAAGCCCACTCCCAAGCACCCAACCAACCCTGGTCCTTTGGTAACGGCAATCTTCGAAATTGCATGAATAGAGATCGGGGCTTCCTTAAGAGAATCCAGCAGGGGGAAAAATTGTGTCAGATGTTGCCTGACAGCAAGATCGGGCACCACCCCTCCGTATTCGGAATGGTCCGAGACTTGAGAATAGATCCATTCTGCAATGACCCCTTTTTGAGGATCAAAAACTGCAACAGCTGACTCGTCGCAAGAACTTTCTATTCCGAGGATCATCAAAGTGATAGCTTGAGTTTCACGAAAAACAAGCTACTCAAAAGCTATGGGACTAACAACGCCAAAGGTTAGAGAACAGACCTTAAGATCTTTTCAAGATTTGTTATGCGAAAGAGCATGCATGCCCTTTGATGAATTTATAGAATGGGCACTTTACGATTCAAATCTTGGTTATTATCGTAAAGAGAGAAATCGTGTGGGGAAAAACTTCGATAACGATTTCTACACCTCAACCACACTTGGAAGCGTATGGGGAGAATTAATTACCGAAGCTTCTGTTCAGCTTTTGGGCGGAAAGAACCCTGAGGAATTTACCTTTGTTGAGATTGGCGCGGAACCTAGCTCAAGTGTTCTGGATGGGATCCATCATCCATTTGCAAGTCACCAAATCGTTCGATTAGGAGACCCATTCGCAATTCCTCCCTACTCCATTATATACAGCAATGAATGGCTAGATGCTCAGCCATTTAAACGTTTTCAATTCAATGGAGAAAAGGGGGTCTGGATGGAAAAGTATGTTGGGTGTAATAGTCGATCCCTTTTCGAGTGCGAAAAAGAATTGCATAATGTAGCAACATACCCAGTCCCATCGAAGCAAAGGAATCATTACCGAATTGATTGGCCAAGCGGTTCATTAGAATGCCTGAGTAGCTTACTGAAAAACCATAAATGGCAAGGTATTTTCCTCACCTTTGACTATGGATTAGACCTGAATACCATTTTAACGGATCGTCCCGAAGGAACTGCCAGAGCCTACCACAGACATAAAATATCTGCCGATCTGCTTGCTAATCCAACCGAACAAGATTTAACCTGCCATCTATGTTGGGATAGCTTGATTGCCTGCCTTCAAAAAGAAGGTTTCCAGGAGATTTGTTTAACCAGCCAAGAAAGCTTTCTAATGAAAAACTCCCAAAAAACGATCAAGAAAATATTGGATGAAACGAAAACATTAGACCCCAAAATGCTTGCGTTAAAAGAACTTTTACATCCAGCACACCTAGGACATGGAATGCAGGCACTTTCCGCAATTCATTTTGGTTAAAAGATTAGGGCGATTACTTCTCATACTTGATTAAGGACGACTCCCTTGGACACCCCACTTCAAAGAGTTGGCGGATATCATCTTCGCCCCAGACCGAATCAAAAATTGCAAATTCATCAATACTTCCCTTCATCGAAAAATTTGGGTTTCGCCCGGGAAAAGCATGGTAGTGACCAATCAAGCCTCTTTTCAAAGATATCATTCCGGATGAGTTTAGTTTTTCGCGGCTGAATGACCTCCCATTCAAAAAGTGGGTGACCCATTTATTTTTACCATCAAAACTTGTCGCAATGTGAACCCACTCACCCAAGCGGTCAGGTGCGAAAGCAACTGCAGATTCATAGAGTTGAACCTCTCGAGGTCCCAGTACTTCTAAGACCATCTTTCCTTTGGGGCTCACAAACCATCCAAAAGCACCATCCTGATTGGGCTGTGAATAGACAAGGGGTGCACCCCAGTTATTTAATGCATCCAACTTCACCCATGCGACCAAAGTTGCAGACGGCAAAGACTTGGTTACATTCAAGCAAACGCGATCATTGTTTTTTGAAAAGTGAAGGGCACCTTTACCAGGCCACCTACCTTCAGACCACTGACAACCGATAACAGCACCGTCTCCACTACCATTGTTTCGGTTTGTTTTATCCTTAAGAACTCTGGACCATGTCTCCTGGTTATCAAATCCATAGTAAAGCAGCGTATTCGAATCATTGGCAATTTCCTGACTCATCTGGTTCCATGCAGATCGACGTCTTTGGGCGATCTCGAATGAGCGACTGGCAAGATCCGCACTGCCTAAATAGCTTCCTAGTGGCATATCAAGAGGAGTGGAAACCCCAAAGGAGTCAAGATATATCGCCTCACCTCCCGAGAGTTCTCTCGTGACCTCATTCCCTTCAAAATCCACTCCTCGATAACTGACCTTTCCGCGATAGACATAAATTTCTGCCGCACCTTCTTCATCCACTTCCACACCAAAATCAGTTCCTAAATCGATTACTTTTCCCATAGGTAGATTTACAGTAAACCCTACGGCAACCTTAGGCACATGAGCTCGCATTTTACCTCGCTCGACCTTGAGGGCGTTTGTATGAATCAAAGTAGTTTTTACGGGTCCCTCAAGGATCACAGTCGCACCTTGCATAAATTCAAGTTGAGCCATTCCATTAGAAAAAGACAACTCCCCAGACTCTATATCGGATCCAATTTTAGGTAAGGGCAAAAAAGGATCAAAAAGACCAACCGATTTGGTCATCACTGCAACCACATTACTACCCGAAACCTCAGTTTGTTGAGGAATAATTCGTTCAACGAAAGAATCCTTAGCAGGCTCAACTTGGTTTTCCTCGATGGGCAATCTATCACCGGATAATGTGTAAAACAGGTAAAAGCCCAAAGCTAAAATAGCTGCCAGAGGTATCCATGACTGTATGAATTCGATCAAATTAGTGGATTCTGCCGTTTCTTTTCTCGCCTCAATATCGGCAAGGGTTTCATCAGCATAATGACTTAAACTTACGGACATATCTAAGTAAGAAATGTAATATTTTCTAGCTTCTTCCGAATGCTTCAGAAAGTCTTCTAGCTTCTTTTTTTGATGGATAGACAGGCTATTTTCCACAAGTCGGTCAAGCAAGCTATTCAGCTCAATTAATTCTAGATCGCTTAGCCTCATATCATGGGGTCTCGGTCGCCACGACCAAAGTTACACAGTCGTGCAGAGTTTTACGAATTCGGGTTAAAGCTTTGTAAGCACCTTGAATGGTTCGACCGCATGACTGGGCGGCTGCTTTTACATTATGTCCTGACTCATACCTTACGAGAACCATTCGCCTATCTCGTTCATTCAGTTTTTGAAGACATTTTGAAAGGGCAATGTGCCTGTGATCAAGTTCCTCTTCCATTTGTAATCTCGTTTGGGAGACAACCTCCAAAATATTTTCGTTGAAGATAACTTTCGAGGTAGCGAACTTCTTCCGGGCAGCACGAACTTTCCAGAATGCAATCTGACATGCCCAAGAATAGAAATTAGTGCCACTTTCAAATTCCGAGAACTTTTCACAAATAGTCAAACTTGCTTCTTGTAATATATCTTCCGCATCCGCACGCGAGGGAACTAAAGTTAAGATGTAACCAAATAACTTCCTTTGGTGTAGCATCATCAGCTGAACTAACTCCGATGAACGGTCTTGGGGAATGTTACTCATCTTAGCCCAGATACTGGATAAGGTTAGGCCGCTTTATTTTCAGAATTAACTTTCTCAGCAGCAAGACTTTTACAATTAGAGAAACTTTCGAACTTATCGAGTCCGCGACGAATCACTTCTTGTCTAGCTTTGTTTAGAGACTTGGACGTTAGCTTGACCTTGGTTACTTTCAGTCGGCTTCCTTTACCTACACGCTGCCCTGCCATTTTATAATAAATAGTCCCCCCCGCAGTTTGACTTAATCGCTCAGTTAGTTTGACTTCCCTCTTTCTCCTTTTCCTAAGGCGTTTAACACTTCCACTTGCAACCCCATCCTTAGTTATCGAATCTTCTCTCCCAAGGTCTCCTTGGGCTTCCTCGAGAAGTTTTTTTATCGTTTGATCGTCCAGATATTTATTGCGTAGATCCGTGCATACGAATCCTTCATCGTAAGTTACTTCGTTCAATGGATCGTCGATAAACATCGTATTCAGGGCATGCCCGAGAACCTTTTTAAGATGCTTACCATACCAATCATTCGCTTTAACCACAGCCATCCTGCGGTTGCATCCATAAAAAGATTTACGGGCAATAAAAATACGGTTGGAACCTAACCTAGCTTCAAGGAGATATTTGGTTTCATAGATCAAATCGAAATATTTTTCGTATGGGATAAGCAGTGTTGCTTCATATTTTTGAAACTCATTCAATTTCATCATCTTAAAGTCCTCCTGTGGCGTTAGTTAAAATGTTCATTAATTAACTCATAGACCAACCAAGAAAACTTAAGACAAATTTATTTTTCTATCCCATCCACGATTCTAATCCTGCAGAATTTTATCGATTTGTTTCGATAAGTCTTTTTCGATAAAAGGTGAAAAACCTACCCACACTTTTACTACTTTTCCTACTGGATCAATCACCACGACTTGAGGCAGTCCTTGAACAAGATACTCCCTGCCTATCTCACCATTTTCATCCAGTGCGGTCGTTAGTTCTGTTAAATCGTAATCTTCGAGAAATTTGGACACTTGGTCCTGTGGCTCGGATTGATTAATCACTAGGAAAAATACTTCCGATTTTGAATACTTCTTTTCCATTTCATGAAGAATAGGCAGAAGAATTCGACTGGGTTTGGACCAAGTCGCCCAATACGATAACACAACCACTTTGCCCCGTTGTGAGCCCAAGGAAAACTTTCCTTCGGGCAGAAGATCTAATTCAACCGATGGAGCGAGCATTCCGAACAGTGACTTCGGCCCCTTGTTGTGCAATTTAAGATCAGTCACCTTGGTCATCAAAGAAAGTTGAGAAGCAATCAACTGATCCAACTGACTGCGATTGATGTCGGCATAGAAATTAATGAACTCCCCAGTAACCTTGCTCTTCAAATTATTTAAAAAAACTAGGGCACTCGCATTTTCTGGAGAAGGTTTTTCCATCAGCCCGAATTTCGCAAACCCAATGGCGGAATCCCATAAGGAGAAAAGGGCTTCGGCCGCGGCGGCATCTTCACAGGCCATGATTAAACTGAAGAAGACAGAGTGATCCCTAAAAGAAATCACCCATCCAATTTCTTTTATCGAAAGTAAAGCTTGGCCGATTACACTGGAATCATTCGGCCCTCCCAACTCATTTAAAATTTCAGCCAACCTGCAATAAAAAGTGAATTGTCGATCGCTCGGGAAACTAGCAAGAAGACCAATATCTTGAGCAACCGGCTTCCCCATCGATAAATACTTAAAATTATCATTCGAAAGAGTGCTGGTTATTTGAGTAGAATGATTCTCTACCTTAATTTCCAAAGTAAGATTGCCCTCATGCTTGCGAAACTTGAAAGCTGGTTTTCCTGGCATTTCTAAATCACTTATCGATGAACGGAACTGAAATAAATCTTCCTCCAAATGAATACCTTCAAGAATTCGGTCAACAGTTTCCGCATTGAAATTTTCGGTCATTTTTGTCTCTAGCCATTGAATCAATCCTTCCAAGTTCATGGATTGATTTGCCTTAGCAATCATGTGGAGAAAAAATCCGGTATCATTAAAATCTGCAGAACGATTTATGTCTAGTAAAGACCTCACCCCACCTATTTCCAAGTTTAACTGGGTATAGTCATTTTGTTTAAGTTCAGTGGCCGTGTAAAAATCTTCCAGAGTTTGATTGCTATTTGAATGAACCCATTCTCGATAGTTGGGGTACTTTTTTCCCATCCATTTTGAGATTCCACTTTGTTCAATTCCCTCGGCATCAATGGACAAAAACAGGTCCGTTCGAGGTTTCAACTCCCCAAAACAAAAACTGACCATTAACGGTAAAAAAGCAAAGGCTCGAGCGACTCCGTTGATTAAACTTCCAATTCTGCCATCAAGAACATTAGGAAGCATGTTTAAATCGGTAAATATTCGTATCTCGTTTTTCAAATCCAACACTTTGATATAAATGGTTGGCAGCTACTCGACTCGGCCGAGAGGTCAAATCCACTGAAACTACATCTAATTTTTTGGATTCCTCCAATGCATGGAGAGTTAATAGCCTACCAATTCCTTTTCCCCTGGCTTTTTCATCAACGACCACATCCTCAATCCATGCCCTGCTACCCGTGGGAATAGGAAAAACAACCAAGCTGAGCATGCCCATTAACAAATTGTGTTCTTCGGCAACATAAAGATGAGTTGCAGAAGATTTCACAATTTCAGCAAAATGATCTGGTGTTAAAAGTGAAGCAGACTGGGAGAGCATCGGAATGAATTGATTGATTTTATTCAAATCATTTTGATTAAATTCATTGATTTCTCGTATAGCAATCATCGCATACCTCTAATCTAACGGAATATTTCTGACCAATTTAAAATGATTATCCGAAGTAATTTTCTTTCTTTGGGATTGCACTTACCCCCCCTGAGATACAATGTGGGTGGAATTAAGCCTTGGTATTTTGAAGTGCCCGAAAGAAACCCACTTTTCTTAGTATGTTGATTCGAGTAACCAAAACTACTCCCCTGTGCTTCTAATATATCAAAATATAAAGAAATTCAAAATTATGGAAATCTATGTGGGAAATCTCCCTTGGTCGGTAAGCGACCAAGACCTTGCTGACACTTTTAAAGAATTCGGATCTGTGGATCGTGCATCCGTTATTGTCGAACGCCCATCGGGTCGGTCGAAAGGATTTGGTTTTGTCACGATGAATGACAATGCAGAAGCCACTGCAGCTATCGAAGCTCTTAACGGTACAGAATTGGGGGGACGTCCATTAAAGGTGAACGAAGCTCGCCCCAAAGATTAATTGTTTCCCTTCGGGCAACCCCCGAAGTCATACAATCAATCAGGCATTCAAACTGACTGATTGAAAAATGCCATTTTTATCCATTGCTTGATTTCAAAGTTTTGGTACCTAATTCTGTATGAATAAAACGAAAGACCTTTCCTTCCTCGAAAGTGTCAATTCGAGTTTTGATCTTGCAGCCAAGGCACTCGACTTGCCCAAAGGCTTGGCAAGACAAATTCGTACATGCAACGCCGTTTGCGAAATGAAATTCGGTGTGGAATTAAATAATGGCTACGAAATTTTTACTGGTTGGCGTGCTACCCATAGCGAGCATGCACTTCCTGCCAAGGGAGGCATTCGCTATGCTTCTTTTGCTAACCAACAGGAAGTTGAGGCACTTGCTGCATTGATGACCTACAAGTGCTCGATCGTAAATGTTCCGTTTGCCGGATCTAAAGGAGCCCTCTGCATTGATCCCAAGAATTACTCACTCGAGGAACTCGAACATATAACCCGTAGATTTGCCCAGGAATTAGACAAAAGGGGGCTACTGGGACCTGGCATCAATGTCCCCGCGCCCGACATGGGCACGGGTCAACGCATGATGTCTTGGATTGCCGACGAGTACCAAAAACTGCATCCTAACGAAATTAATGCCCGTGGTTGTGTAACCGGCAAGCCTGTTCATTTTGGAGGTGTTCAGGGTCGTATTGAAGCAACTGGGCGAGGGGTTCAGTATGGTATTCAAGAATTCTTCAGGCACCCTGAGGACATCGCAAAAGCAAACCTTTCGGGAGGAATCTCGGGTAAAAAAATAATTATTCAGGGACTTGGTAATGTCGGTTACCATGCCGCTAAATTCCTTGAAGAGGAAGATGGTGCAAAAATCATTGGCATTATAGAGAGAGACGGGGCGATCATTCGTGAACAAGGTTTTAGCACCGAAGAAGTCTATCAGCACAAATTAGAACATGGATCTTTAGCCGAGTATCCCGACTGTACATTCATTCAAAACGGAAATGATGCATTAGAAATCTCTTGTGATATTCTGATCCCCGCGGCTATGGAAGGGGTCATTACAAAAGCAAATGCACATCGCATACAGGCTAAGGTTATCGCTGAAGCTGCCAACGGACCCGTGACTTTTGGAGCAGATAAAATTTTGCATGAAAAAGGGGTTTTCATCATACCAGACACCTATTTGAATGCCGGAGGAGACACCGTCTCCTATTTTGAATGGTTAAAAAATCTATCCCATGTTCGTTTTGGCAGAATGGATAGAAGATTTATTGAAGCCCAAGGAGCCAAAATGATTAAATTGGTTGAATCAGGAATTGATCAGCCGCTTGATGAAGGGGCAAAGGCTGAACTTCTGAAGGGGCCAGATGAAATCACTCTGGTTCGTTCAGGGCTTGAAGACACCATGAGAGAGGCATACCAAGAAATTAAGGAGATGCATCAATCAAATTCTAAAATTAGTGATAGACGAACAGCTGCCTTTGCCTCTGCGATTCGAAAAATCGCCGATATTTATGACAGTATGTACCTCTAAGAAGAATTTCTAAGCAGCATTTACCTTCCAACCTTTACGGTAAGACTTCGTTAACTGGCTGTTTACATCCGTGCGATCGCTTATACAATTAGACGAGTCCCACTTAAATCCTCCACCAGCCAAAAGAGCTGCATTTCCGAGCAACGCAATTTCGTTTAACTTTGCAGCGTAACTGAAGTTAGCCATCGCAAAGGTTGGATTTGAAGAACGAATTGCATGAATCAGTTCCTCCTTCATTCCTGAGTCTCCATACCCATTTCGGTCGAACCTGGGTGATGGTCTGCTTAAGCTATCCGGATTCATCCAATTTTTGCCATCATAAACCTCCCATTTCGTGCCATACAGTGATGGAGAGTATAAAACTCCCCTTGACCCACGAATAAGACAGCCATTCTGGGCTGGAGTGCGACCGTGAAAGAGGTCAAGGGGGGGCAGGTTTTTTTGCCCAAGTTCTTGAGCACTCAAATTCCCCACTCTACCTTCATACCAAGTTAATGGAATCGGCGAATCCCCTTTGGCGTTCATAAACTCGAATTTCACACGCCCCCAAGCAGGAAAGGTTTCTTGATTCACTGGTCCACTTAACAAACAAGTAACGCTAACTAATTCGTTCAGGGCACATCCCATAACTGCAAGATTTAAAAGATGAAGACCTGCATCTCCGAGAGCCCCCGTGCCAAAGGCTCTCCAACCCCTCCAATTGTACGGCTGATAAATTCTGTGATAGTCACGGTTCTCGGCTGGTCCGATAAAAGCATCCCAGTTCAAATTTGCAGGAACACTTTGTTTTTCCTTTGGCCGGTTTATCCAAATTGGAGATTGTGGCCAGACGGGTCGGTTAGTCCAAGTGTGGACTTCCTGAATATTGCCAAGCTCACCTGCTTTTAAATATTCTACCGCCAATCGAAATGGATCTGAAGCACAACCCTGAATGCCTACTTGGGTAGATAGGTTTCGTTGAACTGCAAGTGCTGCAATTTGTTGGGTTTCCCAAACAGTATGAGCCAAGGGTGACTGGGCAAAAACATTCATTCCTTGAGCCATAGCCAACTGAATGGCGTGAGCATGAGTATGATCAGGCGAACTCACACTTAGAACATCTATTTTGGTGCCCATGAAGGATATCATTTCCCGATAATCAGAAAATTTTGCAGCCTGGGGATATTGTTGTGCTGCATAATCAAGTTTTCTTTGGGAAACATCACACAAGGCTATGACTTCGCCATGCTTGGCTAAATGCTGTAGGTCACTACCACCCTTCCCGCCTACTCCAATAGCCGCGACTTGTAATCGTTCATTGGCTGCCATGGTTTTTCTAGGCAAATAAACTAGGGGAAATGCCATGCCCATAGAACCGATAAATGAACGCCTTCTCATTGAATCAATAAAATACAATTTACCCAAGAATTCATGGATTAAGGATTGGGAGTTAGGCCAATGATTTGAACCGCATCAGCCACAACATATCCCTCGGTATTTTCGTTGCTCAACCGCACATAATATTGTTCGCCTTTGGTGAGACTAAAAGTACCTAAAGAAAACCAAAGATTGGAAATAAGTTGGGGCTTTCTCTGATCCACTGATATTTTACTGATTCCCTCTTGGTGCTTGATTTCATAGTTGAGGTTACCGGCTCTATTTCCAAAAGAAGAAAAGGATACCTTTACCTCATGTAAACCATCGGAAGGTGCCACAAAAGGAAATTTAGCATACTTGGTACCTTTTCCGCCATTCCCATCATGAAAATATGAAGTTCCAACAAAGGGGCGAAGGGAGCTGCTTTCGGTCCACTCACCTTCAAATTCTACCAGGTTTCCATCTACCACAACCCCACTAAGAGAGTCAGGGGACACACCCACACCCTTGCTTAAATATTTCTGACTTTTAGACTCAAGTACTTGCCCATCCTCTAGCAATTGTTCCTTTAATTTGGAGTAGGATATTCTTTGCAAAGGCTTTTGCTGCTCCAATGCAACTACAGCAGCAGTTGCTGCAACTTGCCCAAGCATCATGAAAACATCGTCCCCGCAAAGAGAACTGTAAGCAACATAAGATGCAGACATACAAACGGGAACAAGTAAGTTCGTGCATTGTTCTTCTCGGGGAATCAAAGAATCATAAGAAATCGAATAAGGTCCTTCCAATTCTGCTTCAAATCCCCCCTCATTCAAAACATGAAAATTACCGCTTTCATCGCTTGTTACATAACGCTGAACATGATTCGACTTGATGGGGTTAAATACCAAAGCTACAGGGCGGGGCGTCCTTTTTCGCCTTTTTATGTGGTTTTCGGTCAGGATAAATTCACCCATCATTCTTCGAGCATGACAAATATTAAGCTGTTCTGGCCAATGATTGCTCTGTGTAAATTCATCTCTGGCTAATCCCCATTCTTTCATCCCTTCGCGAATTTCAAGGGGAACCCTTTGATCGTTGCATAAAAAATAAAAGTATCCCTGCTGATAATTTAAATGTTCCCTTATTATATTCTCTCGCTCTTGGTAAGTACCCTCTGGATACCCATAATTCATGCCAATATTATTGATACTAAAAGAGCCATATCCTTGGGTGTATATTTTTGCATTGGGCACAGGGTCGGAATGAACCCAAATAGGTTTTGACCCACGCTTAAGAGTTCGCAAAAGCAGTTCGTACTGAAATGGGTCATATTCCTGAGGTTTAGGAAATGGGAATTTATTTTCCTCAACACGTGTTAAGCACAGAGGAAAATGATAGGCTGGGATTTTATAATCTCCTTCACCGTCTTTTACCGGCTTCCACATACTTATTCTGGGGAGCAGACCGCTCGTAGGATCGCCAACTTTACCAAAAGGATCGATTCGATTGACAAATTGATTAATTAAAGACTGGTTAACTTGCACTCCGTTCAGAGTTTCCTGATATACATCATTTCCCTCACGGCCCACCCTGTAATCAACCTTGGAAGCCGCCATTAGGTCCCCCTCGTAAGAGCAATCAATGAAGACCTCTCCCTTAAATATTTTACCAGAAAGAGTGGTGATTGACCTTATTTTACCCGCTTTTATCTCCACCCCTTTTTCCCGTTCCAACCGCTCGTCCCGAAAGATCTCTATTTCATATTCAACAAGCCAAGATTCAAGAATTTGTTCAGCTAACTTAGGTTCAAATACCCACATGGTCCTGCGACTACCATCAATCGCAGGAGTCCCCTGCCCTTGATTGCCAAACTCTTCCGATTTTTGCCATTTCCATGAATCAGGGCTTTGGTAATGCCTCCAAACACGATGATAAAATTCTCGGGCAACTCCCCCAATGACATCTTTTCTATGGGTATGCTTCCAACCAAGATCATTCCCTAATAAACCGCTTAAATTACTACTCGGAGAGATTACTGCGACAGTTTTCCCCATCCTTTTGGTTTGAACGGCGGCCACAATCGCTGATGGATTACCCCCATAAATTACTACATCATACCCTAAGACTAAGTTATGAAAACTACCCAAAATTAGAAAATGGCATAAAAATCTTGGGAAACTCATTACTTGCCTTGATTCTTACTCATTTGGATTCCTGGTCAATTTTAAACAAAACACCGATCATAGCTTATCTTGTAACTGGTGAAAAAATACCCCTTATTTTTTCTCTAATTTGTAAGTACTCTCAAAATCCTTCTTTCTGGGAGTGATGGGATCATCAAACTAGACGAAAGACGACACCATTGAGGCTGGCTTATTGATTCTAATACTAAGACGACTTTGCTAGGGCAGCGATGGCTTCATCCAAGGAAGCTTTTCTGAATTTGTATCCTTTTTTTTGCAGTACCCCGGGTAAAACATGCCTACTTTGCAAGGCCAACTCCGGAGCCGACCCTAGTAACCAGCAGCCCAATAAAACTGCTAACTTAGGGCCCGGAAAACCAATGCCCAAGGGTGCAAACTGACTTCTCATGGTTTTCATAAATCGACTGTTTTGAACAGGGTCTGGCGAAGTCACATTAACAGGACCTGAAATCAGGGGATGGTTGATCAAAAAATCTACAATGCCGACCCAATCATCCTCGTGTAACCAACTCATCCATTGCTTGCCTGAAGCTTGCTTTCCTCCAAGACCGAAGTGGGTCAATTTCTTAAGCAAAGGGAACGCACCACTGGATCGACCCAAAACAAAGCTTATACGCATGGCGATTTGCCGGACATCCGCCCTGGTAAACTTAAAAAACTCTTCTTCCCATGCCACCGTGACTTCTTCCAAAAAACCGGATCTTTGAATAGGTGCATTTTCGTCATGAGCCAACCCCCCATATAAATATTCTCCATAAAGAGCCATGGAACTGGCATTCAGCCATACGACCGGGGGGGTTTCACATCCTAGGATAGCTTCACCAAGCACCCGAGTGGATTGAATGCGTGAATCCAAAATCTCCCGCCGGTTCGATTGGTTATGCCTACAATCGATGGAACGCCCCGTTAGGTTAATCAAAGTTTCCGCTCCCTCCATTTCCTCGACCCAGTCGCCCAGTGATTTCGCATTCCAAAAAACCACTCTTCCGTGCAATTTCTTTTGAGGATCTTTACGCGAAAGTAAAATGACATCTTTACCCCGATCAATCAATGAAGATGCGAGGAGCTGCCCAAGAAACCCTGTCCCCCCAGCAATAACTATTTTGGGTAAGGACACTGCTTAAGTGATCAACATTGTGCCCAGCGTAGTGAGATGGAAGAATTAGGATTCAGCCCTAATAGCGAACCATCTGGGCAGATTATTTTAAGACAATATTTCGAAAATAAACTTTCATCGGTGGCCCTGCATGTACTTGGAATGCAAGGAGCCCAGATTCTCTTCTCTCCTGAACATCCTCGTCCACAAGCTCACTCATTTTTTGGCCATTGATAAAATGCTCAAAACGAAAACCATCCGCCACAATACGGTATTGATTCCACCCACCTTTTTTTATCGCCAGACCCAACTTCCCTTTATCTCCAATTTTCTCGATTGATTTTACAAGCTTACCTGATTCATCACGAGTCAGCGTGGTACGGTCCCCACGGAGAGAAAGAATACCACGAAAAGCTTCACCGTAGCAAATGCCACTGTA
>Ga0181593_10002075_pt1 | contig 18385 bp, 12 predicted proteins | sample 071ome_19_FD_133756 | JGI IMG/M metagenome (GOLD analysis project Ga0181593, IMG submission 133756) | Coastal salt marsh microbial communities from the Groves Creek Marsh, Skidaway Island, Georgia - 071413AT metaG (megahit assembly) | ecosystem: Environmental > Aquatic > Marine > Intertidal...
GAAAGGTTGGGCACATTTTGGCGGGTAAGAATAAGGCCAGACGGACCGTCGGTTCGTTGCAAGGCAGCCACGAAAGCACCCGCGGTTTCCTCGGGATCAGCCGGGCGGATGACATCCAAATTAGGAATGACCCGCAACCCACTGGTGGTTTCCACGGGTTGGTGGGTGGGCCCATCCTCTCCGACGGCCACGGAATCGTGTGTCCAGATATGGAAGATGGGAAGCCCCATCAAAGCAGAGAGGCGGACGGATGGGCGCATGTAATCCGCAAACACCGCAAAGGTGGCACCGGATGGACGGAAGATACCATAGTAGGCAATGCCGTTGACGATGGCACCCATAGCATGTTCGCGGATACCGAAGAGCAAGTTGCGGCCGGAATGGTTGTCCTTGGTAAAGTCGCCCACTTCCTTGATGTAATTCTTGGTCGATCCATGGAGATCGGCAGATCCACTGATCAGAAGGGGCATAGCTTTGGCAAGATCGTTGATCACTTGGCTGCCCGCTGCACGGGTGGCCACATTGGCATCGGCAGCAAACTCCTGCACACTGTTCATCAGATCCGCAGGGACATTGCGGGAAATTCCTGAATCAAGCAAGGCGGCTTTTTCTGGATTGGCCACACGCCAGGCAGCGTAGGTGGCATTCCACTTCTTGCGCTCCTCTACAAGATAAGACTTGCGTTCCGCAAAAAAGGCACGCACATCATCCGAAACATAAAAAGTTTCCTCAGGAAGGCCGAGGCCCTGACGGGCCGCTTCGGCAAACTTCGCCCCACCCTCACCATGTCCGGCAGAGGTGCCAGCCACTTCGGGAATACCCTTACCAATGATGGTCTTGATTTCGATAAAAGTGGGCTTTTCGGTATTGGCCCGGGCACGCTCAAGAGCGGCGGATATCGAAGCCATGTCGTGTCCATCCTCAATCCGTTCCACTGCAAATCCATAAGCAGCAAAGCGGTCGATTACACTCTCGCTCTGGCTGGCATCGGCCATGGCATCGAGGGTGACATCATTTGAGTCATAAAGGATGGTCAGGTTATTGAGGGCTAAGTGACCGGCGAGGGAAGCAGCTTCCGCAGCCACCCCTTCCTGCAAGCAACCATCGCCGGCAAGGGCGATGACCTGATGGTTAAAAATTTCGTGCTCGGAGGTATTGAAGTGAGCAGCGGCCATCTTGGAAGCGATCGCCATACCCACGGCATTGCCCACGCCCTGACCGAGAGGTCCGGTGGTGCACTCCACACCCGGGGTTTCTCCATACTCGGGGTGTCCGGGAGTTTTACTGTGAAGCTGGCGGAAATTCTTTACCTCTTCAAGGGGGAGATCATAGCCGGCGAGATGCAACCAACCATAAAGGAACATACTGCCATGACCGGCTGAAAGAATGAAGCGGTCGCGATTGAGCCATTGGTCGTCCGAGGGGTCGACCTTTAAATCTTTGCCGAACAGAACGGCTCCAACCTCGGCGGCTCCGAGGGGAAGACCCAAATGCCCTGAACTGCAGGCGTGGATTGCATCAATGGCCAACCCACGGGCTTGGTCGGCGGCTTGCTGGAGGATTTCTTGATTTTGCATATCTTTTTAAAAAACTTCTAATTAAAAAAGAAATAGACTCTATGAGTCTGCCCGATCATGGCGAGCAATTCTTATCCAATCAGGTTAATACGAAGAAAAGAAGGATCAGATTATTCCTGATAGATAACATCGGTGGAGGTAAGTTCAACGAGGTTTTCCCCCGGCTCAACTTCCACCTCCTTAGACCAAATGGTGACTACATCAGTGTCCACATCCTTGTCTATTCCAATCACAAAATATTTATCATCTGGTGAGACATTACGTAAGGAAGCCAATCCGTAAGGATCGGTACGGGCACGACCGACCTTCGCAGATAATAGAATAGATTTAACGCCCAATGCGATTTCGGGATTACGAGAGATATCTTTTTCTGATTTAGCCCACAATTCAGCTACAGAACGAACTTCGCCCGAAATTGCAGGATCAACACTCAAATCTTTGAGTAGTTCCTTGAGATCTTGAGTGGTTAGGAAAATTTCGGAGGCTTGCGCAGGATGCATCGATCCATCTCTCGAAGGCTTACGAGCAATTAAATTAAGATTGGTTTCGTTTGGCGAAGATATCTTGCCCACCTTTGTGCTTTCTACAGTGCGTACTTGAGCAACAGTTTTATGTGACAAAGCAGGAGAATCCACTTTCTGTGAAGCCTCGGACTTTAAATTTTTCGAGAAGGATATTACTCTCTTTTTTGAAGATACATCTTGTTTCGCCTGAACGGTTTGTCGTGCGACATGGCCTAAAAACCCAGCAACAGGTTCGTCGGCATACTCATCCCGTAATAAATTCTGAATAATCTTTTTTTGAATCTCAGGATTGGGAGTTCGATCACTTTTTTTCGCCAAGAATTTTGCCAATTGTTCGTCAGACGGGAGGTCATGAACTCTTCTAGGGATAAGAAGTTGAGAAGAATCAAACACTTTCCTTTCTCGAGCAGAAAGTACCGATTTAGAAATGAAATCAAATTCTTTTTGGGGAATTTGAGATGTTTTGAGAGGAAAATTATTTTTAAGAAGGGGATTTCTAGCGAGGTCCCTAAGAGGGTAAAATGAGAGAACAGAATTATCCAAATATTCGTCCAAACTGAGTGCTTTCGGAAAACATAGAGGAATGGGAGTTTTATTTTTAGAATAAAAAACTAGATCGGCTCCATCTGATTCCTCAAAACGAAGTGGATCGGTAAGCACAGGAGACTGATGAAATGAAGATGGAAATTCATCTGCAGTAAGTACCACCCCAAGCAAAACTTTGCTTAGAAATAAAATGAGAAGGTTGTAGGGCATGAAGGGCATATTCCGAAAGGAATTTAATTCACTATAGAGCCTGACTAATAAGCTTGTAAAGATTTTCTTCTTGAAAGCTTATACCATAAGTAATTTTTTCATACCTTACACAAATTTAAACTGTGTCATCGCCTTACATTCCAAAGACTTTAAACTCAGCCTTTTTACATTCATTACCCCGCATTACCTATGAGCGAACAAACAAGTGAAGAATTCATGATCGAGGCCAAAGGCCTTAGTAAATATTACGGAGATTTTATTGCCGTTGAAGACTTAGATTTCTCTATTAAAAAAGGTGAAGTGGTTGCCTTTCTCGGACCCAATGGTGCAGGTAAAAGCACAACCATGAAAATGCTGACCGGATATTTAGCTCCCTCAGCTGGGGTAGCCAAGGTTTGCGGCATGGAAGTGGCAAATAATCGTTCTCTGGTCGCAAACCGAATAGGATACCTACCTGAGAACGGACCACTTTATGAAGAAATGACACCCATCAGCTTGCTGAATTTCTTCGGGGATGCACGGAGTATGGATCCTTCCACAAAAAATGACAGAATTTCTGAAGTCATTGAACAATGTGCTCTACAAACAGTATTAAATAAGCCAATTGGAAAGCTTTCTCGCGGCTTCCGTCAACGAGTGGGGATGGCAAATGTACTTTTGCATGAACCCGATGTTCTAATAATGGACGAACCCACTGCTGGTCTTGACCCAAACCAAGTATTGGAAGTTCGTAAAACTATCAAAGGGATAGGTAAAACTATCCTTCTTTCAACCCATATCTTACAGGAGGTTCCCGAGGTTGCAGACCGAATTTTACTCATAAATAACGGAAGGTTAATCTTTCAAGGAACTCCTGATGAACTGAAGAATGAATCTTCGCTCGATTCCTGGTTCAATAAACAAACCCTGGCAGCTTAATTTTACTTTTATCATGAATACTCAAGCCGTCCTCGCCGTTTTCAAACGTAACCTTGCCGCTTATTTTGGCAGTCCAAGTGGCTATGTTTTTATTTGTGCCTTTTTACTAGCCAGCGGTTTGGCTGCTTTTTGGCCTCAGGAGTTTTTTGATTCAAATCTTGCCAATCTTGATCAACTCAATCGGTTTTTGCCCCATATCCTTCTTGGCTTTATTCCTGCCATCACAATGAGCATTTGGGCTGATGAACGACGTCAGGGAACAGATGAACTACTTCTTACTTTGCCCGGCAGTGATTTTGATGTGGTCGTTGGAAAATACCTGGGTGCAGTAGCGATCTTCTCAGTTTCTCTAATTATATCCCTGATTGCTAATTATTATGTACTAAGTCAGTTGGGTAACCCGGACTTTGGTCTCTTGGTTTCGACTTACCTCGGATATTGGTTTGTTGGGCTAAGCATGATTGCGATTGGGATGGTGGCCTCTTTTCTGACTTCTAATCTTACGGTTGCTTTTGTTTTAGGTGTTGCGTTTAACTCACCGTTGGCCCTGCTTCCTGATTCTGAATGGGCAATTTCCACCAACTTCCTCGATTTTAGTCGTGGAATCATTAGCACTTCTGGGATGATCTTCTTTCTCGGTCTGGCTATTGCTATGCTCTATCTTTCATCCATTCTTATTGGACGTAGACATTGGGTGGGCAGTCCCCTTGGAAAGTCTAAGTATTCTCATTTTTCCTTACGCGTAGTAGCAACGATAGTCACTGCTTTTGCACTCACCCAATATTTCCGCAATCACGATGTCATTCGTATCGACGCTACAGCAGAGCAACTAAGCAGCTTATCTGAAGGTTCCATTGAACTTCTTAGTCAGTTACAAAGCCCGGTCGAAATTGATGCTTTTATTTCTCCCTCAGATTCCATTCCCGAACAGTATGTACAAACCAGAATCAACCTACTCACTGCTCTGCGAGAAATCGACCGCGAAACCAAACTTGTTTCCGTAAATATTCACACGATCACTCCTGAAGATAATGCCTCAGCGACTGCCGAGAAATATGGGGTTGAAAACCAAAATGGAGTAACCCCTCCCCTTTTTGTTATGGAAGGTGGGCGCATGGTCCCCTGGCAGAAAGACCTCTACATGGGCGTAGTCTGCAAAGGTGACAACGGACAACAAACCATTCCCTTCCTTTACAAAGGTTTACCTGTCGAATATGAGATAGTGCGCACATTAAATGCAGTAAGTGGCGCACAAAAGAAAAAGACCTTGGGTGTATTTGCCACCGATGCTCCTGTACTTGGAACCGCTGGTATGGGTATCATGGGTTTTAATCTTGGAGGAGGTACTCCTGCCTGGGAGTTTTTTAACGAGTTAAACAAGCAATATGATGTACAGGAAGTAACCGGAGGAGATATTTCTCCTGACGATTACGATGCTCTGGTGGTTGTCCAACCAAGTACACTCGACAACGATAAGATGGATGACCTAGTGGCGGCGATTAAATCGGGCATCCCAACCGCCATTTTTGAAGACCCCTTGCCTTTAATCCAAGGAAGCGTCACCGGAACCTATGAGCCTCGCAGAAACAATAACAGTGGTCCAGAAGGTGGAAGTGCACCTGAAAAGGGAGACCTTAACAAATTGTGGGATCTTCTGCAGGTGAACTTCAACCTCGACCCGATGGAAAGACTGAAAAAAATTCAGGATGAATTACAAAGCCTTAAGCAAAATGCCACCCGCAGTTTGGCTCCTGCCCGTGGGCGTTTTCCTGAAGTAGGTGTCTTCTTCACCAGTTTGGATAATTTAATCAGCAAAGCATCTGAATATGAAGCGAGGCTCAAATCCAATGCTTCTCTCAGCCAGAACGATTGGAACAGCCTTAAGCTAACCTCTCTTCGCAATGCTTTTGAGAAGATGGAAAGCAACCATCCGATACGCAATTTTGTGGAGCAACGCCTGTTAACTGACCTAGATACCAGATTAGGTGGTTTACAGGAAAGAATTTTAAGGGATCCGTACAACCCATTCCCTAAGATTCCCCGTTCGGAAAATTTTCCTGATGAGTTTGTTTATGTTGGAGGACTGCCCAACTCATTTCACTCGGCTCCAATCACTTCAGAGTTGCAGTACTGCTTGTTTACCTGCCCAGGCACTCTTTACCCTAGATCATCAAAAAACCTCACTTTCCAGCCATTGTTAAGGACGCGTGGAGGTTCTCTTGCTGGAACCACAAGCTTGGAAACATTTTGGACGGGAGGCGTTTTTGGTAGCCCTCGCCGATTTAATCCTGATCGTACTCTATATGCTGGCTCTGGGTCTCAAGAAGTCATTGCTGCGTCAATATTTGGTGAAGTGGAAGAAGGAAATCAATCAAGTAAGATAAATGTGATTTTAGTAGCCGATGTAGATATGTTGGCAGATCCATTTTTTAACATTCGTAGCCGCGGGCCAGAGTCTGATTTCCCTCTGGATGTTGATAATGTCACCCTTTCACTTAACTTAATTGATCATCTATCTGGTGAAGAGAGTTTACTCGATATTCGGAATCGCAGGAGGCTTCACCGTACCCTTGAAGAATTTGAAAAAAGTATCGAAGAAGCCCGTGAAGTGGCATCTCGTACTATCCAACAGGCTGAAAGTTCGATTCAGGGAATTCTGCAAGACGAAAACAGGAAATTGAATGAAGCCCTAGCTGATGTTCAAAACAACCAAGGTTCAATGACTCAAGGCCAGTTTATGCAGGTCTTACAAACTGAGGCTGCCAAGTTGCAGAAAAACTTGGCAAAGAGAGAGAGAGAATTGCGTCAAACCACCAATGTAAAAATTAAAGATGCAGAGAGAAAAAGAGATCGTGAAATCAGAGAGAAGCAAAGAAGCATTCAGAGGCTTTCCGTATTTCTTCCTCCGCTCCCACTTCTCTTGATTGCACTTTTCGTATTCTATAAAAAACGCGGAGCCGAAATTCAAGGAGCCCTCGACTCCCGCGTACGCTCTTAAACAAGAGCTAACCTGCACATAACCAATCTTTCGACATCACCAAGATATGAACGAAAATAAAAAGACCCTTATCTTTCTCGCCGCCGCTATTATTGCTGTGGGAATTGCAATCACGACTTCCCCTACAAAAAGAGACCCTTCGGCTAAGCCCAATCTTATGGGACAAGCCCTTTTCGAATCATTCAATCCAAGGGCCGTCACTGGAATAGAAATCGTCGAGGTGGATGAGGAGGATGTTCAGTCTAGATCTATTGAAGTCACTCAATCTGACAAAGGTTGGTTTATCCGCAGACCTGGAAAAACTGATTACCCAGCAAATGCAGATAATCAATTGGAAGATGTCGCTAGTATGCTATTCGATCTGAGAATCATTGACCAAGCGGCTGAAGGAGCTGGAGAGCATGCTAAGCTTCGCGTACTTGACCCAGCAAAAGCGGATCCGACCCAGTCTGGAATAGGAAGGCTCATACACTTGAAAAATAATTCAGGCTCCAATCTTGCTAGTCTGATTATTGGGGAAGAAGTGGATGGGCTGCCCAATACTTTTTTTGTACGAAAACCAGAACAAAACGCAGTTTTCCGTGTTGAAGTACCAAATGCAAGAGATGTTTCCTCAAAATTTGTAGACTGGGTAGAGCAAGACTTCTTAGATCTCGACAAATGGAAAATAAAACAAGTCACACTCGACAATTACGATGTGAATCTAGCTAAGGGACAGATTAATCGTGCAAGTAAACCATTGGTTTTAAACTTCGCAGACTCCAAATGGTCTCTTACCGGCTCGCAACTTAATGATAATGAGGAGCTCGACAAAGACATTCTCGATGCGATGAAAGACGCACTTGATGATCTTGAAATTATTGATGTAGAAAGAAAACCTGATATTTTGGTAAAAAACCTGAAACAAGGTCGCGAGTTCTTTAACAACCTAAGAGACGCTAAAAACCAAGCAGTTGTACAATCTCTTCAACAGAAAGGTTTTTACACCATTGCAGCTAAAGATGCTACTGGGCAGACAGTGCCCAAAGTGGTCTCGAATAAAGGGGAAGTGCTAGTTGGAATGGAAAGTGGTGTTGAATATGTTTTACGATTCGGTGACATTTATCGAGGGCCAGAAGAGGAGGAAAACTCAACCGGAGACAGCCGATATATTTACGCTTTTGCTCGCGTAAACGAGTCCTTACTTCCCCCCCCTGCTCTTGAACCTTTGCCTGCCGATGAAGGGGCACAAGGACCTCAGGGTGAAAAAGGTCCGGTCGGAAACCCTGGCCCACCACCTAATTTCACTCCACCTACCGCTCCACCAAACATCACTCCCCCTCCTCCACCATCCTCCACTAAAGATGTTGAAAAAAAACGCGTTCCTCCAGCCGAGGAAAGCAAAAACGCAAAGCCGAAAAAAGCAGCTAAGGAAATAAAAGAAAATGCTGAGAAGGATGCAGAAATTGCCCGGATCAAGGCTTCTAATGCAAGCAAACAAAGAGAATATGATGAAAAATTGGCAAAAGCTCGTCAACGAGCCAAAGAGTTAAATCAAAATCTGGCCGGCTGGTACTACGTTATCTCTAATGATGTCTACGAAAAAATCCGTTTGGACAGAGAGGCATTTGTCAAAAGTAAAGATGAACCTGAAATTGTATTACCTGATGAAATCTCTGCCTCTCATATTTTAATCTCATACAAAGGAGCCGACAGAGCAGACTCGAAAATTACCCGCACTAAACAAGCCGCCAAGAAAGAAGCCGAACGAATCCATGGACTGATTGTCAATAACGCAAATGCGTTTGCAGATATGGCCAAAAAGCATTCTGACGGACCCTCTGGACCCAAGGGTGGCGATCTTGGTAATTTTAAATTTGAAGTTATGGCAAAAGCCTTTTCTGAAGCTGCTTTTGCTCTAGAGGTCGGCGAGGTTTCAGATGTTGTGGAAACTGGATTCGGGTTTCATATCATCACCAGAACCAAGTAAATTTTATTCTGCTTGAGTGCAATCGAGTTTTTAACTTTCTCAACCCGAAAGGAATGAGTATGCTTAACTATGCCTCTTTCCTTTTTAAAAAAGAAAAAATCTCCAATTTGGGATAGAATTGAAAATGACGACATCACTCGTTTACGATTAAAATACGATACGTACTATCACATCTTTGACCATCAAGACGGTACCCGCGTAACTAAAGACGGTAAGGAGTATGTCATGCTTTCAAGTAATGACTACCTTGGACTTACCCATCATCCCAAAATTAAAGAAGCAGGTATTGATGCACTCAAAAAATGGGGAAGTAGTACAACAGGAGCACGCCTTGCCAACGGTGGCCGTTCCTTTCATCGTGAACTTGAGGAAGAATTGGCAAATTTTCTGGGAAAAGAATCCTGTCATGTTTTTTCGGCAGGTTATCTAGCTTGTGCGTCTGCAGTAACCGGGTTTGTCGGAAGAAAAGACTTAGTTCTAGCTGATAAAAACCTTCACTCTTCGCTTTGGAGCGGCATAAAGCTTAGTGGGGCTCACTGTGAACGGTTTGCACATAATCACCCGGAACACCTTAGAGAAATTTTACAATCCGAAGATAAAAAAACAGGGAAAGCAATTGTTATAGAAGGGATTTACTCAATGGAAGGTCATATCGCCCGCCTCCCTGAATTGACCGAGATAGCCAAAGAGTTTGATTGTTTTACTGTTTTGGATGATGCCCACGGTTTTGGAGTACTCGGTAAAGACGGACGAGGCACGGCTGATCATTTTGATCTAACTGAACAAATGGATGTAATATCCGGAAGTTTTTCAAAATCTTTATCTGGAATTGGAGGCTTTGTAGCTTCTTCAAAATCAGCCATTGATTACATGCGTAGTCATTCTAAACAGACGATCTTCTCAGCTGCCCTCACCCCGGTTGCTTGTGCATGTGCCCGTGCTGCCCTTCGTGTCATGCAAGAAGAACCAGAGCACCGAGAAAGACTTTTCAAAAATTTATCCAGATATGTCTCCCTGTTGAAAGAATTAAATCTCGATACTTGGGATAGTGAAGCTCCTGCCGTCCCCATTGTTTTAGGAGAAAAAGAAAAAGTATATTATTTTTGGAAAGCTCTTTTAGAAAAGGGCATTTATTCCATTATTTCTATTGCCCCTGGAGTACCTCCTGGAAAAGACTTAATTCGAACTGCAATATCTGGTGCCCATTCAGACGAAGATCTGGATCGTATCGAAGAAGGCATTCGGTACGCAGCTTCTAAAATTTAAATACAAATACGGCTGTAGCAAACAGACTTGTACTTAGTTAATATTAGGTACCACTACAGTGGGTTTCTCCAGTTGAAGAAGAGGTGTGGTGAGCTTTCTAAGACCAAGTAGCATAGACATCGCCATTTTTAATTTAAAAAAATCGGCCCGATAGGGATTAATCAAACATTGATAAAGATACGAGAAGGCGTGTTTTTTCTGATCTTGTACCGATTCTAGCGAGCAAATGCTTTTACCCCATTTCTCAATCAAAATTTCAAAGTTTTGCTGATTATACTTTTTTCGCCCATCTGAAGCACCCTTAACATGCTGAATGACACTATCATGAGCCACAAGGTGGCGATAGCCTGACCTAGCCATACGAATACATAATTCAACATCCTCACAACCATTAATAAAGGACTCATCAAAACCATCGAAAGAAAGAAAGGTTGATTTCCTTACTAAAGAGCAAGCAGCAGTCACAGCAGTCCATTCCTTAACTTTACCTTTGAAAGGATTGAATAAAAAACCTTGTCCAAAATGACGAGGATTAGCCATGGGCCCAAAGACAACTCCCATGTGGTCATAGAATATGGAATCGGCAAGTTTTTGAACATTACCCACTATCCCAACCATGCAATCTGACTCTAGAGCATTAATCATAGGTGTTAACCAATCGCCCTGAACATAAGCGTCAGAATTAAGAAGGCACAGGTAATCCCCTTTTGCCTTTTGAGCTAAAAAATTGTTATTTTTGGCAAACCCTAACCTTTTAGGGTTAAGGAAGACACGATATTTCTTCTGCAACGAATTGATATAATCAGTCGTATGATCCTCACTGGCATCATCCAAAATTAACACTTCATAATCGAATTGATTTGAAAGTGTTTTTTCGACGCAAGACAGACATCTTTTAAGTTTATCGGCTTGGCCAAAAACTGAAATAATTATGCTTAGCTTAGGATTAGGGCGATTCACCATATATCAATTTATTAAAACCTCTAATAGACTGCGCCCATTCTGAATAGAGTCAAAGTTTTCCCTCACAGTAACTTCGGCCTTCTTTCGTATCGAGTCATATTCCGAAGGATTTCTCCAAAAGTTAGAAAGTAAACCAGTCCATGACTGATAATTCTCCGGGTTAAGTGAAAAGCCTGATTCCCCATCTGAAAATGCTTCTGGGGCACCAGCTCGATTGGAAGCTAATACAAGCATACCTGCAGATAAGGCTTCAGGAACTACATTAGGTATCCCATCTCTATCTCCGAGTGAATCAACAATCCCCGAGAAAAGAAAAACATCATGTTGTAAATATAATTTCTTTACATCCTGATGACCCAATGAACCCAAAAATGAAACTTCCTCAATCAAACCAAGTCTCTCCTGCTCAATTTGTAATTCACTCAAAAGCGGGCCCCCTCCGATAATTTTAAGGGAAAAAGGAATGTTTGAATCTTTCAACAAAGCAGCAATTTTGAGCGTATGAAAATATCCTTTTTTTTCAACTAAACGGCCAACACTTAAAAGTTTTAATCTTTGTTGGTCAACTAAGCTAAAATTTCTTCGCTTTGGTCGATCCGACAGACTTCTTTTTACAAGCTTTACTTGGGTAGGTTTTATTCCCAATTGATACAATCGGCGAGCAGTAGAATAAGAAGATGTCCTTACGAATGTCGCATTCTTCAATTTTTGTTCCAATAACCAATCTCCTCCGTGACGAAAGACATCATAAGCATGGGCTCCCATCGAAAAGTTAATGGATACTAATTTTCCGATCGTAAAAGCGGCGGTGGCAGGCAAGGTTGCCCAAACAGCATGGATAAGTTCATATCTCTTTTTCTTAAAGTTATTTGCTTCAACCAATGCATAACCAAGCCCAAGAAAGGTTTCACACCAATTTTGAAAACTATGGCAAGGATGAGACCATAGGTAGGTTAACAACTCACGACTCTCCTTGGGTTTCCTCAAAAACCAGTATGGTATCCAATAGAAAAGAAGACTAAGCCTCTTCAGCTTGAATACATTTATTTTTCTACTTTCCCAAGTATTCTTTCCGTGCCAGATAGAATAAATGTCAGGGAAAAAATTAAGTTCTCCAAGTGCTCGCAATTCCCGACGAACAAAAGTTTCTGTGGGTCTTGGGAAAGTTGCGTAAAAAAAAGCTACCTTCTTCAAGGCATAATGTGGAATCAAGAATGGATAAAAATCTATCCGTTAAACTTTACAAAGCGGGATGACTGACTCGATCCATTTTCATTCTGTCTCGAATTATTTCCGTTAGAATGAACTCCATTCTTGTGAGTAGCAGAATCTTGGCCATCGATGACCGGAAAATAATCGAATGCTAATTTAATTTCCTCGGCTGTAGCGGTTCTTTCACCCGCAACATTGATTTCTCCACTGAAACAAGCCAAAGGGTGGCGCACCCTAGAGACTCGAATTTTCATCGATAGAACATCACCCGGTTGGCAAATTCTTCGGCATTTAACTCCGTCACATGAGGTAAAGAAAATAGTCTTTGGATCAACTTTCTCAGTCAATCCAGCGTGCTCACCCTTGAGGAGATAAAACACGCAAAGTTGACCTAAGGCCTCAATCATGATCGACGCCGGAAAAATAGGTTGTTCCTTAAAATGTCCTTCCAAAAAATACTCGTTGCCAGTAATTTTGTAATCTCCTCTTACTTCATCGCCCTCCAAGGTTACGGATTCTAAAAATAAGAAAGGATCTTTGTGGGGCATGAGGGAAGCGACTTCCTCAATTCTAAATGTTTTGGATCGTTTAGGAGGTTCAACACCCATAGCTTTTGCGTTTAAGTAAGATTTCACATCCCCCACAGTTCGAAGATCTCTAAGTTCTTCGTTATCAATACTGACTTGGAGGGTTTGTTCAACCAGCATAACAACCTCGAGCATGGTCAAGGAATCCATACCTAGGTCCTCGTACATACGAAGAGTGTCGTCACTCTTAGCCAAAATCTCTCTTTGATCCGGCTCAAGGTGGCGGTCAATAATTCCCATCACAATAGTTTCAATTTGGACAGCATCCTTATTTTTTCGAAACTGTAAGGCTGCTTCATAAGTGCCAGCGGGACATCTTTTGAGCAGTTCCTTAAGGTCTTCTTCGAGAGCGGCAGGGGATTCCTCTTTCATTGGATTATCTTAGGGTTATGGGGTATTGGAAAGTAAAGTTTTTACAGAATTGTAAAGTTACTCTTTACTGAATTTTCAACTTACTATGGATAAAAATTCTACATCGGGCAAACCTAAACCTGTTATCCTGACCTGTGCTCAACCCACTGGTAAATTAACCCTTGGCAACTTTTTGGGGGCGGTGAGGAATTGGTCAACGATGCTGGATGACTACGAATGCTATTTTGGAATAGTTGATTTACACGCCATTACCGTGGCACCAAAACCATCTGTATTACGCCAAAATATTTATGCCTGCATCGCACAATATCTTGCCTGTGGGCTTGATCCTAAAAAATGCCATCAGTTTGTACAATCCCATGTGATCGGACATACCGAACTAGCCTGGATACTCACCTGCATGACTCCGATTGGGGAACTGCAAAGAATGACCCAATTCAAAGATAAGGCTTCGAAGCTTGGTTTTAAAGTAACCGAAAACAATGAATCAGAAGATATTAAATTTACCCATGATGGAGTACGTGCACAGGCCTCAATAAATACCGGTTTACTTTGTTATCCTGTACTCATGGCCGCTGATATTTTACTCTATAATGCTGATTTAGTTCCCGTGGGAGAGGACCAACGCCAGCATTTGGAATTATGCAGGGATTTAGCTGGTCGTTTTAATCAAAAGTATTCTGATACCTTTAAAGTTCCCGAGCCTTTTGTGCCAAAAACGGGTGCACGAATTATGTCACTGACCGACCCCTCCCGCAAGATGTCCAAGTCAGACGAAAACGAGCGGGCCACGCTTTATGTTTTAGATAACCCCGAGATGATTAAGAAGAAAGTAGGGTCAGCAGTGACAGACTCTGGGTCTGAAATCAGGTCTGGGTCTGACAAACCCGGTGTTACTAATTTACTTACCATTCATTCGTCTCTTTCCAACCAATCAATGAGCTCTCTTGAAGACCACTTTACTGGTAAAGGTTATGGGGAATTGAAAAGTGAAGTGATAGAACTTCTGGTTGAAGCCTTACGGCCGGTGCGCACCTCTTATGAATCTCTCATAAAAGATAGAGGATATTTAGATGAAGTATTGAAAGAGGGAGCTCAAGCGGCTCAAAAGAAAGCTTTCAAGATCCTTTCCAAGGTTCAAAGAAAAATAGGTCTGCCAGAAAGAATCAAGTGACCAAACTTAGAGAGTTGAATTTTACGCTTGGTTTTCACCTCAAAAAGAAGCATTACATCCAAAGGTGATTGGCTGATGGATTACGATTTAGAAAATGAAAATAAAGGTCTAAGCAAAGGACCCTTTTATGGTGCAGCTGCTTTTATCTTTCTTGTCTTAGCAGTATTTGCATCTTTTTGCTTACAAGAAAAAGGCATTTTGACCCACTGGGAAATTGCAACCTGCCTACTCGGGAGTGGTCTTATTGCTATTCTTCTATTTCTTCCCCATTTCCTTGAAAGCATCATAGATAAAATCGAAAATGCCAGCCAAAACTCAGATACAGAATTGGTTAATCAGGCATTTTTTGAACTCAAAGAAGTTCGCTCAGAACTAGATGCCCTAGCAGTTAAAATTGATAAGGTTCCAACACTAGTTGACAAAATTCTTTCTGATTCACCTATCAATGACTCGAAAGAACTTTCCACCGCAATTTTCGAAAGAATTGAAAGCTTGGAATCCCAAATTAGACGCAAGTTGGAACAAATAGAGGAAGCAGCTTTTAGCACTCCCCTGCTTACTGAAAATCCCACCGAACATGATGATTTGAAAGTCATCCTGCAGCAGCTTGTAAACAAAGTGGATTTAATCGAAAAACAAATAAGCATTACAGCTCAAAAACCTAAATCCAAGGATGTCGCGAATACTCCTGAAATTGAGCCAAAAAAACAGGAAGTTATTCCCGAAAAGACTATTGATTTACCTATTGAACAAGAAATGCAGTTTCAGGCAGAAGCACCCGCTGAAGCAGAAAAGATCGTAGATGAGAAACCAGAGGAACTAGAATCGGTCCTTAACGAGGAGGCAACTGCCGTCATCCAAGATGAAGCACAGGAGGAGCTGCTAGATCATGAAAGTATGGATAATGATTTACTTTCTGATAGTTCACAAGATGAGCCCTCCACCAGCGAAAATGATTCTCCTCCTGAAACTAATTTTGAAGATCAAGCTGATTCCATCATTCAGGAACAAGAAGATACAGCGGATGAACTAAATTTAGAATTACCCAGCCCAGAGGAGACATTGCGTAAGGTGGATGCTCTACTTTCTGGCGAAGACTCCAAAAATGATAAATCCTCCGAGCAAATTGAAGAGAATATCGATAAAAATGGAACCACTACAGTAATCGCTAATGTAATGATTGGGATCGGAAATAAACCTTATTTGCGTGGCGAAGGCCCTGGGCTAAGTTGGGATGAAGGAGTTTCCATGAATTTTGTGGAGATTGGAAAGTGGGCATGGTCACCTCCTCGGAAAAATGCCTCCATTCAAGTTCAGGTATACCGCAATGATGAAGACCCTGACAAAGGAGGAAAAGTGGATGTCCGCCCTGGACAAAAGCTCGAAATCACACCTGATTTCTCTTAAAACAGCTTAGTAGGATACATTCCTTTACTGATAAGTGCAGAGATAGCTGTTACGACGGGTTGCTTATCCTCAGGATAAGTTATTCCCATCCACTTGCAAGAGGCCATACTTGTTTTGAAGTTCCCGACTCCCGAATCTATCCATTCGTCTACGGCTGTAGGTAGGTAGAACTCTTCGGTCCCTGAAGTATGGTGTTTGTCTAAAAATTCAGTAAGTCCACGCTCTAATGCTAGAAATGCTGTGGGAGAAAAAGCCCATACATTCATGGAGACTGTTTCCTCCCCTGACAAAGCTTTTAATTTACCACGAGCATCTGTACCTTGTAACCCTCTGCTAGTCATGCCAATGTTTGAGTATTCCTCCACAGATTGCAAATAACCTTGATCAATCTTACAAATCCCACGACTTACTGTTCCATGGTCAGAAAGGGTATCTTTTAAGTTATACCCCACAAGTGAGCCCCTAATTTGATCTTGAGTGAAATCAATTTTCGAAAATGCTGTTATTTCATCTACCAACACCTGAAAGGTACCTGCACCATAAAAATCATCCGCGTTGATCACAGCAAAAGGGGTGGACTCCAAAATATTTCTGGCACACCAAACAGCATGACCCGTCCCCCATGGCTTTTCTCTTTTTTTGCTTGAGCAAAACCCTTCTGGAAGATCATCGAGTGATTGGTAGGCATAGTGAACCTGCATTATGCCATCATATTTTGCACCAATTTTTTCTTCGAAAATCTTACGCATTTCCTTACGGATCAAAAATACCACACTCGTAAATCCGGCCCTATGGGCATCGAAAAGCGAATAGTCCATAAGGGTTTCTCCATTGGGACCAACAGGGTCGATCTGCTTTAGCCCGCCATATCGACTACCCATACCCGCAGCTAGTACAAGTAAGGTAGGTACATTTTTTAAATTAGAAGTCATTTCGTAAAGCAAAAGATAAGTATGTTAAAATTTCGGTGGTAAACACAGATTCCTGCCCATGCTGACGGGCTAAGGCCTCGGCCGCCCTGCCATGCCACTGAACCCCAAGGGCTGCACTCTCTTCGATTAAGAAAGTTCTTTTGGCTAATAAAGCTCCCAAGATTCCGGCTAAAAGATCACCGCTTCCTCCGCGGGCAAGGACGGAACTGCCCCCCAAGCAATAAAGTTGAGAATTGGAAGATAAAATCTGGGTGTGAGCCCCTTTCAAAATCAAAGTACAAGGATTATCATCCACCCATTTTTTGGGATCGGTATTACCGGCGAGTCTTCTAAACTCACCTCCGTGAGGAGTAATCAACACATTTGCCTTATATTTTAATTTCGAAAAAATTTCTGGCCTAATGGCGTCGGCATCAAGCAAAATTGGCCCGTCGAATATATTGCACACCTCCCGAACCAAGGAATGGGTTTCTTTTTCAATCCCCAATCCCGGGCCGGTCATCAGTGCGGTTGCCCGGTCTAAACATTGTCTGATCTTCCCCAGTCCCTCCAGTGCCAAAGAACCGTCCGGAGTTTCCGGCAAGGGCACCCACATCACTTCCGGCACTTGGGCCAAAAATGCAGCGTGCAAGGATTCAGGAATGCCCGCCGTAACGAGCCCCACTCCTGCTTTCAGGGCCCCTTGTGCCGCCATCATGGCTGCCCCTCCGAGTAAGCGCGAGCCCGCGAGCATGAACAAATGACCATGTGCCCGTTTATCTCCATCCACCCGGCGTAATTTTCGCAATCTCCGCAAACCATCTGATCTCAAAACCCGGCATGCATGTCCGCGTGAATCAGCATCCCCGAAAAAATCTAAATTTAAATACCGAAGTCGCCCCACCCACTCCGCATTTGACTGCTCAAGTACAGGCTGTTTGACGATTCCCGTGCAATAGGTGAAGTCCACCCGTAATGGATTCTGAGTTCCTTCCGCCGTTACCCCGGTCGGTAAATCTACTGCTGCTCGAACCGCGATTTTCTCGGATTGATTAATCCATTGCAAAATTTTAGGTAACGGATCCCGCAAAGGCAGCTTCGCCTGCATTCCCAGAAATCCATCTACCAGAGCACTCAATTCATTTTCCTCCACCGCTTTTTCAAGCTCTGCAACGGCATCGTCCTTTGGATCGATCACCTGAATACGCTTTTCCGCCAGATCCATCAGTTCCCCCCAGGCTCTTTGGGTGAGCGGTCGGCAGTCATCCCATTCAGCAAGGGGCAAAATGACCGCCCGGGCAGTGGGAATGGTGCGCAAAAATCGTTTGGTGGCGATCAGGGCATCTCCTCCATTATGTCCCTTCCCAACCAGGGTCAAAATTCTTGGCCGTGGAGGAATCGTTCGCAATTCCCGCATATCCCGGAGCAGGGCATCGCCCACCCCTGCGCCCGCCTTTGTCATTGCCTGCCACTCGCGTTCTTCATCTCCCTGAAAAAAATCTTTTTCAAAAGCGAGGCTTTCCTCACAGGAAAGAATCGGATCCGTCGGGAGCGTACTCATTCGGAAATTAAAACAACAATCGCACTGGCCACAGACTCCAAATGAGTCAGGCTGACCAGAGGTCTTTTCGCCCCCTTGGATTCCAGTAATCTCTGGGCTTTTTCATTGAGTTGGAGAATCGGCTCTCCGGAAGCCCGGTGAATAATTTCAGAATCAAGCCAGCCAAATTCAGGACCAAACCCCGTACCCA
>Ga0181593_10002076_pt1 | contig 18370 bp, 14 predicted proteins | sample 071ome_19_FD_133756 | JGI IMG/M metagenome (GOLD analysis project Ga0181593, IMG submission 133756) | Coastal salt marsh microbial communities from the Groves Creek Marsh, Skidaway Island, Georgia - 071413AT metaG (megahit assembly) | ecosystem: Environmental > Aquatic > Marine > Intertidal...
CGACGACGACGACAAGGGTACCGAAGCGTCGCTCGCTCGAGCACCCCGCACGTTCGATCGTTCCAAAGCGCCCTCCGTGTCCCGCTGTCCACCACCGTCGGCGTCTCACGCGCGCGCGTGTCGACAACCGTCCTCGTCACTCACTCATTCTCTCTCTCTCCCGAGTGTAACGAAACGACCGTTCTCTAAATGAAACGACCGTTCGTGAACCGTGAATACGGTCACCCACTCCCAGATTTCGGGAATCTCGCGGGAAAGAGGCACGAAAGTCTCGAGGGGTGCTTCTTTTTTAGATTTTTTTTTTTTTGCCAGATGAATGCGCGCCCCGGATGAGACGATGGAAAAAACAACCCAGACGAAGTCTTTGTCTTTTGGATTGGTGTGTATGTGAGCATACACTCTTGGGATTCCCGCGAGCCTCGATCGGGCCTCGAGGCGCTCTGTTCTTCGCCTCTGCGCCCTGGGCGCCACAGCGCGGGGAGTTGGACCGTCGCGAAGAAAATACGAGGGCGACGGTGGAGGAAAACGAGAGGGACGACGAGACGAGACGAGACGAGACGTGACGTGACGAACACGCGAGGACCGGATGGAATGGAACGCGATCGTCGGGGAGCGCGATCGCCGGGGAACGCGATCGAGTCGAGGCACAGGCGAGGACGACGACGAACGCGCACGAGTTGGGGCGCCGAGAAGATTATCAAAGTGGTGACGATGACGGTGTTCACGACGACGCGCATCGCGGCGACTCTTGGCGAAGTGGTTGAACTATCAGATTTACAAACGAAACGAGGACGGGAACGGTGGAGGGATACGATTGTCGGCTCAGACGTTGTGGTGTACGTCGTGGCTGACGACGAGTCGCTTCGCACGCCCGCTTTAAGGGCGTGTAGATACGTAGACACCATCGCCGCCGAACGCGCGGGGACGACGGAACGCGGGTTTTCTTTAAGACATCGAATCATCTTTGCTTATGCGTCCGAGAAATCGCTCGGTGATCGCGCGCGCAGGGCTTTTGAAGACTTTTTCGGTGAAACTCCGTCGAACGCCGAGAGCTCGGTTCGACGCGACTCGGGGATACTCCTCGTCTCGCATCAGCAAGCCCACGATGGACGAACGACGAAGCGTGTGACGATGAGAAATCGTGACGACGAGGATGAGGAGGAAGCGGCGGAACGCGTGAGCGAGGCTTTGCTTGAATTGATCGGGGGTGCCTAGCTCAAGCGAAATCCAGCCATTAAGAGAGAGAGAGAGACTCGAGACTCTGGGGCGCGCCCAGCGGCTGGCTCGTCGACTGTAACTGTTTACTCATACAAATAGATGAGCCACAAGATGGACGTCATCCACTCGAGCGTGCGTGTTGAGAAAATAGAGCCCCCTTTGATGAAACGAAACGCGAGCACGTCGGCGTCACAACGCCGCCGCACTCGACGATTCCCCGTCGCGTGACGCGAGAAACTCTCCTTGATCAGATGTCCTCTGCGTTTTTCACCGCTCCGCTAGCCGCGATCACGCGAACTGCGCCCAAATCTGCTCGTCAAAGCTGTGGGAAGACTGCTGCTCTCAAGCGTGGAAGCTCTGTCACGATGAAGGCTGCCGCGAACCGACTCGGTGATTCCGACGCGCAAAAGCTCGTCGATGCGACGGAAACATTCATCTTTGATTGCGATGGTGTCATCTGGAAGGGTGACTCCCTCATCGAGGGTGTGCCGGAGACGCTTGACTTGTTGCGCTCGATGGGAAAGCGATTGATCTTTGTCACGAACAACTCGACCAAGTCTCGCGCGGGCTACACGAAGAAGTTTGAGTCTCTCGGCCTCAACGTGAACGCTGAAGAGATTTTCTCCTCTTCCTTCGCTGCGGCTGCGTACTTGGAATCGATTGATTTCAAGAAGAAGGCGTACGTCGTCGGTGAGACGGGCATCTTGGAAGAGCTCGACGGCGTCGGTGTGGAATACATTGGAGGCGAAGCAGATGCCGGCAAGCAAGTCACCCTTGCGAGCGGTGAGCTCATGCACCATGATCCAGATGTTGGAGCTGTGATCGTTGGTTTCGATCGCAACGTCAACTACTACAAGATCCAATATGCCACTCTCTGCATTCGCGAGAACCCTGGGTGCATGTTCATCGCCACTAATACGGACGCGGTGACCCACTTGACCGACGCGCAAGAGTGGGCTGGTAACGGCTCCATGGTTGGCGCGATTAAGGGTAGCACTAAGAGAGAGCCGATCGTCGTCGGTAAGCCGGCCGCGTTCATGCTTGACTACATTGCGAACAAGTTCAACATTCGCAAGGATCAAATCACCATGGTTGGTGACCGCCTCGACACGGACATTCTCTTCGGCAACGACGGCGGCTTGAACACTCTGCTCGTGTTGTCCGGCGTGACTACGGAAGAAATGCTCAAGAGCGATGACAACACCATCGCGCCGAACTTCTACACCAACAAGTTGGCGGATCTCCTCTCCGTCAAGCCGGTTGCGGTCTAAGTGCGACGGAACCGTCCATGCTCAGCATTTAAAGAATTGTGTTTGTTTTTATATTCATCAAAGAATCGTGCTCTTTCTATTTCTAAGACTATTTTCTATACCTCGACTTATCGAAATCTCTGCTATCTCGTCTGCGTACTCGACGACCGTGTTCGTCGGCGTCATGACTGCGACTGCGACTGCGACTGCGACGACGACTCTGATTACGTTCTTTGTCGCGCGAGGCTCCCCGAGCTCGTTCATCCTTCGTCTCGCCGTGATTAGACAAGTCTACGTACTTGATTTCCTTGACTTGATGAAGCGCCAGGATGCTTTTCGCTACGGTTTCCAATACTTTCTTAGTTGCACCGTCCACCAGCCGCCACCACGGTGGATTGTTGGGTAACTCCTTGCTCATCTCCTTGGCCGCGAGAAAGATGCAGCCACACGCTATAATGGCTGGTTTAAATCTAACACACACCATCGTCATCGCGCTGTCGTTACACAAGGCCCACGCTCGCCTGATAATATCATCGTCCAACTCGAGGTGCGTCGCTAACGCGTAAGCAAAGGGATGCGGCGGGGAGACGTGGCCAAAGAAACCAAACTCGCGAAGCATAATCATCTCCATACGCTGAGCATCGGACTTGGACTCTTCGTATTCTGGAGTGTTGATCGCCAACATCGACCTCGGCCGATTCTCTTGTCGCTGAACCGCCCGCCTAACGCAGTTTAACACGTCCCTAAGTTTCCTGTCCTTCTCCTCCAGCTTGCAAGAGAGCGTTATCGAGGCAGTTGCGACGAGCTTGACGTCGTACTCGGTGAGGGACTTCTTGCAGTAGAATCGTTGTAGCAGTGTCTGCGCAGTCACGACGACACTGGGCGGAGATCGCAAAAGTAGACACGCCGAACGTATGAGAGCCGCTCCGTAAACTTTCTGCAGAAACTCGACCTCCTCGTCCACATTTTTCAGGCGGGACGGAGTGTTCTTGGACTCCTCATGAGTAATGTAAAAGTTATCGACCGCCGTCGAAGTGTGTATCATATCGACCGACGTGACTTACGTGACTTGCGTCGATAAGTAGGGATACACTTGCGCGAGTGTTGTTCTTTCTACACATAGGAACACAAGAACGCAAGCTTCATCTATCATTCATCAATACATCTATGTGCTAATCCATTTCTACGCGCAATCAATCAATCAACTTAGTAGAGGCGAACCTCTAAATGGCCCGCCTGCGGTTCGCTGAAACTCCAGCGTTCTTGGTGAAGAAAGTTTTCGACTGCGACCGGCAACCTGGAGGGAGTCCGAGAGCCAATGGTGTGATGTCCGGTACCGACGAGCACTTGAGCGCTGTGATAACCGCTCGCGCGCAGGCGATCGAGCTCATGTCGGAGAAGTTTTATAGCCTCTGCGACGTGCAAGCCGTGTAAATCGATGACACCATCCTGGCCACCACCTCTGCTCTGATAGATGGAGTGTGCCGCACCTTCGTGTGCTGCAGACATCTTGGCAGCGGCTTCTCTCCCTTGACGAGAAAGCTCCTTTGCGAGAGCCTTATTGCCAGATAGAAAAGCATTCGTCGCTTGTTCGTAGCACACGTTTCGCACGCGAGCGTAATCCCTCGCTTCATCTCTGTTGGCTGTGTACAACTGCGATACTGCCGCGCCCGTTTCCACCCACTCAATCTTTGTCTTTGCCCCATCCCCAGGACCTCGCTCAATCTTATTGGCAGGTTTCGCCGCTTGCTCGCCCTTTTGTTGAACACTAGAGCTCCATAACGACGCCGCCGACGCTCTGTTGACGTTCGACATCCCTCCGGAGAGGTATATCTTCTTCGGTAGCGGCTCTGGCTCTGGAGTGCTCAAGTGCGCCGCTGAAGAACCTCCGGCGAGGGAAGGAAACGCATCGTCATCCTCAAAGTTCGGTGGAACCTCCTCCGGTACTTCATCATCCATTAAAAGTTCCATCGCCAGCTCGAAGTCTCCCCCGGTATTGATGAGCGCCTCCTCTAGACAAGACAAGTCGTAGTCTGGAAACGCGCTCGCAAGAAACTCCAACGCACCCTCGAAACTCACCCCTCCCGCGCTCTCCTCCCCACCGGACCCACCAAACACCGTCGTCTCCGCCTCTATAGCACCTCCCCTACCCACGCCCGCGTCTACGCCCACGCTTGCACGTTCTCCCTCGTCGTCGTCGTCGCCGTCGTCGTCGTCGCTCACCAGTCCCAGCGCTCGCAACTCCCCAGCCAACGCGCTCGCGTCCGCCAACCCGACCCTCTCTCGAGCGCCCGCGTCGGACGCCGCCCCCGCGGACGACCGGGCGAACACGAACTCGGTCGCCGTCGCTCGCAGACCGCTCCCGCTGGACGCCATGACCGCCCGCGCGTTCGCCGTCGTCCTCTGCGTCTGTCGACCCGCGGACTCGCGGGGCGCGCGCGCTTTCGCCGGGCACCCGAAAGTCCACACATCGGCGTTTCTGGGTATACAATACTACCAGTCGGGCATCCATCATCGGTCGCCCATTAAACTAGCTGTTGGCCTGGTGTCGTAAACCCTCGACACCCCCTCGCGATCGAGTTTTTCGACACGCGAATATGCTTCGCGATTTTTTCAGTCGCGATTACCGTTGACTCGAGAGCGCGACGCGTCGAACGGCCCGATGTCGACGTGGTGCGAATACCCGGTGACGAACGAAATCACGATCGATCGAAGCCCGTCGTCGACGCTGGATGAGAGCGGATACGAAGACGGTGGTGGAAGACGACGACAAAGACGACAAAGATTGGTGCGATTGGTCAACGTCAAGGTGCCGAGTTGTTGTCTTCGCGTGATGACGAGGACGAGCGTTGGGGGGACGGGGAACGGAGAGGAAGGGACGGATACGGGGGGTGGAGACGGGAGTGGATTCGGGAGAGAGGATCTAGATGGACTCGTCGCGGTGGATATCACCGTGGACGTCGAGCGAGGCGTCGTGACGGAGGTGACGGAGGCGAGCGAGTGGTCTCGGACGTCGAGACGAGACGCAGAGTCCTGGATGGAAGTTAGCGAAGACGAGGCTTCTGAAGACGTGGACGTTTTACTCGTCAACGGCAGGTCAAATATGTGTTTGCCGACATTCGTGGATATACACACGCATATTGATAAGGCGCACACGTGTGAACGAAGCAGGAACTTGGACGGGACTCTCGCCGGAGCAGACGCAGCATGCGGCAGGGACGCAAAGTATTGGACGCAGCAGGATGCTGTGAAACGCATGAATTTTGCAATTTCAAGCGCATACGCATATGGAACGTCTGCTTTGCGGACGCATCTCATGTCTGGAGATGAGTCGCAGTGCAAGATCGCTTGGGAAGCATTTAGTGAAATGCGCAAAAAATGGCGTGGGAAAGTCAATTTGCAGGGCGTGTCTCTCAATGTGCTCAGCTTCTTCAGTGATCAATATAAGGCGCGCAAACTCGCGCGCATGGTTAAGGATTATGGAGGTATACTTGGAGCTGCAGTATCCTGCAGTGATGCGGGTGGAACATCAGCAGATGAAGCAACAACTTGTGGAGATGATATGCCAAAGCTTCTCGATGTGGTTTTTTCTATTGCAAAAGAGTTCGAGCTTGACGTGGACTTTCACGTCGACGAAAACGGGAACGAATCTTCTAAAGGCTTATTGTACATCTCTGAAGCTGTCGTAAGAAATCGCTTCAATGGATCTGTCGTGTGTGGTCACTGCTGCTCACTGGCAGTTCAGCCAGAGAACGAGGTGACGCACATCATCAAAGCCGTATACGATGCTGGTGTCACAGTTGTTTCTTTGCCAACTGTGAATCAATGGTTGCAAAACCGAGATCCAACAGGCGAAACGACCCCCACACGTCGTGGGGTCACGAGACTCAAAGAACTCGCGAATGCAAATGTACCCGTCTGCCTTTCCAGCGACAACACACGGGACAGTTTTTTCCATTACGGAGACTGCGATATGCTCGAAGTGTTCAAGTCAAGTGTTTGCATCGCTCATCTTGATCGTCCCATTGGTGAATGGCCACTTGCTGTGACCGCAACACCAGCAAAGGCAATGAAATTGGGCGAAGCCTATGGACTCTTGATACCAGGAGCAAAGGCAAACATGATTCTCTTCCATGCAAGAAATTACAGCGAACTATTTTCTCGTTCTCAGCACGATCGTGTCGTCATACGTGATGGTATTCGTATCAACGTTTCTTTACCAGCGTATGAAGAGCTTGATGAAGCGTAAAGAGTGTGCTGACTCACTCGCATTCTCATTGCTAACTCGTCTTGTATTCCTAAGCTTCTATTCTAATCTACTGAAGACTATTGAAGTGCCTTCTCGAGTTGCTTCTTCGACGTCAATCCTGCGGGTAACGCGCGCACACTTCTCAAGCACCACTGTTTATGAGATCGAGAATGCTTCAAGATCTGTAGACATACGAGAGCGCTTGAAAGTAATGATACCTCACACGCCTCCCACTGATCAAATTTCTGAGTATAACCAAGCGCTTCGAGTGCGCGGCAGATGCACGAAAACCCCGCACGTATCATTGATACGCTTTGAAGATCTGTGTCAAGTTGCATTTGCGATCCAGAGAATAGATCAGAGGCCAGCTGAGTAAAATGCCGACAAATAGTGAACGCTCTTCTTGGACTGTACTTGAGCACGAAGATCATTGACCGGCATACAATATCAAGCACGATCAGGGATATTGGGATCTCATCGGCAGGCAAAACGCGCATTTTAAGTAGTGTTGGTAAACCCATGCGCGATATTTTTTCAAACTGCACGGATGATACGGCAGGTAGAATGTGAGCACACGCCACCAACAAACTTGAACGGAAGGTGTGCAAACTTGTGTTGTCACTTTGTAACGCCTGTAGGAGCTCTACTAGCATTTGATCGCTCGCATCTAAAGCATAAAGAGTTAGAATGTCAATAATTAGCCCTGACGTAGACAGCCCGTGCATTGACGGAGGCGTTGGCGCCATGGAAGCATCCCAACGCACATGCCTGACAACGGGCTCTAATATCAAGCGTGTGTCCCATCCGATCTCGCCTGCGGCGATTAGATCCATACTCCGCAAAATTGATGCAGTGTTTCTTGTCAATGGAACTTTTGCAAGAGTTTCCAAAAGTCCTTCGACGATTTGGCCCATGAGTGTCGCACAAATCGTCTGGAGTGTTACTAGGTTGTTTTTCAGACAAAAATCTCGTGTGCGCGCCAGATGCATCAAAACGCTTGCCGGATGCGTATCGCGGACGAAGCTACCATCCATCTCACCTGAACCAGTGATGACGTGGCTAAGCACAGCCAACATAAGCTGGATGGAATGAGATGAGTCTTGTTTCATTCCACTCGCATGCACAGATGCAAGGATTGGAAGCACTATCCAGAGAATCGCATCACCTGCATCAATTAGCCGGCTTTTCTCGCTCTTGCACGCATCGAACAATTCGTCACAGAGATTCATCATCGCACTCGGTGTTATCATGTCTGCATATTCGTCCGAATTTTCCCACACTAATTCCCTGAATGCGAGAAGTAAGTACGTTGGTGACTTGTTGGTAGCTTTAAAGTGAGCCAGCGCTGGAAAAGAACGAAGTGCCGTGAATATGATAGCTGCCTGGGACGCATGAGATCCAGCAGCACAAAGTAGACGTCTGTACACCAAGGAAGGCGCTGAAAGTATACTTGGAAGTAGCTCGTGTATGAATTTTGTTGCTACCCGAGTCGTTACGTTCGCTCTGTTATTCGAAGTCAACCTGTTTAATACGGAAATCACATCACGCTCCACTTGTGTCACTTGCCAATCTTCATGGAGAATAACGGATTTGCGGACCCTTTCGAACCTTTGACTGCTAAGAAGATTGTCAAGCAACTCGAGGAAATGTTCCTTTTTTGCAGACCGCAGTTTCTCTAATACAGATTCTCTGGTAGCGCAGTCAACGAGCGCTTCAAGAAAAAGGTCAACTTCCGACTTGGTTGAAACAGGTTCAATACCCATCATATTCATGTTCTCCAATCTTCCGTCGCACTCGTTCACTTGTGCGTGGACAGGAACATCCAGTGTCCTAGAAAAAAGCATCAACAACTGCCTCACCGCTGCCTCATCTGTAGCTCCGATCGAGCTCGTGCGCAACTCATTCTCCATGCTCTCTCGGATATCTGATACACTATCGAATATAGCCCTGTGAAACAGATCTGTCATCCCGCAATGCACGACTAACTCGGCAAATAAAGCTGTGGAGACAAACCACTTGGAGCGTTTACAGAAAGGATCAGTCGGGGTGTCGAGCGGTTCGCCATCTACATCGATCAGATTTCTACGCCAGACGTCGAAAAGAATCATAAAGACAGAGATTCGAGCGTCCCCTTTGACGCGCTTCGTGTCTCGTATGATCCGGTGCAAGGCCGGAAGGACGACGGTGTTTAGCATTCCTGCCTCACCAGCTGCTGAACTACACTGACCAAGCACCTCGAAGATTGGGCTCACGAGTGACTCCAGAAGCACCTCATCCTCGTCATATGAGAGCCTACGAAGTGCGCTTAGCGCCGAGTTCGTCGACTGGTACACCCTTCCACTCATAGCAAAGACTTTCTAGCAAAAGCGACGAGCTTTTTGGGAACGATGTAAAGAGAGATGACTGAGGAGAGTACGATTAAAACGAAGTCTGACGGAGTCAAAACGTAGAGAAGTACTTCATCGTCACTCATAAGTGAGATCAACGACTTCTGTCGTGATCGCGCGCGAACGCCGCGGAGTGTGGGGCACGGACTTCTTAGAGGAGTAACTAAATTCTACCTAAAATTCTATCAAGTGTCAAGTGTAGGTGAGCTAAATCGCGTGCTTCTTGGCAGCTTTTGCTTTTTGGTTGTGGTGCTTATGTGCGAAATCTTTTGTGGTGAGACCGCGAGTCGAACGTCCTCCTCTGACCCGGCCAGTGCCGTGACCTTGCTTACCAGAGCTTTCCAGTCCCGTCTTGCGCGTGTTGTTTGTGTGTTCACCCTGTGCATTGTGCACAAAGTCTGGCGCGAAGCGAGCTTTATTGCCACCTGCTCCGAGACCTTCAATCTCCAATTTTGATGACATTTCGTTCGCAATCACTATGCGCGAAGCCTCTTCTGCGTTGATAGCCAAGATTTTCTTTGCATTGTCTCTTGGTGCGTTGTAAACTTTCCCATCGAGCACGTAGAAGATGCTTTTTGTCGCTCGCGAGTTTCCGTTGCCTCCCGTGTTCGCATCTACATCTTCAGTGCTCAGCGATATATTGGAGACAGGCAGATCATCAAAGCTGTCGTCGTACTCGTCTTCGTATTCGAGTTCAAGCATGGTCATCATAGCTCGTTTGTCGGCAGCAGAGTGTTCAAGGTCTACTTCTCTGTTCACCTTTCGAGCGAGGTAGTACCCACGTTTAACGGTCGAATCTTTGGGAGTCGGTTTGGACGACGAGTTTTGTCCAGAGGATCCTAATGATCGGACCGAGTGTGGAGGCCAACCGAGCTTTCTATCCATCATTGAGAGGTTCACCGGGAGAGAGTTCTCGAACAGGTTCTGAACAATTAGTTCAGCATTCAAGCCATAGTGGTCCACGCACGCTTTTGCGAATCCTATCCCCAGATCTGGAAAGATTGTCCGTATTCCTTGTATGACTTCGGCTGAAGTAGGAGGTATTCCCACGTACTCGTCGTTTGTGGTGTCTTGCTTGGCCACCACAAGCGAGTCAGCACCCTGCAGCCCAGCAACTATGGCATCCAACTTTTCCTGAAACGCGTTTAAGCCCTCAGGATCATCCATAACCGACCTGAATGATGACAGCACTTCAGTACGAATCGAATCGAGACGTTGACGAAGATTGGCGCGTTGGGAGATCCAATCCCATGCTTCTGGGTACGCCTTCTGAAGTGAGAGCAGAGAGAAGGCAATGTCTAGCACATAAAGGAGAATTTCATCGATGCCCTCTATCGATATTTCGCCCTGCAACGATGCCGACGTGATACGAGATGCCATTTCATGCAAATTATCTTCGATATCCTTTCCAGCTCGAGCGAAATCATCCATCAAGGTTGGTAACAACTTCTTAGCGCCCTCGAACAGTTCGTGAACTAACTCTGGGTTCTCCTTACCGTACAGAACCGCAACATCGATTAGTTTTGCGACATCAATCAGTCCGAACTTGACGATGAGTCGTGAACGCTCATCCTCAGAAATACTCGTTCGCTCGCGCGTTCCGTCATTCACCAATCGCAGTAAAGTCATGAAAACTCTCCTCTCGAGTTCGTCAGCGACTAGAGTTGAAGCCGCCCTTGTGGAGATACCTTCGTGCGCGGCTTCCCATTCAAACGCACGCGTTTTAAATTGTAAATATGTGTCCACACTCTTACCTAAGTGTGCACCCTCTCTCGCTACGTGCGACCAGAACGCTCCACTCGTCCTCCGAAGTACGTTCCCGAGGGCCTCAGAGAGCACTCGGCGCGCCTTTCCACCACCCTCGCTGAGGTCATCGTCGTCGCCTGGGAGATAGGTGACGTAATCCGATGAAAGCCGACCGGACGGGGTCGGTACCAGGCACTGGTCACGCGACATCTCTCCCCCACTTAACTTTGACGCGCTCGACGGCCAGACGCCACTGCTTCTTTGAACCACGTTTGGTTGCGATGTTTGCCGTATGTAACTGAAAACCCATACATTTCTGACGCCTCTAAAAGCGCGCTACCGGCGCCGTAAGAGAACACACGGACGTACACGCGACGCCGACCTCAGTTCTAGACCAGTGCCGCCAGTCGCAATGGGAGACGAACTCGACGAGGTTATCGGCTTTCTGAGCGACAAGAATCCTACGGTACGAGAACAGGCTGCTCAAATCGTTCAAGGCTTGACTGGTACCGATGACGGCGCGAAGTTATTATGCGCTAAAGCCGACTCACTCGTGCCCAAATTGCTACACGCTCTCGGCAAAGAGGGGAACGAATCCAAGTATGCTGCTACTGCACTCGTGAATCTCACTCATGATCCAGAAGTGATCGCTAAGGCGGTCAACAAAGGCGCGGTGGAGCGCGCTATGGATGGGCTCCGTGACAGGGACGGCGCTCCGGTGGACTTGTTGTTGTCCATCTTAGCGAACGTCACAACGGCTGAGAGTGGGGTTCACGTGATTAGCCAAGAGGGGAAAGCCTTGGAGGGATTCTACGTGTCCAAGCTGATCCAACTCTTGACCACGGGTAAACCAGAGGAGGACTATGACCAAGCCGCTTCTGTATTGACAAATATCACCCGAGACCCGATTGGGCGGCGTGTCTTTTTAGATCCGAGGCGTGGTCTGTTGGCTTCTGTGCTTCCGTTTATGAGCCAGGCAAATGAGTTAAGACGAGAGAGGGTAGCAGCGGCACTTCGAAACTGCTGTATGGATGACATACAACGAAAGTTGATACTCGACTTCGTTAGTCCTGGTGCAACTGAGAGCGAACATGAAGTTGTCCGCGCACTACTGAGACCGATCAGTGGTAAGAAGGTGGGTGCTGAATTGAACGACCATGTTCGCCAAGCATGCGCAGAAGCAATATATGCGTTGGCAAAGGATGAGAAAGGGTTGTCAGTGCTCGAAAAGCTTGAAGCGCCTAGAGTACTCCGGGATGGATACGAACTCGAGGAGCACGCAGAGACGTGCGCCGCTTTGGTTGCGAGTGGAGACATCTTCTTGAAGAAGGGCATGGTACCAGAAGATCTTCAAGAAGGTTTGAATCAACCGCAAGCTGTCGAAGTATTGGACGACGACGAAGCTATGGTGATGATGGGCCCTGGTATGATGACTGGAGGCAACTCTGGCTTTATCAACTCAGTCGACTAGATCAATTATTTCCGAGACATGCGCCGAAATGATCGTCACATGGGCCGGTTGAATGTAATTAAGTAGCCACTAATTTTCAATAGCGCACTGAATCCAACACACGCACCTAAGCGCATCAACTCGACGGCATTAGTTCCGATTGGCACGAATTAATTTAATTTATTTAAATCATCAACTTGTATGTGCTGGTCTACTTTAGGACATGCTGTTGTCGACGCAACGATGGTAGCACGTGCTGAAAATATCACTGATGCTTACGAACGCGCTTTGACGCGTACTCCATCCTAGAACGTCTGCGTACGCCGAGTTCTCCAATATCCGTCTGTGGTGCAATTAATTTAATTTATCAGATAATTCCGCTGGGAAGAGCGATTTGACGTTTTCCGTTTCGTTTACTTCGGAAAGTCGAAGATCTGTTCTTTTTATTGGTAATTACGTCAAACCGCACTCGAAAATCCACGATAACGATGAATAAAATGTTATTTCCGAAATAATTGTTGCATAACTAATCTAGAACTCAAAAAGGAACGTGAGACGTGACCATGCGCACGACTCCGCGATGAGAACGATGACGAGAATGTCATACGACAGGCCTTGGGGTGTTCGAGCACTCAGTTGCTCCGCAATCAGCCCTCTTGAGTCGATTGGACATCATGTAGCTTCTACGTCGCAGAATAAATTATTGTCCATTTTGCGTCGGACTCGAGACACCATTGATTGTAGTACATTCGTTTTCTTTGTTTTTCTTCGTTCACCACGCGCTCGTAACTCAATGTTTGGAAAGCGCAAAGAAATTTTCGAGTTGGTTTAGCTCGAAATAACGTCGGGATCCCAGGATGTTTGCGCGGTTATTAAAATTAAAAATTAATTATTTACATGAAGTTTTCCCAGCTTGGCGGCACTGACGAGAGCCGATTCTACGTGTACGCAACGACGTGCGACGTTAGATCTTGCTGTGTGTGGTGATGATCCATATTTTTTCATTAAATTTTAGTTACTCCTACACGTTCTCAACCTCCTCTATCTGCCTACAACGCTAGGTACACACTATCCACTCACCTCTTAAATCTCAAAGGTACAAGTACAAAGACTTCCCAGAGGAGTGAACCGCGACTACGCCTCGACCGGCTTCTTCATGACAATGAGGTACATCGGGGAGAAAATACCGAGATCACCACCCTTTTCAAGGTTCACAGCCGCCTTGAGCAGCATGGTGTGAACAGCTTGCGTACCCTTGGGCGCAAAACCGATGAACTCGAGCACACCAGTGAGGATGTGCGTGAGGTAGGCCGCGCGGCGCGCGGACTTCATGGCTTGTTGCCATGGAACGGCACCAAGCGTGGCGCGGTCAAAGGTGAATTGGACATCGAAACCCGCAGCCTTGGCAGCCTCGACGCAGTCCTCAATCGTTCGCACTTCTGGGAGAGCGTTGCCTTCAGCAATACCATCAACGACATCAACGTGGAGCTTGTTGTTCTTGTCGTACTTGTCTGTTCGGAGCCACTCGTACGACGCAAACAACGCACCCGGCTTCAAGACTTGGAAAACCTCCTTGTAGAGCGCGGTGGTGTTCGAGGCGTGGCAAGCTGCTTCAATCGCGTACGCGCCATCAAACGAGCGTCCCTTGAACACCTTCGAGAGGTCCATGAAGTTACCTTGGACAATCTCAGTCAGGTGTTGAACACCAGCTTCTTGGTTCAAATATTGGCATCTGCCGACTTGATACTCATTGATGGTGATCCCCGTGACCTTACCACCCGTAGCCTTGACGATGTTGCGCATTGGACCACCGACGCCGCAACCAAGATCCAGAACATTCATACCTTCCTTAAGGCCGATGTTCTCCGCGATAGCTGCAAGTCAAAAAAATGAAAGGTTAGTCACCCAATCCTCGATTATCTGCCCTAAACTCGTCGTGCGGTCGTGTATTGACAAATAAAACGTACCAACTTCTTGACGGACGATTGACGCTTCAAAGCTTTCTCCCTTCTCCCGCGCAGCAAAGTGGAAGCTCTCGCCCCAACCGTACTCATAAAAGTCCGTAATGAGAGAATAAAACTTGTTGACAAATTCTGGCGTCGAGAGGATGCGAGATCCGACACCCTTTCCGTCCTCTTGATCGAAGAACTCATTGTAGGACTGGATGCCCCGATCAACCATGCTCTTCGCCATAGCGCCAGTCTTTCCGCCGAACGAGTGGAACGGGTTCTTGCGGAACCAGGACAGCTTAACGGCAACATAGACACCACCGACAATGGTCACACCACCGACGATCGTCTGGACCTTCTTGTCCTCGAGGTGTCGCATAATTTGTTCAGACGCCATTGCTGTGGATATGTGACTTATGTATCCGAGGGCGAGGCGATCTGTGTTCTTTCGTGGTTTGAAACCGAGACACAAACTGTAGGAGGCGCGACGCTCGGTTTACAGCCGTTGTGCGGCGGTGTTTGCGCTTCCCGGACGCTTGCGTCGGAAAGTGCGGCCGGCGTGCGGATGGTGGATCCTGGTACGACGGTACGAGTGGTCACGAGCGCTTCCCAGACGACGTCGACCTTTTCCCGCGCAGCGCGAAATCATCGCAACGCTTCGATGGAAAATCCGCGTGAGAAAATTACATAGCGTTTCCCATTTGAATGTATGGTTATATGCGTCGATCTTCTTTTCTGATTGAATTGTAAATTAGGTCCCGGCGCAGACCCTCACCGAGGGATGCGGCGGCGCAATCTTTGGTTTGAATGAAAATTTTACATTGGTAGCCAAACTTAAGGAGGGGATATTCCTCCCCATCCTGGAGGGCAGTTCTTTTCACCACTGGGAGGAGGAGAACAAAGGCGGTGTGATGATTTACTACTGTAGACGTGCATTCTAATTAAAACTTGCATCAACTTATAGTCCTATTTATACGTGTTTGGAATGTTTTGTACCGTGGGTTCTGCTTTCAAGACCGAGGGTTGCCATGCCATGTTGTAAGATTCTGCTTCTGGCAATTTCGCGCGACTCTTGGTAACCGAGGGAGGCAGTGCCACTGTCACCGAGCATTGACATATCTAAAGAGTCCAAAGGAAACTTTTGCTCACAGAAGTTAATGTGATGTTGCTCCCACGGGAACGCCATGCAGTCCTGGATGACTTTCCTACCGGAACTGGTTTCTCCTTGCCCGATCGGCGCCCAACCACCAAAAGTACTGCCGTGGCGTTCGCACGCCATTCTATTGTATCCATCGTGATCATCGTCAAGGGACTCGACAATTTCTTTATCGACTTCTCGAACATCCTGATCGTCATTCTGATCGTCGTACCAGTCGGGAACGTACCCTCCTAACACCTCCTTGGCAACCGGCATGGTTTGCGCAATGTAACAGTTCAAGTTCATGCAGCGGCGGGGATCGTCGCACTTGCGAAGGCAGTGAGCACCCATCCAAGCATCAATCATGTCAACTTCTTCTTCGTTTTTGATGTGCTCCATGATTTTTGCCAATCCCTTTTTCGTGAGCATGTACTCTGGTGTACCAGCCCATCCGCAACGCTTATTAAATTTGTAAAGATACACAAAATTTTGCTGGTTGTACATCGTCTGATGAATCGAGTTTGCAGGCCAAGTTCCCATCGCATTCGAACGGAAGCGCTTGACAAGCTGTCCACTATCAAATTCATCCGGCTTGAGCCAGACCAAGTCTGCATCGCCGGGTAAGTTGTCAACCAAGTTGTTCAGGTCAAGCGGGCTCACAGAATGCAGCCTATAAGCATCGGATTCCATGACCACGAAATGCTCCTGTTGCTTCTCCATGGCTTGTTTCCAAATGAGAACATGAGTCAGCAAGCAACCGATATGGTGCGCGACTTTCTCGCAAAACTCAAAGTCACACTTGTGCCCGTCTCGTCTGCTCGCCTCGAGGACAGGTGCGAACCACTGGACATTCTCCAGCTCACTCTTCTTCATCCCGAAAGAACCGATGGCATCGAGTGCGGAATCAAGAGTTTCTGGCCATTTAGCTGGGTACACAGAGTCCTGAATCTTGATCACACTGTTGATGTCGTCGTCATCCATTCCGGTGTACTGCTTGACGATACCCACCAAAGTGCCAATTGTCTCTGCTCTCGACTTCTCATCTTCGCTTCCCTTGACGCCGTCGCCCATGATGTACACCGGAACCTTCAGCTTGTCAACCTTTCTTTGTGATGTAAAGCTCTCAGCATCTCCAGTCGAGTCCGGCTCGAAGCTTGCAAGTCTAGCACCTTGTCCGTCACCTGAGATCCAAGGTGCCGCAGCGTCATCATCCTTGTGATGGTGGTGATGGTGGCGACCGAGTCCGGCACCGTCTTCGTCCATTGCATCCCTGTTTGCCGTGCTCTGATACGCGATCAAGGTTCCGAAACTTAACAAGCCGATCGTAATCGCAATGGTCCAGAATCCGGGCCTTGAGCGCCGCGGACTTGGCTCAACACCCTTCTCAGGATCGTCTTGCTCGAGCAGGCACGCTCGCTCTTCCGCTCGGGGGGACATCGTCGACGGCTCCGCTTGTTTGAATGATAAGCGATATTCAAGTTTCGTGGTTATCCTTCCGCGTCGATCAACTAGTGCCGTCGTCCGCCTGCGACTGCGGTTGCGCAGCGAACCACTGCACGTCATATCTCCGTGGGGATCGTGTTTCTTGTTCAAAGAGAGAGTCCATCATATACGTATGGGTAATCAGTTATATGTGGCTTTCGTGCGCTACGCAGGCGTTTGCTCCTGCCGAATGCGTGAAAGCCGGCGTGAGAGCCCACGTGACGACAAAGGTTTAAGCGCATATGAAGTTTCCGTTAAGAAGAATTCCGATTCTATTATTATAAAGCTTTTCAATACCTTGCGGGCCGGTCTAGCTAGCTAGACAAAAAATCACGGTTTCGCCGATACCTTCACCATAGAAGCCCGGATGAGCGTACCTCCGATGATATAACCCTTCCTGAACTCCTCGAGGATAGTATCTTCTTCTGCTTCCTCACTTTCTTCGCGCATGATCGCCTCGTGGGAGTTTGGATCAAACGGGGCGCCAACACCAGGCACAGCCTCCAAACCTTGAGAGGACAAGATTTCCATCAGTTGCTTGTGCATGTTCTGGTACCCCGTGAGAATCTTTTGTTCGCCTTCGGTCTCACCCTTAATGTTCTTCTCCGCGAGGTCAAAGTTGTCGAGGACCGGCAGGAGCGCCTTGACAAAGTCACCCTTTGCCGAACTAGAAAGGTTCTCCTTTTCCTTGAGAGTACGCTTGCGGAAGTTGTCAAAATCGGCGTTCAGACGAAGGTACTGATCCTTCATCGCTGCCACTTGGTCCTCCATCCCAACTACCTTGGCGTTGGCGTCGCCAACCAAGGTTTCGCACGCAGCAACTTCTCCCTTGATGGAGGCGAGGAGCTCGGCGACGTCGCCGTCATCGCCAAGAGCAGATTCAAGCTCCCCAACGAGCGCGCTGAGTGTGCTTTCCGCTGGAACTTCGACCGTCGCTTCTTCATCTTCGACTACTTCGACTTCTGGGGCCTCAGTTTCGGCCTCAGTGGTCTCGCTCTGCTCCGTAGAAAAGTCTGTGTCAGTCGCAGGCGCTCACGCGTTCTCTGTGATACCCTATGTGTTATGGTGCCAACGCCTCTAAACGCCGACTGAACTCGTTCAAAACGGGAAAAGAATCGCCTTCAAAGCATTCGCGCATGGTTTTTACTTACCTCTTCGTCACCGGAACGCAAGACGATGCGCTGACCTCGCGAGAAAGTCGTCGGGCGTGCCGTGCTTCGGCCCTTGGAACCCGTCCGAAGGTTCAGGGAGCCCGCGAGACCCGCAGATTTGGCGAGCGACATGGTGAACATGATGGCGCGACGGTTTCTGTATAAACAGAGACCTCGATGACCGGATCCGCACGTTGGCTCGGAGCGTCGATGTGACGCTCCGTCGTCGCGTTTGCGCGAAAGCACACCATCTTCCAAGGCCTTCTCGGAGTGAGTGACGTCCCGGTTGACGGTTCGTGACTCGCCATGTCCTATGACAAAGTAAAGGAGAAATTCATCGATGACTAGAC
>Ga0181593_10002080_pt1 | contig 18367 bp, 14 predicted proteins | sample 071ome_19_FD_133756 | JGI IMG/M metagenome (GOLD analysis project Ga0181593, IMG submission 133756) | Coastal salt marsh microbial communities from the Groves Creek Marsh, Skidaway Island, Georgia - 071413AT metaG (megahit assembly) | ecosystem: Environmental > Aquatic > Marine > Intertidal...
GAACGTGCCGAAATTCCCGGTATGTGCCCGCACAGGTGAAGGCATGCAGGCATTGGTGCAACATGTGGAGGACCTTGCTCGCGAAAGCACCCGCCGTCAACTGTCAGGCCTGCGCTATCCACGTTTTTCCATAGACCGCAGTTTCACCGTAAAAGGCATTGGCACGGTGGTCACGGGAACTCTTATCTCAGGCACGATTGCGGGCCAGGACTCACTGTTTCATTCCGGGAGCGGCAGAACAACCCGGGTTCGCGGTCTACGCCACGACAGGAAAGAGGTCAACCATGCCGTTGCTGGCGAACGTGTGGCAATTAACATCAGTCTTCCGCATCAGGAAATTGCCCGCGGCGATTGGCTAATGACCGAATCGATTTCCAATCCGGTTCACCGGATCGACGTCAGACTGGAACTCCTCGAACCGTTAATTTTCAAATCCGGCGTCAGCTATCATTTTTACCATGGTACTGCCCATCGACTGGTGCAAATCAGGCAACTGAGTCCGGACTCCTCGATTTATTTTCAAATCAACAGCGCAGAGCCATTATTCGGCTTCTCTGGCGATCGATTCATCTTGCGCGACCCTTCCTGTGCGCGAACCATCGGCGGAGGCATCATCGTAGACAGTTTTGTGCCCCGTCGCGGCCGTAGCAGCAGTGACAGACTCAAAGCGCTGGAAGCGATGGATCACGATGACTACGCCGCACTTAATTCGCTGATCAAATTATCGTCGGGAGGGGTCAATCTCCAGCAATTTGCCCGTAGCCGCAACTGTACTGCGGAATGTATGGAAACCCTGCTTAATCGCTTGCGCGCAGATCAGGCAGCATTTACCCAATTGGAAGTCGGTCCAAATTCGGACCCGATTGCATTAGACAACCACTTTCTGACTGCGGCTAATCAACAGATCGTGGAGGCACTGAAGAATTATCATCAGAACCAGCCGAGTCAGGCCGGGTTAGCCGAACCCGCCCTGAGCAAACTGGTGGCTTTTGAAAAGTCGCATTTATTGTTTCACGCTATCCTGAACAACCTGGTTCACGACAAGCAAATTAAACGCACCGGCACCCTGCTGCACCTGCCGGATCACCGGGCCAGACTGTCAGAAGAAGAACGGAAATTCCTTGATTTGATCAGACCGATACTGATTGATGCTGAATTCCTTCCGCCACGGACAAGAGAGCTTGTAGACCTGACGGGAATGAAGCTGGGAAGCCTGGAGCGCATACTGGCCCAAGCCCGAAAATCTGGCAATCTGATCCAGGTCGCTGCCAATCGTCATTTCCTGCCTGAAACCATGGTGCGACTGGCCGAATTTACCGAATCGCTGGCGTCGGGCAAAGAGGGTGCTTTTACCGTCATTGAATTCCGCGACCAGCTGGGTATAGGCAGGAATCTGTGTATTGAGATCCTGGAATACTTTGATCGGGTCGGCTTCACGGTGCGCGATGGCAACAGTCGTTACCTGCGAACATCAAGAGAAAACCTGTTCGGCAAACTCGATGTCAAAAAATGAACTTGGCTGGCGACCCGTAGTGATAACGCTAAGGGCAGTGCCGGCGGTTGCGAACCTGTCTGCATAACCCGTAAACTCGGTATCGACATAGCCGTCAGAGCTATGCGTATTTCAGCGGAGCTATGAAGTGATGGCCGAAGCGTTTCCTGCAATACCAAACACCCATGCGCTTTTTTCGATGCTTATCACCGCCTTTGCGCTATTTCTTTTCACCCGCAAAAAGCTGCCTCTGGAAATATCAAGCATGGGATTGCTAGGCGTCCTTGCCGTGGTGTTTTCGGTATTTCCGTTTACATCCAATGGCGAGGAATTCGAGGCCATTGAATTCTTCCACGGTTTCGGTCACGAGGCACTTATTGCAGTTTGCGCACTGATGGTTATTGGTCAGGGGCTGGTATCGACTGGCGCGCTGGAACCGGTTGGACGACTTCTTACCAGAGCCTGGGCGGTGTCACCCTTCTTTTCACTGCTTGCCACCCTGATCGTCAGCGCGGTACTGAGTGCATTCATCAATAACACCCCTATCGTGGTTCTGCTGCTGCCTATTCTCATCAGCGTATGCCTGAGAACCAAGACCACGACATCGAAAGTATTGATGCCGATGGGCTTCGCCACTTTAGTCGGCGGAATGAGTACCACGATTGGCACTTCCACCAACCTGCTGGTAGTGAGCGTAGCCAGTGAACTGGGCCAACCGCGGCTACAAATGTTCGACTTTGTGCTGCCCGCTGCGATCGCCAGTAGCGTTGCAATCGCTTATTTGTGGCTGCTGGCCCCGAGAATGCTTCCCAAGCGGGAACTGGAGCTCAGCGACAGTTCTCCGAGGCTTTTCAATGCACGACTGCATCTGGATGAAAACAGCCCCTGTGTCGATCAGTCCGTTGCCGAAGCCAAGAAAATCGCGGGCAACGATATCTATATCGTGCGTATCAATCGCGGTGATCATCAGATTTTTCCCCTTCCCGACGCCGTCCTGCACGCCGGGGACCGGCTTCGAGTGATGGACACTGCCAAAAAGATCAGGGAAGCCGCCAGCGCACTTAAGGCAACGCTCTATTCCGGGGATACGCCTGTAGACGAGGAACATCCACTGAGTGCAGACAATCAGACTGTCGCAGAAGTTGCTGTCGTTGCGGGTTCCTCCCTGGACCGTACCAACCTGCGCTACGCCGCATTTCTGCAGCGCCATCAACTTTTTGTTCTGGCACTGCACCGGGCGGGCAAGGATATCTGGAAAGCCGGCGAAGAAATTATGGACGTCATACTCGAACCAGGGGACGTGCTGTTGGTCCAGGGCAGCAAGGACGAGATCAAAAAACTCAAGCGCAGCACTGAGTTCCTGGTACTCGATGCATCGGAGGAAGTGCCCAGCACCAAACGCGCGCCCCTGGCTCTTGCGATACTGCTTGCGGTAGTAATCACCGCCGCATTCGGCATATTACCTATCGCCGTCAGCGCCATGGCAGGGGCGATGGTCATGCTGGCGACTCGCAGTCTTACTCTTGGTACAGCCATCCGCTCGGTAAGTTCCTCGGTGCTATTCGTGGTGGTCGCCAGCCTGGCGCTAGGCCAGGCTTTGCTCCTCACGGATGCGTCGGCGTACATGACCGAGGTATTTCTCTATTTCACCCGCGATTCTTCGCCCGCCACAGTACTCAGCGCGCTGATCCTGCTGATCGCGATTTTTACCAACATCGTTTCAAACAACGCTGCGGCAGTAATCGGCACCCCAATCGGAATTGGCATCGCAGAGCAATTGAGCGTTTCCCCTGAGCCCTTCATACTCGCAGTGCTATTTGGTGCCAATCTGAGTTATGCCACGCCCATGTCCTACAAAACCAATTTGCTGGTTATGAGCGCCGGCAATTACACGTTCAATGACTTCCTGAAAGTTGGGCTACCTCTCACAGTTATCATGTGGCTCACCTACTCCTGGATTCTCAGCAATATGTACTTATGAGTTCGCCCGGTAAGGGCGCGCTCATCATAGTGGGCGATTATTAGCCTCCGACCAATAGCCATCGTGTTTAGAGTTTGCCACTGTAGGTACCTTGCAGTATGTTAAGAACACTCACGCGATCGGTAGAACGGGTTTATTTATGCGAGTTGACTGGAAGGCCTATAACCCGGGGGATTTTTACGATGAAATTATCAGTTCTCCCAACTACGCTCGCAAGCATGCCCGCCGTCTGGTCAGCTATCTTCGCTCGCTAAAACCCGGCGAACTGAGCGCCCGCAAACAGGCTGCCAGCCTGGCCATCCAAACGATGGGGATTTCATTCACGGTCTATAGCGATGCCGGCAACATCGACCGTGAATGGCCCTTTGATATCCTTCCAAGAATCATTCCGAGCACTGAATGGGCGGTCACCAGCAAAGGTCTTGAGCAGCGGGTAAGAGCTCTCAACTGCTTCATCAATGACGTCTATAACGCGCAAAAGGTATTCAAGGATGGGATTATACCCAGAGACCTGATCTTTGATTCCGGCAACTTCCGCAAGGAGTGTCTCGGGATCAAGCCTGCTTTCGGCACCTGGGCTCATATCTGTGGCACAGACCTGATTCGCGACAAGGACGGTTTATTTTACGTACTCGAAGACAACCTGCGAGTCCCTTCCGGCGTATCTTACATGCTGGAAAATCGCACTGTTACCAAGCGCGTTTTCCCCGAGCTATTCGAAAACTACGACATCGTCCCGGTAACCGACTATCCAACCAAGCTTTTCGATACCCTGGCGGCAATTTCTCCCAGGCGGGTCAAGTATCCGGAAGTCGTCGTGCTGACCCCCGGAATTTTCAATTCTGCGTATTTTGAGCATTCGTTTCTGGCACAGCGCATGGGCGCCGAACTCGTCGAGGGTGGCGACCTGGTGGTCGAAGACGACCACGTTTACATGCGCACGATCGACGGACTTGCTCGGGTGGATGTCATATACCGCCGCATAGATGATCTGTTCCTTGATCCGGCCGTATTCAACAAGGAGTCGGTGCTGGGTGTCCGGGGTCTTATGAGCGCCTGGGTAAAGGGCAACGTTGGACTGGCCAACGCCCCCGGTGCAGGAGTAGCAGACGACAAGGTCGTTTATACTTACGTACCCAAGCTGATCAAGTACTACCTTGATGAGGATCCCATATTGCCCAACGTACCCAGCTATATCTGCTCTGACAAGAAACAGTGTCAGCACGTGCTGCAGAATCTCGACAAGCTGGTGGTAAAACCGGCAAACGAGTCGGGGGGCTACGGGATGCTCATGGGGCCGCAAGCCTCTCGCAAGGAACGCGAAGAATTTGCGCGAAAGATTCGCGCCAATCCGCGCAATTACATGGCACAGCCTCTGATATCACTTTCCACTGCACCAATATTGGGAGAGCGCAATGTCGAACCCCGGCACATCGATTTGCGGCCCTTCGTCCTGCAGGCGAGAGATTCCTACGTTACTCCCGGCGGCCTGACCCGGGTCGCAATGGTCAAGGGTTCTTATGTCGTCAACTCATCCCAGGGCGGTGGCAGCAAAGATACCTGGATTGTCGAAGAGTAAGGGTCGATATGTTATCTCGAGTTGCGGAACGCGTTTACTGGATGGCTCGCTACCTGGAGCGGGCAGAGAACACCGCACGCCTGATGAACGTTTACTCCAACCTTCTGCTCGACTTGCCACGCGGCACCAAAGTCGGCTGGCACACATTGATTGACATAACTGGCGCCCACGAGGACTTCATCGCCAGCGGCCGGTCTGACGATGAGAGATCGGTCATGCGCTATCTCATCTCTGAACAGAACGGTATTTCGCTATTCAGCACTCTGGCAATGGCGCGGGAAAATGCCCGCACCACGCGCGAAATCATACCTTCCGAGGCTTTCGAACAAATCAACGACATCTATCTCTTTATAAGGGAAAACGCCAGTGGCCAGATTTCCCGGAGTGCTCGCAATCAGCTACTCGAACAGATCATTGAGTACTGTCAGCAACTCACCGGTCTGCTGGCTGGGTGCCTGAGCCACAATCACGTTCACCGTTTTATAAGAATCGGCAGAAACCTCGAACGGGCCGACATGACGACCCGCATCGTCGATGTCGGCTCATCCAGCCTGCTACCCGAATTGATACCCGAAAGTGGAGTGGAACTTGAGTCCGCCGAGCCCTACCAGGATATGCTCTGGATGAGCGTACTGCGATCTCTCAGTGGCTATCAGATGTATCGCCAGAATGTCGAAAACAGGGTCAATGCCGAGGACGTGGTCAAGTTTCTTCTGCAGGACGAGGAGTTTCCAAGGTCGGTTTCGTACTGTCTTAACCAGGTGACCGGCTGCACCAGTGAACTGTCGTCCAACTCCAGTGCGTTAAGACAGGTTGGAAGGGCATTGCGCAAGGTTAAGGAGGCAGAAATTCCAACGCTGTTAGCCAATGGATTGTTCCAGTATGTGGACGAATTACAGGTAGAGATAGCGGGCATTCATGATCAGATAAGCGCAACCTGGTTCCTGCCTCACACGTAGTCCGCCGAGAGCCGTATCCTTATGAAAAACTTTTCCTGCGACTGCGGACAGAGAGTCTATTTTGAAAATGACTTCTGTTTACAATGCCAGCGCCGCCTCGCCTATCATCCGCTGCATAACCGCATTTACAGTCTTGAAAATTTCGATCCCGCCACTGGCCAGGGCGTAACCTCTTCCGCTCAATCGATTCGATTGTGCAAGAACGACATCGACTATGGGGTATGCAACTGGCTGGTGACCGAGCCAGGATACAGTTACTGCATCTCTTGTAGTCTCAATCAAACGATACCCAATCTGCTGGTTCCAGATCGACGCGACTGGTGGGCCAACATGGAACAGGCCAAACGCAAGCTGCTTTATACCCTGTTAAGATTGCAATTGCCGGTAGTAAACAAATCAATGGATCCGGATGGCGGCCTGGCTTTTGAATTTATCGAAGACAGGAGTAGCAATCCTGACGTGGAGAACGAATTTGTCCTGACCGGCCACATGAATGGGCTGGTCACGGTTAATATCGCCGAGGCGGACCATGTCAAACGAGAACAGGTGAGGCAGTCTCTGGGCGAATCCTACCGTACCTTGCTAGGACATTTCCGCCACGAAAGCGGTCATTACTATTTCTGGAAACTGGTGAGCAGCGATCGAAGCAGAGCCGAATTCCGTGAATTATTTGGTGATGAGACCCGCGACTATCAGCACGCAATGGACAGTTATTACTCTAATCGCGATGGCATCCTGCGAGATACACGCATGATCAGTCATTACGCCCAATCACATCCCCTCGAGGACTGGGCCGAGTGTTGGGCCCATTACCTGCACATGATTGATACGCTGGAGACTGCTGCGGCTTTCTCTGTTGATAAACCGAACCAGCAGCATGACATCCATTCGATCGACGACATGCTGACTCGCTGGGGAGACCTGACAATTCTGCTCAATGCGCTCAATCGCAGCATGGGTATGGCAGACGCCTACCCCTTTATATTGTCAGACCTGACTCTCAGGAAGATTCGCTTTGTTCACTCGTTGGTGAATCCCAGCTAGCAGCCCAGGCCAGCGGCGGCATCTGTCGAAAAGCGTCCTTTAGCCGTTCATCCCAGGCTCTGCCGATCTGCCTGAGGAATTCGCTGTCGGCATCGAAGCGCTGGTGGCCGTCAAGCACGAGGCTATTATATCGATACACCAGAACCTCCACCGGGGGACCCACCGTCAGGTTACTGCGCATGGTCGAATCCATGGAAACCAGAGTGCAGAGAGCACAGGTATCGAGATTCAGCTCCGGCGTAAGAATCCTGTCCAGAATCGGTTTGCCGTATTTACTTTCACCGACTTGTAAATAGGGAGTATCTTCGGAGGTTGTGATGTGGTTGCCCTCGGGATAAACAAGTATCGCCTCGTGCCGGTATCCGGCAATCTGCCCGCCAATGATAAAGCTGGCTTCGAACTGCGAACCACCCCCGTGCTTCTTCTGCTGTGCGAGGCTGGTATCGCCAAGGTAATCTGACGCCTCGAAAAGATTAGCCACGTTTAACAAATTGACCGCGGCGTTCTGCTTAATGTCCAGCTTTAACTGTGCAATCGTGGCCTGGGTAGTTGCAAGATTACCCGCGGAGAGGATCACGAATTGTCTCTGTCCGTCGATTCCAAAGCGAAACATCTTGCTATAGGTACTGATCTGATCGATCCCGGCATTAGTGCGCGAATCGGAACAGAAAACCAGACCGTCGTTGACGGAAACTGCTACACAATATGTCATGTCTGAACTCTCTAGCTGCTGGGAAAGGAATACCTGATGCCATCTCGCACATCACTCGATGGCCAGCGTTGGGTCATGGTCTTGCGCCGTGTATAAAACCTTATCGCATCGGGACCATAGGCATACAAGTCACCAAATAATGAACCCTTCCAACCGCCAAAACTCTGACTGGCGATCGGTACCGGCAAGGCGACGTTCACGCCCACCATACCAACCTGCACCACGTCAGTGAAATATCTGGCCGCCTCGCCATCGCGCGTAAACAAACAGGCACCGTTGCCGTATTGATGCCGATTGATCAGACCGATCGCCTCGTCAAGGCTGTCAGCGCGAACTACGCACAGGACCGGGCCGAAGATTTCGTCCTGGTAGACTGCCATCTCCTCGGTAACCCGGTCGAAAAGGCAACCACCGATGAAATATCCCTGTTCATAACCGGGTACTTTGAGGTCGCGCCCGTCCACCACCAGCTCGGCACCCTGGGCAACGCCTTCCTGCACGTACTGGTGAATGCGTTCCAGACTATCCCGGCTGATCAGCGGTCCCATGTCATTGCTGTTGTCCTGACCCGGACCAACGCGCAACCCGCGCACCTTGCCTGCCAGCTTCGCCACAGCAGCATCCGCAACCTCGTCTCCGACACAAACTGCCACCGAAATAGCCATGCAGCGTTCTCCACAGGAACCATATGCTGCGCCCATCAGGGCGTCGACCGCCTGATCAATATCGCCATCGGGCATGATTACGGCATGGTTTTTGGCCCCACCCAGAGCCTGTACACGCTTGCCGGCAGCGGTGCCAACCTGAAAGATACTTCTGGCGATCGGAGTGGAGCCGACAAAGCTCACCGCCTGAATTCGGCTATCTTCGAGTATTGCCTCTACCGTCGAGCGGTCACCGTTGAGCACATTGAAGACGCCATCCGGCAATCCGGCCTCGCTGAGCAGCCTGGCGATGTAGATCGAGGCGCTGGGGTCGCGCTCCGATGGCTTGAGTATAAAACAGTTGCCGCAAGCGATAGCCAATGGGTACATCCACATGGGCACCATGGCGGGAAAATTAAACGGTGTGATACCTGCCACTACGCCCAGAGGCTGGAACTCCGACCAGCTGTCTATCTGTGGGCCGGCATTCTTGGAATGTTCGCCTTTCAGCAGTTCCGCGATACCACAGGCGTACTCGACAACCTCGATGCCCCGCCCCAATTCGCCGCGGGCATCATTCAGCACCTTTCCGTGTTCGGCGGTGATCAGCTCGCAAATCTGGTCAGCATGCTGTTCCAGCAACTGTTTAAACCGGAACATAACCTGGGCGCGCCTGTGGGGTGGCGTATTGCGCCAACCCGCGAATGCGGCCTCGGCGCTGGAGATTGCCCGGCTCACGGTATCCTGATTGGCAACCGCAACCTCAGCCCTGACCACTCCCAGTGCAGGATTGAAGACGGGTAGCACGCTATCCGAAGCCGGCACCTCGGCACCATTAATGTAATGGCCTATAGCGCGGATGTCGGCGTTGACATTCTGCGCCTTGTCCAAGTCACTCGATGTCATCAAGGCTTTCCCCCACTGCGGCAACCAGACTGCCAATCTGTTCTTCGGTTGAAACGAAAGCCGGTGCCAGCTGCAGCGTGTCTCCTCCCCAGCGCACGTAGTAACCCTTCTCAAGACAACGCACTCCCAGTTCAAAAGGTCGCTTCATTGGCTCGCCAGGAGCGTGAGCAATGGTGAGACCGGCAGCCAGTCCGTAGTTGCGTATATCGCTCACCATCGGGTGGCCTTTCAGCCCATGGACAGCTTCCTCCAACACGGGCGCCAGACGCCTTACATTGTCGACGAGCTTGTCTGAGACCAGCAGGTCGAGGGCGGCTAGACCTGCCGCACAGGCAACCGGATGCGCCGAATAGGTATAGCCGTGCGGAAACTCCACCATGTAGTTGGGACCGCCATTGGTCATGAAGGAATCGTAAATCTCAGCGCCAACAACGACAGCGCCCATCGGGATGGCACCATTGGTGATCTGTTTCGCCAGGCACATGATATCCGGGTTTACGCCGAATTCCTCGGCACCTGTCAACGACCCCATCCGGCCCAGCCCGGTGATAACTTCATCAAAGATCAGAAGGATGTCATAGTGGTCGCAAATTTGCCGCAGGCGATCAAGATATCCTTTGGGTGGCGGCAGCACACCCGCGGTTCCGGATAACGGCTCGACTATAACCGCCGCGATATTGGACGCATCATGCAGCAGCACCAGTTCCTCCACCTCGTTGGCGAGATGAGCGCCAATTTCCGGCATGCCGCGGGAAAAGCGGTTTTCTTCCAGCAGGGTATGAGAAATATGGTCCGCCTCTATGGTCTGGCCAAACAGCTTGCGGTTGAAGCCTATTCCGCCAACCCCGACACCACCGTAATTCACTCCGTGATAACCCTTGTGTCGTCCTATAAAGCGGCTTTTACCGGGCTTGCCCATGTTGCGCCAGTAAGCGCGGGCGATTTTCAGTGCTGTATCAACAGTCTCTGAACCGGAGTCGGTGAAAAACACGTAATCCAATCCGTCCGGAGTTAACTCGACTATTTTATTGGCCAGTCGGAACGACAGCGGGTGGCCGTATTGAAAGCCGGGGGAATAATCCAGCTCCGCGACCTGATTGCTTACCGCTTCGACGATTTCCCGTCGATTATGGCCGGCACCACAGGTCCACAGACCCGACAGACCATCAAATATCTGCCTCCCGTCCGTGTCGTAGTAATAAACGCCGTCCGCCTTTTGAAGCAACCGTGGATTGTCCTTGAATTGGCGATTGCCGGTAAACGGCATCCAGTGAGCTTCTAGCTCTGGTCTTGTTAATGTCACTGTCGGTTCCCGTGTAACTGGTAAAATTGCGGTAAAAGCTCTGCTTTTAATTGAGCGCCTTGCGAAGCCAGATGATCGCTACAATACGGCCAACACGCAAGGTCTACTTTCCCAGCACCGCTCGCCCTCAATCGCCTCATGCAGGCATTGACAACCGCTGCCTTGACTTTCCGCCCGCGAAAAACAGCGCTATAGTGTGGTCAATAAAAAGAAGATTGGAGGCTATTATGGCTCGTATTTCGCGTCGCAAGTTTATCAGTTCCAGCACCGCGCTGGCCGCAGCCGGTTTTGGCTTACCCACCCAATCCATTCTTGCCCAGCAGGCTTCCGCCGCCGCCCAACAGGCGGCTCCAGACTACATCGTTATCAATGCGCGGGTTTTCACAATCGATGAAAACCAGCCCCGTGCGGAAGCGTTTGCGGTAAAAGGAGACAAGTTCGCTGCGGTTGGATCGACCTCCGATATCCGCAATCTGGCCGGTCCCCGCACGGAAATCATCGATGCCGAAGGTATGACCGTGGTGCCCGGTTTTATTGACGCGCACTCGCATCCGTCCGGCGCCGGCGTCAACGAGTTGGTACAGGTCAATGCGGATCGACGCTCGGTCGCCGACATCAAATCCGCGGTATCGGAACGGGCTCGGACGACGCCGGATGGGCAGTGGATCCGGGCATTTAAATACGACGACACCAAGCTCGCCGAGGGTAGACCGATAAACCGCTTCGATCTGGATGAGGTGGCACCCAATAACCCGGTAGTTGTCGGACACAGGGGCGGCCACACAGCCGTGTATAACAGCATGGCCCTGCGGCTGGCAGGGGTAACGGCAGAAACACCTGATCCGGACGACGGCAAGTTCTATCGGGATGAAAACGGAGTGCTCACGGGCCTGGTTGCTGAACGCGCGCGCGATGTGTTTCGCAACCTCATTCCTACCGATTCAACACGTGAGCAGCGCCGCGACGGAGTCAAGTTGATTACTGAGTTGATGACCAGAGCCGGGTTGACATCAGTTCACCAGACCGGTGGCTCTACCAACGACATGATAGCCTATCAGGATGCCCGCTCCGAGGGTGGAATGCGTTTTCGCATGTATCTGTTTCCCCGCGGTCAAATCTTTGAGGAGCTGGTCAGATCCGGCATTCGAACCGGTTTCGGCGACGAAGTGTTCCGCATCGGCGCGGTCAAATTCGCTGCCGACGGCTCGGCCAGCGAACGAACCATGCGAATGAGTACACCCTACGAAGGTCGACCGGATGACTTCGGCATTCTCACCATGACCCAGCAGGAAATTCACGAGGCAGTGGAAACTGCTCACCGCAATGATTTTCAGATAGGCATCCATGCCAACGGCGACGTCACTATTGAGATGGTGCTGAATGCTTACGAGCGCGTGCAAACCCTCTGGCCACGGCCGGACACCCGACACCGAATCGAACACTGTTCGCTGGTAAATCCACAACTACTGCAGCGCATCAAGGATTTAGGTGTGATACCCGCACCCTTCTACACCTACGTGCATTACCATGGCAACAAGTGGGTAGAATACGGCGAGGAAAAAATGCGCTGGATGTTCGCTCACCGTTCGTTCCTTGACTACGGTATTCCAGTGGCGCCTGCTTCCGACTATACGCCAGGCCCATATGAGCCGCTGATGGCCTTGCAAAGCATGGTTACTCGCAAGGATTTCGACGGCCGGGTATGGGGGCCCAATCAGCGAATCAGTCTGGACGAGGCACTGCGAATCTGCACCATGCACGGAGCCTACGCGTCGTTCGAGGAAAATATCAAGGGCAGTATAACAGCAGGAAAACTGGCCGATTTTGTCATTCTGGCTGACGACCCCCATGAAGTTGATCCGGACGAGATCAAGAATATCGAGATCGTCAGAACCGTAGTGGGAGGCACCAGCATGTACGCAGCCTAAAAATTGCGCCCCATGCAGACTCACCGATCTGTAGTGATCGACCCTAGACGTAAAGCCGGGAATCGACAGACAGCCGGGCCAACTCGGCAAGCCTGCAATCCATCAACAGGTCGAGGCCCTTGATTAGTAAAATAGTAGCCTAAAATTTTTATGGAACAGTTGAACAGCTTTGTCATTTTTTTATTGGTATCCGGAATTTTACTTGCCTGGTGGTTAAAGGGCGCTTATCCGGCCTTATACAGGAGCCTAACCTGGTTTCTGATTGTGTTGGGTGCTGGCTTCCTGGTCACATTGCTATTTCTCTCCATTTTCGATTTTTTTGAACCAAACGTCGAAGTTGATACGCAATAGAAAAAAACTCTGTGCATGGATGGCCTGGAGTAAGCAATATATATTCGAACTCAGTGACTTTACTCAGTTCGACGGAGTTTGTTAGTTAAGGAACGTGTCAAAGGCATGGAAGAAATCGATAAAGATATCACCAGAAAACGACAGCTATTCGGCTATATAGCCCGATTTATTATTGTGATTTTTTCCGTTCTGGCTGTCGTAGACTATATGGAAGGCGAACTTGCGGAAATTCTGGTCGACGTTATTGTAGTTCTATTAACGATAGGTGGCTGGGTTGCATTAAGGGGTGATAGTCGGGACTTGATAGTCTATCGCGTGATTTTTCTGCTGTTTTCTTTCTTTCAGTTTTTCAGTGTCATTATTGGCGCAGGAGAGCAGACGGTGCTTTTCTGGATATTTCTTATGCCTTTGATGTTTTATTATTTTTTCAATAAATCTGAAGGGGGCATCTGGTCCATCTGCTTCGCGGTGGGAGTCATTGTCATTCTGCTGTTCCCGTCGACATTCAGCGCCAGTTATTACGACGGCGTGGTAGTATCGCGCTTCATCATTACTTTTTTGTTTATTACCGCTATCGCCTTCGGCCTTGAATCGTCGCGCTACGATGCCAGCCAGCAATTGAATGAACGCAATCTGAGTCTTCAGCACGAAAAGCAGAAACTGGAAGAGGCAATCCAGGAGATAAAAACCCTGAGCGGGATGATCCCGATTTGTGCCAGTTGCAAGAAGATCCGGAATGACGACGGATTCTGGGAGCGTGTGGAATCCTATATCGAACAACATTCCAGTGCCCAATTCAGCCATGGCATTTGCGGCGACTGCGCAAATGAACTTTACGGCCAGTTGGACAAATAAGGAAGAAATGGGGGAGAAAAGACTCGACTTGGAGCGCAAAATCAGTCGGGCAAGAAGCATCCCATGACTCGCAGCTTACCAATTGGTTTAATCAACTTATCGATTACTTTACTGATTTATTTCGTTCCTCAGGGCGTGATGGGCGCGGAGCCCATTTTAAGGTTCGGAAGTAGCTGTCCAAGTGGTTACTATCAGTCAGCTGAATACTGCGTGCCGTTTAGTGATAACTCCCCGAAAGTTATTCCCAAGGCTGGATCCAGCTGCCCCGGCGGCTACTTTCAAACCGGGCAGAATTATTGTGCGCCAATTGGCGATTCGCCCAATGAAATAATTCTGAAATCTGGAGACAATTGTCCTGCCGGATACTACCAGACGGGATCGGGCTACTGTGCGGCGATCAGTGAATCTAGCAGGCAAGTCATAATTAAATCCGGTAATAACTGCCCTGGTGGTTACTATCAAACAGGTGGAGCCTACTGTGTGCCTATCAGTGATTCAGCGCCAAAAGTAATCAAAAAATCCGGCAATAGCTGTCCCACTGGTTACTATCAGTCAGGTGACTATTGTGTGCCTTTCAATTGAAAGAATCAGGAAGAAGTAGTATTTCGCTCTACAAACGAAGCACTACCCTTCCCATTCAACCGTAAAGACAGTCCATCTTTCTCCGTCGGTCATGAAGCGAGTTTCATTGACAATCTGGACGCCATCCGCATACACACTCGCTGTAACATTGGTGCCGCCATTGCCATGATCGGAATAATAGTGAACTTCTAATGTGTAGGTTCCCGGCCCGGGCAAGGCCCCGATAGTTATATTTTCAGGTCCAAAGCCATTAGTGTCATCCACATCCAGTCTGGGAGAAACACTCTCGCCCCCCCAATCGGGAGATCTATTTCCCCAATAGGCTTTTGCGCCTCCACTCCAACTGAAGCTTAAATCAACGTCGGTGTCGTCCTTGTCCCATACTATTCTGAACTGGTAGCTATTATTCTCTGCGGTACTTACTACGGTGATCGGATTACTTAAATATTCCTCGGCATCTGCAGATATAAACCCAGCGATTATTTGGTTTTCTCCAGTCGCAAGTACGGCAATTGTTGAAAAAGAACCATCCTCTGCGACACTCGCCAGTTGCCTCTCTCCGCCATTTACCTCGAAAAATGCACTTTCGACAGAAATGCTAGGATCTCCCAGCACGATGGAAGCAGAAATCTCGATTTGATTTGCGCCGGTTTCAGACCGGCTCCCTGGAGAGTCTATACGGACATATGTGGAATCAAAGTATTCGACCGGAAAGTTGTGATTTAGAATGTAATTAGATTTGATTATCTGGGGGTCGAAATCAAAGCCAATGGCGGCTCTAAATTTCTCTCTCATGTCGGGACGAAGCTCGTTATATACCTCCAAAAATTTCTGCCAACGGTAACGTGCTTCCTCTGCAATTGTCGGATTGACTGGAACCGACGTGCCTTTGTCAGCTACGTATGTCTCAAAATTAATCAGCCAACCAACTCCGGTCTTAAGTACCCTCTGCTCAGCCCAATCTATGTACTCATGTTCTTCATCTGCATCGTTACTGGGTGACAAAGCGAGAGGACTATCTTGCAACAGATACCCGTGTGAAATTGCGTGAATGGTTTCATGCCACAGAGTCGAAATATCGGGCTCACCATTTAAAGTATGTTCCCAAGGTTCCTTTAAAAAAACGAGGTCTCGCCAGTATATTTCCCAAAGCTGCGGAAAATTGACATAACTTTGATAATAAGCACCCTGAAGATCAGGTATTTGTTCTGGATCGACATAAACATCTACTTCTTCATCAAAGAGCCTTGCCCTAAAAATTTCGTAGTCCCAGATCGAGATCACTTCACTGAATTTGTATTCATTCCACTGGTTAGCAAATTCAGTAATTTTTACAAGCATTGAGTTTTTACGCTGTTCTTGGAGGTCTCCGGGGGTTGTAAATGACACACTTTTGGTAATTGCTGCCTCACCTATTAACTTAATACTGGTCGAGAAGGACCAAACCCCCCCCCAGGGAAAAAAGCTTCCACAGAAATTTTTGCATGTGTTGGCGATACCTCAGTTATTTTCCCATTCTCGAGTATAAAGTCCGTTATCTCGCCACCAGCGAATAATATTTTAAAAGATTCAATTTTCGACCAGTCTTCTGCGCTGTCAGCGTAGTAATTAAATTCGAGCACTCTGCGATTGGCGACCTGCTCCCCTTCGGGTGTAATCGTAGGAGTAATAGAAGCATTGGCCACCGGCAACAAGAAGCAACACCCGAGAACCACTAATAGGTTGATGAGATTTTTAATTGTCATGACACCTTGATACGCAATGTATTCTGTAACGTTTAATCAGAAAGCGTATGAGACCTGATGTTTTCCGGTTAACGGACAAGGGAGAGATACCGTGTAACCTTGTTCGCGTGTAATATTTTTTTACGCCCTCTAACGCTAATCCACTTAATTAGATTTGTAAAGAAGTCTCTATAAGACCGGAGCTGTTACAGCCTCTCGGATTAGCTAAATAACTGCCCGTTAACTGTATCCATCGCCAGATTTGAGTTTTTGAACGGGATAAGTGACGGAAGAGGCAGAATCTTCCGTCGTATTTTCACTGACGTATTTTCAGACGTACAGCGGTGACAATACCGCCTAAAACTCCACTTGGCGGGGTACTTCCCTTGTTGCCATCCCGGGCAGGGGAAATGCCCTTTAGAATAGTCATTGCAGGCCCGCCGGGAGAGGTATTGCCCTCCGGTTTTATTGCTCGCTAGGAGCTTGTTGAGATAATCGGTGCCAGCACATGGGATTAATTAGCCTTATGACGCTTGATAGAGCAGTACCACTGATATTCATACTAATGTCTGCCATGAGTGCGACAGGATTCACAAAGAATCCGACTGATATTAAGCTTGTTGTTGCGCTCAGTGTTCTACCAACTCACCAAAATGCGTAGTAATCTAATTGGGAAGAACCTTTTTATTTGCTTACAAGCCCCTCCTGCTACGAACAAGTGAGCCGGTTGGTGAAGGGCAGCCCTGTCGCTGGCATAGCGACTGCTACCATAAGACTGGATAACACATGGACTACATCTCCGAATACACGCGGTTTTTCACCGCTCTGCTGGTGATTCTCGATCCCTTCGCGGTCATTCCGATCCTGCTGGCACTCACCCAGAAATACACCACGAGACAGCGCAATCGGGCAGTCAACGTGGCGACCCTGACGGTGTTCATCGTGCTGGCCCTGTCGGCTGCGTTCGGTGAAAACATTCTGACCGTGCTGGGTGCGAGCCTGCCATCATTCCGGGTCGGCGGCGGTATCATCTTGCTGCTGATGGGTCTGTCGATGCTGCGGGCCGAGCCGGAGCCGATGCGTACCACAGCGGGTGAACAGGAAGCTGCCCGTAGTTCGGAGAATATCGCCGTTGTGCCCATCGCCATTCCGCTGCTGGCCGGCCCCGGAGCCATCAGTACCGTAATCATTCAGATGCAGAGGCCCGGCACCGAGAATCATCTGCTGTGGGTGATTCTGATCACTTTCCTGGTTTGCGTGATTGTGTGGGCGGTATTGCGGCTTTCCAGTCCGATTGGCAGGTTCCTTGGTCCGATCGGTATCAATGTGATGAACCGGCTTTTCGGGCTGATCCTCACCGCGCTGGCCGTCGAGATCATGGCCAACGGTCTGCGAGGATTGTTCCCGACCCTTGGTGGCTGAATACTACTGAACCAATATGTGGCGGAAGAGGCAGGAGTCGAACCCACCAGGCCTGTCTAAGCCAAACCTCACCGGGTTTGAAGTCCGGGCACCCCACCGGGGATGACGCTCTTCCGTCGGTGAGTCTATCACAGAGTATTTTTTGACAAAACCACGGCACGGGCATCGAGGTCGAGAGCCAGTCCGCCGCTGGAATCGCTGATCGGCTGTTACCGAACCCGATCAATCTACGTGGGCATTCAGACTCCAGTCGTATTCGAGATACCGGATGCGAAATTCGGCCTGCTGCAGCTGATCAGCCTCGGGGTCAGGCAGGCCCAGCGCCTCGCGGTACTGCACCAGAAATTGTCCTACCGAGTTCGTTCCTCGCCACCCCTGCTCGAAATCCTCCCGGTACCAGTCGAAGATTTCAGAAATACGCAATGTGTTGCCGTCCAGCCTGTTTCTGGAACGATCCATTAAAAATAGCCGAGTCGCTTGATCCAGTTGCTCTTCGAGTCGGTCGCCCACAAAAGCTTCCTTTCCTAGAGCGGGGCAGCCAATGCTTGCACAGTTGACGGCAAAATGAATTCGCGGCTCCCGGTACCCTCGAGGGCCTCGAATCAGATCATGCTCTATGTAATCCAGGGACACTTCTTTGCCGAATAGCGGAATGAATCGTCTCGACCAGGGAGAGCGAAAAAGTGAACCCAGATCACGGATGGATTCAATTTCGGGATATTCAGTCAAAATAAAGTCGACAGTCCATGCGTTATAAGTATTGATCAGGAACGCCAGTTGATCCGCTGTAGGCCAGTCGTAAAAATCGAGCTCACTGACCGCCGCCAGTGACGTCAGGTAAGAATCAAGTAGCATGCGATCGCCACCCATGCCCGCATAATCAAC
>Ga0181593_10002083_pt1 | contig 18361 bp, 15 predicted proteins | sample 071ome_19_FD_133756 | JGI IMG/M metagenome (GOLD analysis project Ga0181593, IMG submission 133756) | Coastal salt marsh microbial communities from the Groves Creek Marsh, Skidaway Island, Georgia - 071413AT metaG (megahit assembly) | ecosystem: Environmental > Aquatic > Marine > Intertidal...
CAATCCCGGGCAGGGATAGGCGGTGCAGACCTGAAAAATCAGGCGCGGCGCAACAGGCAAAAAATGGGCAAACAGGCACAGTACTGGCCAGTCTACAGCGTTGTTTGGCAGCGCCTCTTTGGGGTGGTGTGATGGTGTGGATTGCTTTGGCCGACCGGCGCAGCGCGCGGTTTTCGAAAATCGGCTTGGGGGCACAGGCCGGGCGGGCAGCCACCGCGGCCCTGCCCGACGCGGCGCCAATGCTGCGCGGCTCGATTGTGGCCGAGGGGCAGGTGTCCACGGGCGACCGGCCCGCGCATTTGTTGGCGGGCAAGGGGCCGCGTTTTCAGCTGTCGCTGCAGGTGCTGCCCAGCGGTGCGGGGGTGCTGGTGCTGGCCATTGGCGGGGTGTTGCGCCATGTGATTGTGCCGCTCGAGGGGGTGCGCCCCGGCGATACCGTGCGCCTGACCTATTCATGGGATTGTGCGCTTGGCTGGGGCCGGTTGGCCGCAGAAACGCCGATGAGCGATCTGCAGGCCATGGCGCGCGTGCCGCAGCCACAGCCCGTGACGCTAGAGCAGTTGCACCAATGCATCTGTGGCCCAACCAGTGCCGAGCGTGACAGTCATTTGAATTTTGTCGCCCTGTCTTGCGGGATCGAGCCATTGGGCCCGATGCCCTGCCTAACGGCACATGTGCCGGTGGAAACCGCCTTTGGCCCGCGCCCTGCCAGCGCCATTCGGCGGGGGGATCTTTTGCGCTGCCTTTCGGGTGGCTTGGTGCCGGTGCTGCAGGTGTTGCGCCGCACGGTGCCCGCGCGCGGGCTTTGGCGCCCGGTGCAGCTGCGCAGCCCATATTTGGGGTTGCAGCAAGATGTTTTTGTTTCGCCCAGCCAGCGTTTGGTGGTGGGTGGATCCGAGGTGGAATACCTGTTTGGCCGCGAACATGTGGCGCTGGTGGCGCAAGATCTGTTGGGGGGCAGCGTGGCCCTGCGCGCAGAAGGCGGGCAAAGCGTGCCCTATTTTGGGTTTGTTTTGCCCGAGGCGCAGGCGGTTATCGTGGCAGGCGTGCCGATGCAAAGCGTCAATATCGGGCGTATCCGGCGCAAACCGCCGGCCTTGCGTGCCAGCCTTTTGGCTGGGCTCAATCGCGCGCATCTGCCCGAACACGCGCCTTCGCCCTACCCGTTGCTGAATGCATTCGAAGCCACAACATTGGCCGCGCAACGCGCGGCCTAAGGCGCGCTGCTGGCTTAATCTTTGTCGAAAAACGGTGTTATCTGGGCCACGACCACGGAATTTTCTTGCAAGGCCCGCTCCATCAGCGCGCGCTCTTCTGCGTCGATCTCGTGGTCTTGTGCCTCGCGCTCGGCCAGCGAGCCGTAGCCGGTGACATCCAAGGGCGCCATATCGGCCTGTTTCAGGATGGCCACCGTTTCGCGCACGGCCTCGGCCTCGTCTACGCCGCTGGCATAGCACAGCAAGGCAGCACCGGTGCTGTTTTCGGGCAGGCCATCATCGGCCTTGCGGCCGACCTGAACCAAAAGAGTGTAAACTTGATGCTGGCGTGCGGGTTTTGTCATGGCGCGCCCAATGGCGGGCGGGGGGGTGAAAGTCAAGGGTGCATAGCTAGGCCATGCTGGCATTTGCGTGCAAGCTGGCCAACTGCTCTTTGCAATGGGCCACCATGAATTCGGTGAACAGCTGCACTTTCTGATCGCGGAACTTGCGGCTGGGGGTCAGGCATACCAACTGGGTGGCCAAGGGCGGCGTGTCGGTGGCCACAGGCACCAAGGCCCCGCTGCGCAAATGATCTGCCACTTCGAAGACGGGTTTCAGCACAATGCCCGCCCCCGCCAGCGCCCATGCGGTTAAAACATCGCCATCGTCGCTTTCCAGCGGGCCGGTGATTTCAAATTTCTTGGCGCCGCTGCTGGTTTGCAGCGTCCATTGAAATTCGCGCGCCCCGGGGAAACGCAGGTTTAGGCAATCGTGGCGCTCAGCCACCAAGGCGGCACCGTCGGCTGGCATGCCCCGCTGTTGCACATAGCTGGGGGCGGCGCATAAAACCCTTGGGCAATCGGCAATCACCCGAATTTTCAGGTCACTATCGGCCAAGGGGCCAAGATGAAAGGCCAGATCCAGCCCTTCGCCTGTGACGTCAATCGTCCGGTCAGACAGGCGTAGGCGGATGTCGATTTGCGGGTAAAGCGCCTTAAAGGCGGGCACGGCCGTGGCAATAAAACGCCGTCCAACGCCCAGCGGTGCGGCCACAAACAGCGTGCCACGGGGGCTTTGGCTGGCCTCCATCACCACCGCTTCGGCGGCGTCGATCGCCTCGAGAATGCGGCAGGCGCCTTCGTAAAACAGCCGCCCATGTTCCGTGGGGCGCAGCGCGCGGGTTGTGCGGTTAAACAGCCGCACGCCCAGATGCTTTTCCAAATCAGCCACCCGCGCCGAGGCAACCGCGGGCGAGGTGCGCTGATCGCGGGCAGCCGCGCTCATGCTGCCCAATTCATAGACACGCACGAACATTCTGATGTTGTTTACATAGGCCATTATCAGGAATTCATTGAAACTGTTCCGCCCATTGGCAGGATTAACAAATAAATTGCCGCTAAGATAGCCTGTTGAACAACACAGAGAGGGAGAGACAGATGTTTGATCTGGCCGTTATCGGGGCTTGGGCCGAATTTGCCATTCGGTGGTTGCATGTGATCGCGGCCATTGCTTGGATCGGGTCGTCTTTCTATTTCATCGCGCTGGATCTGGGCCTGCACCGCGACCGCAATTTGGCCACGGGTGCCGATGGCGAGGAATGGCAGGTGCATGGGGGCGGGTTTTACCACATTCAGAAATATCTGGTCGCCCCGGCCAATATGCCCGATGGGCTGGTGTGGTTTAAATGGGAAAGCTATGCCACGTGGCTGTCGGGCTTTGCGCTGTTGGCGGTGGTCTATTATCTGGGCGCCGAATTTTATCTTGTCGATCCTGCGGTGATGGATTTGTCGGTGCCCGCGGCCATTGCCATTTCGATGGCGTCGCTGGCCTTTGGCTGGATCGTTTACAACACGCTGTGCAAGATCTTTGTTGAGGCCAACCAAACCCTGCTGATGGTGGCGCTTTTTGGCGTGCTGGTGGGCATGAGCTATTTCTACACCAGCGTGTTTTCTGGGCGCGCGGCCTTGCTGCATCTGGGGGCGTTTACCGCAACGATCATGTCGGCCAATGTGTTCATGATCATCATTCCCAACCAAAAAATCGTTGTGGCCGATCTGATCGCAGGGCGCAAACCCAACCCGCAATTTGGCAAAATCGCCAAACAGCGCAGCACGCATAACAACTATCTAACCCTGCCTGTGATCTTTTTGATGCTGTCCAACCACTATCCCTTGGCCTTTGCCAGCCAATGGAACTGGGTGATTGCTGCGTTGGTGTTTTTGATGGGCGTGACCATTCGGCATTTTTTCAACAGCCAGCACGCCCGCCGCGGCACCCCTTGGTGGACATGGGCGGCCACGGCCATCATTTTCGTGCTGATCATGTGGCTGTCTACCGCGCCGATGTGGCGCGATCAGCCCCAGCAGGCAGCCCATGGCCCCGCGCTGCGTTTTGCGCAGGCCGAAGGGTTTGATGCCGCGCGCGATATCGTGTTGGGGCGCTGTTCTATGTGCCATGCCGCCGAACCCGGCTGGGAGGGGCTGCACTGGGCGCCCAAAGGCGTGGTGCTGGAAACCGACCACCAAATCGCCAGCCATGCCCGCGCAATTTATTTGCAAGCGGGGATCAGCCACGCAATGCCGCCTGCCAACCTGTCGTTTATCGAACCACAAGAGCGCGCGCAGATCGTGGCTTGGTATCGCAATGCCACCGGGGCTGGCGCGCCTGTGGTGCAATAATTCCCTCGCCGGCGGCATGGTTTCGCGCTAAGGCCCCGGCATGGACAGCGATTTCGAGATCTTTTTGGTGGCCCCCCCGGGGCTAGAGCCGGTTCTGGCCGAAGAGGCGCGCGCCGCGGGCTTTGCCATGCCGACGGTGCAGCCCGGCGGTGTGGCCACGCAGGGCGGCTGGCCCGAGGTATGGCGTGCAAACCTATGCCTGCGCGGGGCAACCCGCGTTTTGGTGCGTTTGGGGGCGTTTCGCGCCTTTCATCTGGCCCAGCTGGACAAACGCGCGCGCAAATTCCCATGGGCCGATGTGCTGCGCCCCGATGTGGCGGTGCGGGTCGAGGTGAGCACCTCGAAGAAATCGAAAATCTATCACGCAAGCGCCGCTGCACAACGGATTGAACGGGCCATAACCGAAACCTTGGGGGCCCCTATTGCCGCTGATGCGCCGGTTACGCTGAAAGTGCGTATAGACGATAATTTGGTCACCATCTCGGTGGATAGCTCGGGCGATAGCCTGCACAAGCGCGGCCACAAACAGGCCATGGGCAAGGCCCCCATGCGCGAGACGCTGGCCTCGGTGTTCTTGCGGCAATTGGGCTTTGATGGCAGCCAAACGGTGGTTGACCCGATGTGTGGCTCGGGGACATTCCCGATCGAGGCGGCAGAACAGGCGCTGGGCCTATACCCCGGGCGCGCGCGGGGGTTTTCATTTCAGCATTTGGCCGGGTTTGATGCCGTGGCATGGCAGGCGTTGCTGGCGGGGGCGCCACAGCCAAAGCCACAGCCACAGCTGCGCTTTTTCGGATATGACCGTGATGCCGGTGCGGTGCGGATGGCCCAGGAAAATGCCCAGCGCGCCGGTGTGGCGGATAGCACAAGCTTTGTTTGCCAGCCGCTTAGCGCGCTTTTGCCCCCGCCCGATACGGCGCCGGGTATTGTGGTGATCAACCCGCCCTATGGCGATAGGATCGGCAATAAAAAGCTGCTTTTTGGGCTTTATGGCGCCATCGGCACGGTGCTGGGCCAGCATTTTGCGGGCTGGCGGCTGGGCATCATCACCACTGATGGGGGGCTGGCGCGGGCCACGGGGTTGGATTTGCAGGCCGGTCCGCCAGTGCCCCATGGTGGGCTGAAAGTGCGGCTTTACCAAGCCGATTTATAGCACCCTGCCCGCGCATGAAGCGGTGGCAGAATCGCCCGTGCCTGTGCTAGCTGTTGTGGTATGAACACTGCAGCCCCCAACATACGCCCCATCATTCGCCAGCTAGACGAGGCTGCGATCAACCGTATCGCTGCGGGCGAGGTGGTTGAACGCCCGGCCTCTGCGGTGAAAGAGCTGGTTGAAAACGCCATCGATGCGGGGGCCGGCCGGGTGGATGTTACCATCAGCGATGGCGGGAAAACCCTGATCCGCGTGGTCGATGATGGCTGCGGCATGACCGAGGCTGAATTGCCGCTGGCCCTGTCGCGCCATGCCACATCGAAAATTGATGGCAGCGATTTGCTCAATATCTCGACCTTTGGTTTTCGCGGCGAGGCGCTGCCCAGCCTAGGCGCGGTGGGGCGGCTAACCATCACCAGCCGGGCAGCGGGGCACGAGGCGGCGCAGATCACCGTGGCGGGCGGCCATCTGGGCCCGGTGAAACCTGCAGGCCTCAGCGGGGGCACGGTGGTAGAGCTGCGCGATTTGTTTTACGCCACGCCCGCGCGGCTGAAATTTATGCGCACCGATCGCGCCGAAACGCAGGCTGTGACCGACACGATCAAGCGCCTTGCCATGGCCGAGCCCTTTATCAGCTTTACCCTGACCGAGGCCAGCGACGGCGCCAGCCGGCAATTGTTTCGCGCCGATGCCGAAAGCGGCGATTTGTTCGATGCGTTGCATGGCCGTTTGGCGCAGGTTTTGGGCCATGATTTTGCCGAAAACGCCCTGCCCATAGATGCCACCCGCGATGGCCTGCATTTGCGCGGCTATGCGGCGCTGCCCACCTATTCGCGCGGCGCGGCTGTGGCGCAGTTTTTGTTCGTCAATGGCCGGCCTGTGCGCGACAAAATGCTGTTGGGCGCCCTGCGCGCGGCTTATTTCGATTTTCTCAGCCGCGATCGCCACCCCGTGGCGGCCTTGTTTGTGGATTGCGATCCGCAATTGGTGGATGTCAACGTGCACCCGGCCAAATCCGAGGTGCGCTTTCGCGATCCGGGGTTGGTGCGCGGCTTGATCATCAGCGCCCTGCGCCATGCCTTGGCCGAGGCGGGGCATCGTGCCTCTAGCACGGTGGCGGGGGCCACGTTGGGGGCCATGCGCCCCGAAGGTGCAGGCGCAGCCCAAGGCCCGGCGGCGCGCGTCTACCAGATGGACCGGCCCGGCGCTGGCGCCCTGCGCAACGCCTATAGCGCCCAAGCGCCAATGCCTGCCGCGCCGCCCTTGCAGACCGGGTTTGCCGAAACCATGGGCGCCTTTAGCGGCAGGGTTGATGCAAACACCGCGGCCGCCGGCACCCCAGAGGCGGCCCATGACGAGGGCCTGCCCTTGGGGGCGGCGCGGGCGCAGGTGCATGAAAACTATATCATCGCGCAAACCAATACGGGCATTGTGATCGTCGATCAGCATGCCGCGCACGAGCGTTTGGTCTACGAAAAGCTTAAACGCCAAATGGCCGAAAATGGCGTGGCCAGCCAAGCGCTGTTGATCCCCGAAATCGTTGAATTGCAGGCGCCCGACTGTGCCAGCTTGCTAGAGATCGCCCCGCAGTTGGAAAAGCTGGGTTTGCACATCGAACCGTTTGGTGCGGGGGCCATTGCCGTGCGCGAAACGCCCGCATTGCTGGGGCAGGTCAACGCCCGGGCCATGGTGATGGACATTCTGGACGAGCTGGCCGATCAGGGGGACAGTTTAGCCGTGCAAGCGCGGCTAGAGGCGATACTAAGCCGGGTGGCGTGCCATGGCTCTATCCGGTCGGGGCGGCGCATGCGGGCCGAAGAAATGAACGCGTTGCTGCGCGAAATGGAACAAACGCCGCATTCTGGGCAATGCAACCACGGCCGCCCCACCTATGTTGAACTGCGGCTGAGCGATATTGAAAGGCTGTTTGGGCGCACATGATACAAATTGGCACGCATGTTATCTTGCTCAGCGACCCGCTGTTTTGGCTGGGGCTTGTTGGTTTAGGCGTGGTGGTGCTGATTTTGGTGCTGTTGGTTATGGCGGTGCGGGCAGCGGGGCGCAGCGCGCAGATGGCCGCGCCTTTGGCGGCGCAGTTGGGGCAGCTGGGGCAGCGGGTGCAATCGCTGTCGGATGGCCAGCAGCAATTGGCCGGCGGGCTGACGCATGTCTCGGATGCGCAGGCGGCGGCGCAAACCCATATGCTGCAGCTGATGGAGCGGCGGTTGGCGCAGGTAAGCGAGGCGATGACCGAAAACCTGCAAGGATCGGCCCGGCGCACGGCGCATTCGCTGGGTGAATTGCAGCAGCGTTTGCAGGTGATCGACAAGGCGCAGGAAAACATCACCAAGCTGTCGGGCGATGTGCTGTCTTTGCAAGATATCTTGTCAAACAAACAAACCCGCGGCGCCTTTGGCGAAATTCAGCTGCGCGATATCGTGGGCAAGGCGATGCCCAGCGACAGTTTCACTTGGCAGGCCACGCTGTCAAACGGGAAGCGGGCCGATTGTTTGATACATCTGCCAAACCCGCCCGGCCCCATCGTGATTGACAGCAAATTCCCGCTCGAGGCCTACGAGGCGCTGGTCAACGCCCAAACGCCAGACCAGCTGGCGCGCGCGGCACAGTTGATGCGGCAGGCGGTGCGCAGCCATATCAAGGCGATATCGGAAAAATATATCCTTGATGGTGAAACCGCCGATGGTGCGCTGATGTTTTTACCATCCGAGGCGGTTTATGCCGAATTGCACGCGCGTTTCCCCGAACTGGTGCGCGAAGGCTTTGCCGCCCGGGTATGGATCGTGTCGCCCACAACCTGCATGGCCACGCTGAACACCATGCGCGCGATTTTGAAAGATGCCCGCATGCGCGAGCAAGCTGGCGCCATTCGCCGCGAATTGGGGCTGCTGTTTGGCGATGTTGAAAGGCTGGGCGCGCGGGTGGAAAACCTAGACCGGCATTTCTCGCAGGCGGCCAAAGATATTTCTGAAATCAAGATCAGCGCCGACAAGGCCGGGCGCCGGGCACGCAGGCTGGATAATTTCGATTTCGAGGAATTGGCCCCCGAAACCGAGCCTGCCGTCGTGCCGATCGAGGCGCCAAAGCCCTAAGAGGTGCTTAAAACCGCCGGGGATCGGCGGGGTAGGTGCCCAAAATCTTCATCTCAGAGGTGAAATACCCCAGCTCGTCCAGCGCCAGCTGTACATTGGCATCATCGGGGTGGCCCTCGATATCGGCATAAAACTGCGTCGCAGTGAACGAACCGCCCACCATATAGCTTTCCAGCTTTGTCATGTTCACGCCGTTGGTGGCAAAGCCGCCCATCGCCTTGTACAGCGCTGCGGGGATGTTGCGCACCTGAAAGACAAAAGTGGTCATCATATGGTCTGAGCGGCGGGCGCGGTTCATCTGCGGTGCCATCAGCAAAAACCGGGTGGTGTTGTGGCCGTGGTCTTCGATGTCGCGGGCCAAAACATCCAGCCCGTAGATTTGCGCCGCCAATTCCGAGGCCAAAACCCCCTCGCCCTTGGTGCGGTGCTGGGCCAGCTCTTCGGCGGCACCAGCGCTGTCGGCGGCGGCTTCGGCGGCGATTCCATGGGCCTTGAGAAATGTTTTGGCTTGCGGAATAAGCACCAAATGCGCGCGCACCTTGGCAATATCGGCCAATGTGCTGCCGGGCAGGCCCATCAGGGCAATGCGCACGCGCACGAAAACCTCGTCCATAATGTATAGGCCCGATTGCGGCAAAAGGCGGTGAATATCGGCCACCCGCCCATAGGTAGAATTTTCAACCGGCAGCATCGCCATATCGGCGCGGCCATCGCGCACAGCGTCGATGACCTCTTCGAATGTGTCGCAGGGAAGCGGCTGCATATCGGGGCGCGAGAGGGCGCAAGCCTCGTGGCCGTAGGCGCCCAAAACCCCCTGAAAAGCGATGCAATTGGTCTTTGTCATGTCAAATCCATCGAAAAATGGCCCAAATGGGCGTTTGGTCGCGGTAAGTATACCTTGCGCCGGGCAAGGGGAAGCATATAGATACCCGGCGACAGACACGAACAAAACGGGCGAACCATGTTTGACACGATGACCATTACCAAAGCTGGCGGCGCGCTATGTGGTGCCTTGCTTGTGTTTCTGCTGGGCAATTGGGCTGCCGAAAGCCTGTACCATGTTGGCACTGCCGGCCATGGTGACGAAGAGCATGCTGCAGGCTACGTGATCGAAGTAGAAGCCAGCGGCGGCGAAGCCAAAGAAGAAGTGGTTGTTGACGTGGCAGCCATTCTGGCCGCAGGCGATGTTGCCAGCGGCGCAAAAGTATTCTCGAAATGCAAAGCCTGCCACAAGCTGGAAAAAGGCGCCAATGCAACAGGCCCGTACCTGTATGGGGTTGTGGGCCGCGCGGTTGATGCCGCCGAGGGCTATGGCTACTCTGGCGCGCTGGAGCAGGCCGCAGATGTGTGGACGCCAGAAAACCTGTATGCATTCTTGGAAGATCCCCGCGGCTATGCCCCCGGCAACAAAATGTCCTTCTCGGGCCTGAAAAAGCCCGAAGACCGCGCCGACCTGATCGCGTATCTGGACAGCCTGGACAATTAAGAACAGCGCATGGCACGCCCACGCGGCGGCGCCTGCTTTGATAGGCCGTGCCCTTGCGGGTGCGGCCTTTTTTGCGCTGATCACGTTTTCTTAAATTGAACGTGGCCCCGTGCGGCAATTACGTTAAGTCTGACATAGCAGAAGAAAAACACGCAGCAGCAGGAGTGACAGCATGGTATCGAACAGGCTGGTTTTTACGGCACCGCACCCCCGCATTTTTGCACCGCTCTGGGCGTTTATGCGCGTATGCTTGTTTTTGCTTTGCACCTATCCCTTGGCCGCCACGCCCCTGCACGCCGAAGAAAAGATAGTGCGCGCGCATGGGCTGTCGGCCTTTGGCGAGCTGAAATACCCCGAAGGATTTGCGCATTTCGATTATGTAAACCCGGCAGCGCCCAAAGGTGGCATGTTTTCCACATGGGCCTTTGGCACCTTTGACAGCCTGTCGCCCTATATTTTGAAAGGCAACCCCGCCGCCGGTTCCACGGTGTTTTTCGATAGTCTGATGACCGCCACGCTGGACGAGCCAGACGCCATGTACGGGCTGGTGGCCCACAGCGTGGAATACCCCGAAAGCCGCGAATGGGTGATCTTTCACATGCGCCCCGAGGCGCGGTTTTGGGATGGTACGCCGCTGACGGCGCAGGATGTGGTGTTTTCCGTCGATATCCTGCGCGAAAAAGGCCAGCCCGTGTATAAGGTGATTTTGAAAGATTTCCAAAACGTCGAGGCGCTGGATGATCACACGGTGAAATTCACCTTTGCCCCAGATGGCCCTTTGCGCGAATTGCCGATGACCGCCGCAGGCCTGCCAATTTTTTCGCGCGCCTACTACGCCACGCGCGATTTTGCCGAATCAACGCTAGAGGCGCCCATGGGATCTGGGCCCTATATGCTGGACGAGGTGATTTCAGGTTCCAGCGTAACCTACCGGCGCAACCCCGATTATTGGGCCAAAGATTTGAATGTTGTGGTGGGGCATAACAATTTCGATCTGCTTAAAATCGAATATTTCGCCGATTACACCACCGCGTTCGAGGCTTTCAAAGCCGGGGCCTATTCCTTCCGCGAGGAATTCATGTCGCTGATCTGGGCCACGGGCTATGATTTCCCGGCTGTTGAAAAAGGTTGGGTCAAGGTGGAAACCTTGGCCGATGGCCGCCCGGCTGGCACCCAAGGCTGGTGGTTCAACCTGCGCCGCCCAGTGTTTCAAGACCCCAGCGTGCGCGAGGCCATTGGCATGGCGTTCAATTTCGAATGGTCAAACGAAAGCCTGTTTTATGGGCTTTATTCGCGCACCGATAGTTTTTGGGAAAACTCGGCCATGCAGGCCGAAGGCATGCCCAGCCAGGCAGAATTAGCCCTGCTAGAACCGCTGCGCGCCGATCTGCCCGAGGCGGTTTTCACCCAAGAGGCATGGGTGCCTGCCGTGTCTGCGCCCGATCGCGTGGCAGACCGGCGCACCCTGCGCCAAGCGGGCAAGCTGTTGGACGAGGCAGGCTGGGTTGTTGGCGCAGATGGCATTCGCCAGAACGCGGCGGGCGAAAAACTGCAGGTCGAGTTTTTGAACGACAGCCCCAGTTTCGAGCGTATCGTGAACCCTTATGTTGAAAATCTGGGGCGGTTGGGCATTGCGGTAAAAACCGAACGTGTCGAAAACGCGCAGGCGCAAGAGCGCGAGAAGAAATTCGATTTCGACATCACCACGCGCCGCTATTCCATGTCGCAAACCCCGGGGGCGGAATTGCGGGCGATGTTTGGCTCGGAAACCGCAGGCGTAGAGGGGTCGAACAACATTGCCGGTGTGGCCAACCCTGCCGTTGATGCGCTGATCCGCCATATAGAGAACGCCACCAACCGCGACGAGCTGACCGTGGCGGTAAAGGCGCTGGACAGGGTGCTGCGCGCGCTGCATATCTGGGTGCCGCAATGGTACAAGCCCGTGCATAACATTGCCTATTTCGATATGTTCGAACGCCCCTATACCGACACCCCGCCGCCCAGATCGTTGGGGGAAAGTTCTATTTGGTGGTTCAACCCAGACAAAGCCCAGGCGCTGCGTGCCGCCGGCGCCTTGCGCTAGGGGCATCGGCAAATGGGCGCCTATATTCTTCGACGATTGCTGCTGATCGTGCCCACTTTGCTGGGGATCATGGTGATCAATTTCGCGCTGGTGCAATTTGTGCCGGGTGGCCCAATTGAACAGGTGCTGGCCCAAATGCAGGGCCAAGGCGATGTGTTCGAGGGCTTTGCCGGTGGCGGCGATGCGGGCATCGGGGGCAGTGCGGGGGGCGAAGATAGCGGCTATGCCGGTGCGCGTGGCCTGCCGCCCGAATTTATCGCCGAGCTAGAGCGCGAGTTCGGGTTTGATAAACCCCCGCTCGAGCGGTTTTTGACGATGATCTGGAACTATATGCGCCTTGATTTTGGCGAAAGCTATTTCCGTTCCATCTCGGTTATTGATCTGATCTTGGAAAAAATGCCGGTCAGCATCACGCTGGGCCTATGGTCGACGTTGATTGCCTATCTTGTGTCTATTCCGCTGGGCATTTCCAAGGCTGTGCGCGATGGCACCCCCTTTGACACATGGACAAGCGGGCTGATTATTGTGGCCTATGCGATACCGGGCTTTTTGTTTGCCATCTTGCTATTGGTCTTATTTGCGGGCGGGTCTTATCTGCAGATCTTCCCGCTGCGCGGCCTGACCAGCGACAATTGGCACGAATTGGGCCTTTGGGCAAAGATTGGCGATTATTTCTGGCATATCGCGCTGCCCGTCACCGCCTCGACCATTTCGGCATTTGCGACGCTGACGTTGCTGACCAAAAACAGCTTTCTGGATGAAATCAAAAAACACTATGTTATGACAGCCCGCGCCAAGGGCCTAAGCCCGCAGCAGGTGCTTTATGGCCATGTGTTCCGCAATGCCATGCTTATTGTGATTGCGGGATTTCCGGCGGTGTTTGTGGGGGTGTTTTTCGGCGGCTCGATCATCATTGAAACGATTTTCAGCCTTGATGGTCTGGGGCGATTGGGGTTCGAGGCAGCGGTGGCGCGCGATTACCCGGTGATTTTTGGCACGCTGTTCATTTTTGGCCTGATCGGCCTTTTGGTGGGGATATTGTCTGATTTGATGTATGTGCTGGTAGACCCGCGCATCGATTTTGAACGGCGCGAGGGTTAGGCATGGCGCTGTCCCCCCTGAACCAGCGCCGCTGGCGCAACTTTAAACAAAACCGCCGGGCCTATTGGTCGCTGATCTTGTTTTCGGTGCTGTTTGGGCTGTCGCTGTTTGCGGAATTTATCGCCAATGACAAACCGATACTGGTGCAATACCGCGGGCAATATTACGCGCCGGTGTTTAGCTTTTACCCCGAAACCACCTTTGGCGGCGATTTCGAAACCGAAGCCGCCTATCGCGACCCCGAGGTGCGTTGCCTGATCCGCAGCGGTGGCCAAGAGGCCTGTTTTGACGACCCAGACGGCATATTAGCAGAAATCGCGGCGGGCAGCTTTGGCGCTGATACGCCCGGGTTCCAGCCCGGTTGGCTGCTGTGGCCGCCCATTCCCTACAGCTTTAACACCACGGTAGACCGCCCCGGCGCCGCTCCTTTGGCACCCAATGGCCAAAACCTGTTGGGCACGGATGATACCAAGCGCGATGTGCTGGCGCGGGTGATTTATGGGTTCCGCTTGTCTATTTTGTTTACCCTTATCGTCACGGTCTGCGCCTCGGCTGTGGGCATTGTGGCGGGGGCGCTGCAGGGGTTTTTTGGTGGCTGGCTGGATTTGATTTTTCAGCGGATCATCGAGATTTGGTCTTCGACCCCGCAGCTTTATGTCATCATCATCCTTTTTGCCATTTTGGGGCGGGGCTTTTGGCTGTTGGTCTTTGTAACCGTCTTGTTTGGTTGGACGGCGCTGGTGGGCGTGGTGCGCGCCGAATTTTTGCGCGCACGTAACCTTGAATATGTGCGCGCGGCGCGGGCGCTGGGTGTGTCGAACCGGGTGATTATGTTCCGCCACATGTTGCCCAACGCCATGGTGGCCACTTTGACGATGCTGCCCTTTATCGTAACCGGCACAATCGGGCTGTTGGCCAGCCTTGATTTTCTGGGCTTTGGCCTGCCCTCGTCATCGCCCAGCTTGGGCGAGCTGACCTTGCAAGCCAAGCAAAACCTGCAGGCGCCATGGCTGGCCTTTACCGCCTTTGGCGTGTTTGCGGTGATGCTGTCGCTGCTGGTCTTTATCTTTGAGGGGGTGCGCGATGCGTTTGACCCCAGAAAGACGTTTCAATGAGCGTGCTAGAGGTGCAAAACCTGACCGTTGCGTTTCACCAAGATGGCCGCATGCACAGCGCGGTGCGCGGCGTCAGCTTTTCGGTGGACCGTGGTGAAACTGTGGCTTTGGTGGGCGAAAGCGGTTCGGGCAAATCGGTGACTGCCCTGTCAACGGTGGGGTTGTTGCCGCCTGCGGCGCAGGTGGGCGGCTTGGTCCGTTATGATGGCCAAGACATGGTGCAGGCCCCCGAAACCCTGCTGCGCAAGGTGCGGGGCAACGATATCAGCTTTATCTTCCAAGAGCCGATGACCAGCCTGAACCCGCTACACACGATCGAAAAACAATTGCGCGAATCGATTCAGCTGCACCAAGGGCTGGATGCCAGCGCCGCGCGGCGGCGCTGTTTGGAATTGCTGGGCAAGGTGGGTATTCGCGACCCCGAAGACCGTTTGGGCGCCTACCCGCACGAATTATCGGGCGGGCAGCGCCAGCGGGTGATGATTGCCATGGCGCTGGCCAATACGCCTGCGTTGTTGATCGCGGACGAGCCCACCACCGCCTTGGACGTAACCATTCAAGCGCAGATCTTGGATTTGTTGGCCGATCTGAAAGCCAGCGAAAATATGGGGCTGTTGTTCATCACCCACGATCTGGGCATCGTGCGCCGCATCGCAGATAAGGTCTGCGTGATGAAAGATGGCCAGATTGTCGAAGCGGGACCAACGGCAGATATTTTCAACACCCCCCAGCACCCCTATACGCGCAGCTTGCTGGCCGCCCGGGCAGTGGGCCAGCCCGCCGCCGTGCCAGAGGCTGCGCAAACGGTGGTGGAAACCCGCGATCTGAAAGTGTGGTTTCCCATCCAAAAAGGGTGTTTGAAAAAAACCGTGGGCCATGTGAAGGCGGTGAACAGCGCCAGCCTGTCGGTGCGGGCGGGGGAAACGCTGGGCATTGTGGGCGAAAGCGGCTCGGGCAAAAGCACCTTGGCCATGGCGATCATGCGGCTGATCCGCTCGGAGGGGGAAATTACCTATAAGGGCCAAGATGTGCGCGCGTGGTCCACGAAAACCCTGCGCAGCCTGCGCCGCGAAATGCAGATCGTGTTTCAAGACCCGTTTGGCAGCCTAAGCCCGCGTATGACCTGCGAGCAGATCATCGCCGAAGGGCTGGGTGTGCATGGCGTGCCAGATGGCCGCCAGCCGCGCGATATGGTGGCCGAAATCATGCAAGAGGTTGGGCTGGACCCGGCCACTATGCACCGCTACCCGCACGAATTTTCTGGCGGCCAGCGCCAGCGCATTGCCATTGCCCGCGCGATGATTTTGCGCCCCAAACTGGTGGTGTTGGACGAACCCACCAGCGCGCTGGATATGACGGTGCAGGTGCAGATCGTGGATTTGCTGCGCGATCTGCAGGTGAAATATGGGCTGGCCTATTTGTTTATCAGCCACGACCTAAACGTTGTGCGCGCCATGAGCCATAAGATCATTGTTATGAAACAGGGTGACATCGTCGAGGCGGGGGGCGCCGAACAGGTGTTCGAGGCCCCGCAATCAGACTATACGCGCCGCTTGCTTGCGGCGGCTTTGGGCCATTGAAAGCCCGGCCTAAATGGCCGAGCTGTGCCCCGCTTTGCTAAGGTCATAGGCATCAAAGGCGCGCGCCACCATCCGCGTCAGCGGGCGCGCGGCGGGGGGAATGAACAGCCCCGTGTCGGACAGGTGCAACAGCCCGTCAAAGGCCTGCGCCACCGGCACCAACAGCGCTGCTACCTGCCTGTCAGACAGGCCGAAGCTGTCTTTCATCTCTTGAGCATCAATGCGGAAATCACACATCAATGCCTCGATTATGCGGGCGCGCATGATGTCTTGGCCGGTAAAGATATGCCCACGCGCGGTGGAAAACCTGCCCGCACGTATCGCGGCCACATGCGCCGAGGTGGCGGGGGCATTTTGCGCATAGCCTTGTGGAAAACGGGAAATAGACGAGGCACCAACGCCGATCAGCACTTGGGCCGGGTCGTCGGTATAGCCCTGAAAATTGCGCCGCAACGTGCCCGCCTTTAGCGCGCGTGCCATCCCATCTTCGGGGCGGGCGAAATGGTCGATTCCGATTTCGGTGTAGCCATCCCACACAAACAGGCGTTGGGCGGTTTCGAACAGCGCCAAGCGTTCTTCGGGGGTGGGCAGCGCATCGGACGGGATCATTTGCTGGCGCTTTGCCATCCATGGCACATGCGCATAGCCATAAAGCGCCACGCGATCTGGGTTAAAGCTGAGCAGCTTTTGCACCGTGTCGGTAATGCGGGCCTGCGTTTGGTTGGGCAGGCCGAATAAGATGTCAGCGTTCAGGCTGTGCACACCGCGGGCACGAATCATGTCTACGGCGTTGCGCGTGGTTTCAAACCCTTGCAGGCGGCCAATGGTTTTCTGGATGTCTTCATCGAAATCTTGGATGCCAATCGAGGCACGGTTCATGCCCGCCGCGGCCAAGGCATCCAGCCGCGCGGCATCAATCTCGTTTGGGTCAATCTCGACCGAGAATTCGGCGTCTTTGGCCAAGGGCGCAACGGCAAAAATGCTGGCGGCCAGATCTGCCATCATATCGGCAGGCATCAAGGTTGGCGTGCCGCCCCCCCAATGCAGCCGCGACAGCGTAACGCCTTTTGGCAGGTGCTGGCCCAATAGCGCCAGTTCCTGTTTCAGGGTTTCGGCATAGGCGCGCACGGGTTCTTGGCTTTGCGTGCCTTGGGTGCGACAGGCACAAAACCAACACAACCGCCGGCAAAAGGGCACGTGCAAATAAAGCGAGATCTGGTCTCCGGGCTGAATTGCCCCGATCCAGTGCGAAAAATCGCTGGGCCCTACGTTTGGCGAAAAATGCGGCGCGGTCGGGTAACTGGTGTACCGCGGCACTTTGGCATCGAACAGACCTAGCTTTGCGAGTTGCGTTTTTGAGACCATGGATCTAGCCTTAAACTCATGGGGCAGGGGTGGACTTTGACCCAGATCAAGCGCGCGAAGATAAACATGTTGAATGAACATAGTAGCTCGGTCACCCAAGAGTGCAGCGACTGCCCTATTCGCCATAGGGCGGTTTGTGCCCGCTGCGAGGTGGATGAACTGGAGCGATTGGAAGAAATTAAATATTACCGCTCATTTCAGGCGGGCCAAACCATTGTCTGGTCTGGCGATAAGATGGAATTCGTGGGCTCGGTCGTGTCTGGCATCGCCACGCTGACCCAAACCATGGAAGATGGGCGCACGCAAATGGTGGGCCTGTTGTTGCCCAGCGATTTTGTCGGGCGGCCGGGGCGCGATGGCGCGGCCTATGATGTGGTGGCCACCACCGATGTGGTGATGTGCTGTTTTCGCAAAAGACCCTTCGAAGATATGATGGGGCGCACCCCGCATATTGCCCATCGCCTGCTTGAAATGACGCTGGACGAGCTGGATGCCGCGCGCGAATGGATGTTGGTTTTGGGGCGCAAAACCGCACGCGAAAAGATTGCCTCGTTGTTGTCTATCATCGCGCGGCGCGATGCGTCGTTGAATTTGCGCCCGGCGCGGGGGGCTTTGGTGTTTGACGTGCCCCTGACCCGCGAAGCCATGGCCGACTATCTGGGCCTAACGCTGGAAACGGTCAGCCGCCAGATTTCGGCGCTCAAACGCGATGGTGTGATCACGCTGGAAGGCAAGCGCCATGTCACGGTGCCAGATTTCGCGCGCCTGTTGGAAGAAGCGGGCGATGACACAGATGGCGGTATGCTGTCCTAAGCGGTTTGCCAATCGGGGTATCGCTGATAAATAGTGCCCAGCAATTTGGGGGGCACGGCATGGGCGAACAGCAGGTTTTAATTGCAGGCGGCGGTATTGGCGGCATGGCATTGGCCCTGACGCTGCATCAAATTGGCGTGCCCTGCACCGTGTTCGAGGCTGTTGCGCAGATCAAGCCGTTGGGCGTGGGCATCAACCTGCAGCCCAACGCAGTGCGCGAATTGTTCGATCTTGGGCTTGGCGCCGATATGTTGGACCAAGTGGGCCTGCCTGCCTTGGAATGGGCCTTGGTGGGTCGCAATGGCAACGACATTCATGCCGAACCGCGTGGGTTGAAGGCCGGCTATCACTGGCCCCAATACGCCGTGCACCGCGGCGCCTTGCAGATGATGCTGTATCAGCTTGTGCAACAGCGGCTTGGGGCGGATGCGGTGCAAACCGGCCTGCGCGCGGTGGGCTACAGGCAAACCGAGGCGGGCGTTACCCTGCAGCTGCGCGATGCGGCAGGGCAGTTGCATGAAAAAACGGGCGCGGTGCTGGTGGGGGCCGATGGGCTGCATTCGGCCTTGCGGGCGCAGATGTATCCAGACCAGCCCCCCATTCAGTGGGGCGTCGCCATTTTGTGGCGGGGGGTGACACGGGCGGCGCCCATTCGCACCGGCTCGTCCTTTGTGGGGC
>Ga0181593_10002087_pt1 | contig 18345 bp, 13 predicted proteins | sample 071ome_19_FD_133756 | JGI IMG/M metagenome (GOLD analysis project Ga0181593, IMG submission 133756) | Coastal salt marsh microbial communities from the Groves Creek Marsh, Skidaway Island, Georgia - 071413AT metaG (megahit assembly) | ecosystem: Environmental > Aquatic > Marine > Intertidal...
AATCTCGCGCTCCCCTTCTTCAAAGACGTACTGATCGACATGGGCATTCTATATGTGCCCTTTGTGGTCTTTATCATGGTCGGCGCAGGCAACGCGGTGAACCTGACCGATGGGTTGGACGGCCTTGCCATTGTGCCGGTGATGATTGCGGCAGGTGTGTTCACCATCATCGCCTATCTCATCGGTAACGTTGTGTTCGCGAACTATCTGCAAGTGCATTACATCCCCGGCGCGGGCGAACTCGCCATATTCTGCGGCGCCATTGTAGGTGCCGCGCTCGGTTTCCTGTGGTTCAACGCCCCGCCCGCGATGGTGTTCATGGGCGATACCGGCTCACTCGCCATGGGCGGTGCGTTAGGGTCCGTCGCCGTCGTAACCAAACACGAAATCGTGCTCGGGATTGTCGGTGGCTTGTTCGTATTGGAAACCGTATCGGTCATCGTGCAGGTGGCCTCATTCAAATTGACCGGTAAGCGCGTCTTCAAAATGGCGCCGCTGCATCATCACTTCGAAGAGAAGGGATGGGCCGAACCGACCATTGTTATTCGCTTTTGGATCATCGCCATCATTCTGGCCATTGCCGGATTGGCGACTTTGAAACTGAGGTAGACGTTGTGATGATCCCATCGCTCCGTTACGCCGGCGAAACTGTCGTTGTAATGGGCTTAGGCAAGTCTGGCATGACCGCCGCGGAATCTTTGCGCGCGGGCGGGGCGGACGTGCGCGTGTGGGATGACCAGCCGAACCAATTGGCTGCAATGACCGCACGCGGCTTTTCCGCATTCGACGGTGAGCGGGCGAATTTTGACAACGTCCGCGCCCTCGTCTGGAGCCCAGGCGTGCCGCACACTCATCCCAAAATTCACCCGATTGCCGAGCGTGCCCGCTCAGCCGGCCTGAAACTGACCTGCGATGTGGACCTACTGTTGGAATCTCAACCCGACGCCTCGGTCATCGGTATCACCGGCACCAACGGAAAATCGACCACAACCGCGCTCATCGCACACTTTTTCCAGGAGGCCGGACGCAAGACAGCCGTCGGCGGCAATCTCGGCGTTCCAGCTCTTGAACTCGAAGCACTGGGATTGGGCGGCACGTACGTATTGGAGCTGTCGTCTTATCAATTGGAGCTGGTTCCGCATCTTTCTTGCGAAACCGCGGTTCTGCTCAACATTACGCCCGATCATCTCGACCGCCACGGCGGCATGGACGGATATATCGCGGCCAAACAGCGCATTTTCGAAAACCAGCGACACCCGCGCACAGCAGTCGTGGGAATTGACGATACGAAGTCCGCCGCGATTTGTGCCTCACTGACAGCCGATGGCGTGCACACAGTTTTACCTGTTTCCGTGAAGCAGCCGGTGTTCGGTGGCGTATATGTGGAGCACGGGCTTCTCATCGACGCCACCGGGCAACGAAAAACAGCGTTGATTGACCTGAAAACCGTGCCCACCCTGCCCGGCGCTCATAATTGGCAGAACGCCGCTGTTGCCACCGCCGTCGCTTTGTCGCACGGCATTTCAGCCGAGGCGATCTGCGCAGGACTGAAAAGCTTCCCGGGGCTTAAGCACCGTCAGGAAGTCGTCGGCATCGTCGGCAACACAATGTTCGTCAACGACAGCAAAGCCACGAATGCCGATGCGGCGGAAAAGGCCCTGCTTTGCTATGACAACATCTACTGGATCGCGGGCGGCCAGGCCAAAGAAGGCGGGATCACATCTCTTAAGCATGTTTTCCCGCGTATCCGTCAGGCATTCCTGATCGGTGAGGCCGCTGATGACTTCGCCGACCAGTTGGAGGGCCACGTTCCCTTCGAACTCTACGAGGATATGGAAACGGCCATCGAAGAGGCCGGAGCCGCAGCGTTGAAAGATGAGAACTCGGCGACTGTGCTTCTGTCACCGGCGTGCGCGTCCTTTGACATGTTCAAAAATTTTGAAGACCGAGGCGATCGTTTCCGCGCCGAGGTGCTTTCCCTCTGGCCCGAAGCCGGGGAGCGCCGCCCATGACCGCCCGCACGATCACACGCCTTGATACCAGTACCGTCGGTCGTTGGTGGTGGACGGTGGACAAATGGATTCTGGCCGCAGTCGGCACGCTACTCGCCATCGGGATTATTCTGAACATGGCGGCCGGTCCGCCAGCGGCGGAGCGCATCGGCGTGGATACGTTCCACTTCGTGCGGAAGCAATCGATGTTCCTGCCGATGGTCATTTTCGTAATGTTTGCTATCTCGTTGCTTTCAGCGGTTCTCATTCGCCGTCTAGCGACGCTCGGTTTTGTCGTGATGATTGCGCTCATGGCCGCAGCCCTATTGTTCGGTGCGGATATTAATGGCGCGCGGCGCTGGGTCGATCTCGGACCGCTTCCGGCCATTCAGCCGTCCGAATTCATGAAGCCCTGCTTTGCGATCGTAACCGCTTGGATGTTTTCCGAAGCACGCGTCCGTGAAGACTTCCCCGGCAACAGAATTGCTGTTGTTTTATTGCTGGTCACTGTTGGCCTTCTGCTCAGCCAGCCGGACGTCGGCATGACCTTGGTCGTGACGGCCGTTTGGTGTGCGCAGTTCTTTATCGCCGGCCTGCCGATTGTATGGGTAATCCTCATCGTCGTAACAGGTCTTGGTGCAGTCGTCGGTGCATATTTCACGTTCCCGCACGTTGCCTCACGCGTTGACCGCTTTCTCGATCCGTCCACCGGCGACACCTATCAGGTCACGCAGGCCATGCGCGCTTTCCAGCAAGGCGGGTTGTTCGGACGCGGACCGGGCGAAGGTCGTGTGAAGGAAGCGCTGCCGGATGCTCATACGGACTTCATCTTCGCTGTCGCCGGTGAAGAGTTCGGCGTTTTTCTCTGTCTGCTGATGGTCGCCCTGTTCGCATTTGTCGTTATTCGCGCCCTGATGAAGGTCACCCGCGAGGAAAATCTATTCGTGCTGTTGGCCGTCGGCGGTCTTGCGGTTCAGTTTGGCCTGCAAGCCATGATCAACATGGCGTCCAGCCTGCACATGATGCCCACAAAGGGCATGACACTCCCCTTTATCTCCTACGGCGGCTCGTCGCTTCTCGCGCTCGGCATCGGCATGGGTATGCTGCTGGCGCTGACTCGCCGTCGCCGCGATCTGGAAGGACTTGGATCATGACGTCGGCTTTCAATAACACTAGCAATCTCATTGTCCTGGCGGCCGGCGGAACAGGCGGGCATATGTTCCCGGCCGATGCGCTCGCGCAGGAACTCATCAACCAGGGCTATCGCCCCGCGTTGATCAGCGACAAGCGTGGCACGGCTTATGGCGGCACGCTTGCTAAGATTGAGAGCTACACCGTGAGCGCGGGCGGCATTGCCGGTAAAGGCCTGACCGGTCTTGTCAAAGGCGCCGCATCCCTCGGTATGGGATTTCTTCAGGCCCGCAAACTCCTCACATCCCTTGAACCGGCGGCGGTGGTCGGCTTCGGCGGTTACGCGTCGATCCCAGCGGTATCAGCGGCGATCAATCTTGGCGTTCCAACTGTCATTCATGAACAAAACGCTGTGTTGGGCCGCGCAAACCGATTGGTCGCCAAACACGTCAGCCGCGTTTGCACTTCTTTCGATCTTGCCAAGCCCGCGCCGAAAAACACCTACCTAGTGCGCACCGGCCTGCCTGTACGTGCCGCTTTCAATGAAGTGCGCGCAACACCGTATCAGCCGCCGGAACGAGGCGGTCAAATCCGCATTCTCATACTGGGCGGCAGCCAAGGCGCACGCATATTCAGCGATGTCATTCCCGAAGCCATCAAGCGCCAGCCTTGCGAGTTGAAAAAACGCATCACGTTCTCACAACAGTGCCGGCCCGAAGAGCTCGAGCGCACCCATGCCGCTTATGAAGAAGTCGGCGCGCATGTGCAGTTGCGCGCATTCTTCGACAACGTGCCCGAATTGATCCGCGATACGCACTTGCTGATCGCCCGCTCCGGAGCCTCCACAGTCGCCGAAGTCAGCGTGGCTGGCCGACCGAGCCTGCTGGTTCCCTACCCGCATGCGATCGACAACCATCAGGCCGTCAACGCCAAAGCCTTGGCCGCGGCCGGTGGGTGCTGGTACATGCCGCAGTCCGACGCCAAACCCGACACACTGGCGCAACGCCTGGCCGACTTGCTGGCCCACCCCGAAGAGCTGTCCAGAGCGGCGAGCGCCGCGGCGGCATTCGCGATTCCCGACGCCGCAGGTCGGCTGGCGGGCGTCGTCGCGGATCTTATTCACGATGAAAACAATGCGCGGCCAGCAAGGCGCGCCGCACCGCCGCCGCCGATTTCAACCGAGCCGATGAAGCGGGGAGCCCTATAATGCAAACCCTCCCTCTCGACATCGGCATCATTCATTTTGTCGGCATTGGCGGCATCGGCATGTCCGGGATTGCCGAGGTAATGCACAACCTCGGCTACCAGGTGCAAGGCAGCGACATTGCGGAAAATGCAAATGTCGATCGTTTGCGCGTGCTCGGCATAAAGATTGAAGTGGGTCACCGGACCGAGAATTTGGGTGACGCACGCGTCATCGTCATCTCATCCGCCGTCAAAGCCGACAACCCGGAAGTGGTTGCCGCGCGCAAGGCTAACCTGCCCATTGTGCGCCGTGCCGAGATGCTTGCCGAACTCATGCGCCTGAAATGGTCCGTGGCGATTGGCGGCACGCACGGCAAAACCACAACAACGTCATTGGTGGCCGGCGTGCTGGATGCTGCGGATTTGGATCCGACCGTCATCAACGGCGGCATCATTAATGCCTACGGCACTAATGCCCGCCTTGGTGATGGCGAGTGGATGGTGGTGGAAGCTGACGAGTCTGACGGCACTTTCAACCGCCTGCCCGCGACCATCGCCGTGATCACCAATATCGATCCCGAGCATATGGATTTCTACGGCGATTTCGCCAAACTGAAAGACGCCTTCCGCCGCTTCATCGAGCATATCCCTTTCTACGGCTTTGGCGTGCTATGCATCGACCACCCGGAGGTGCAGTCGCTCCTGCCGCAACTCATCGACCGTAAGATCATCACCTATGGTCTCAGCCCGGCCGCACAGGTACGTGGCCTCAATCTCGTGCTCGATATGTCCGGTGCGCGTTTTGATGCCGCCGTTTCGGACCGCGTGACGGGAGGCGAGCGCACGATCACCGACATTCACGTCCCGATGTTCGGTCAGCACAATGTATTAAATGCCCTTGCCGCTGTTTCCGTCGCGGCCGAAATGGGTATTCCCGACGACGTGATCAAATCGGGCCTCGCCCAATTCAAGGGGGTCAAGCGCCGCTTTACCAAGGTCGGCGAATTCAACGGCGTGACGATCATTGACGATTACGGACATCACCCGGTGGAAATCGCCGCTGTGTTGAAGGCCGCGCGCACAGCCGCGGAAGGACGCGTCATCGCCGTCGTGCAGCCGCACCGCTACAGCCGTTTGCAGTCTCTATTCGAAGACTTCTGCCAGTGCTTCAACGATGCAGATCACGTCGTGGTGACAGATGTGTACCCCGCCGGTGAATCCCCGATCAAAGGCTACGACCGCGATGCCTTGGTGAACGGTCTGCACGATCACGGACACCCGGCTGTGACCGCCCTTATGTCGCCCAAACATCTGGCTGCGGTGATCGACGATATTTCCGGTCCCGGCGATGTCGTTGTGTGCCTCGGCGCCGGCAACATCACTGCGTGGGCACAAGCTTTGCCTGCCGACCTTGCCGCCTTGTACGAAACGGACGATGGCAAACGCGCCGGAGGCGCCGCATGATGACAGCCCGTCTCCCACAATCCGGCCTCATGGATCGCCTGCCGCCCGTTCGCGGCAGCTACGAACCCATGGCTGACCTGGGACGGTTGACGTGGTTCCGCGTGGGCGGACCGGCGGAAGTGCTCTTTGCGCCCGCCGACACCGAAGACTTGAGCGCTTTCCTGAAGAGCCGTCCGAAAGACGTGCCTCTTACAGTGATCGGCCTGGGCTCAAACATGCTGGTGCGCGACGGCGGCGTGCCGGGCGTAACGATCCGCCTGGGCAAAGCCTTTGGCACCTTTACGACCGAAGGAACAGCCGTGCGCTGCGGAGCGGGCATTGCCGATGCAAGCGTCGCCACGGCGGCGCGCGACGCCTCCTTAGCCGGCCTTGAATTCCTGACGGGCATTCCGGGCACCATCGGCGGCGCACTGCGCATGAACGCAGGCGCATACGGACGCGAGATCAAGGATGTTTTTGTCAGCGCCACGGCGCTGGATGAAAGCGGAACCGTGCGCGTCCTCAATGCCAGCGACATGGGCTTTTCATATCGGCATACGGAAGTTGACGAACGTTGGATTTTTGTCGGCGCAGAATTGAAGGGCGAGCCCGGCGATAAAGAGAAGATCGGCGCGCGTATTCGTGAAATCCGCACCGAACGTGAAGAAAGCCAGCCGACCAAATCGCGCACAGGCGGCTCCACCTTCGCAAATCCTCCGGGCCAAAAAGCCTGGGCGCTGATCAGCGATGCCGGTTGCCGCGGCCTGATGATCGGCGGCGCGCAGGTCTCCAAGAAGCACACCAATTTTCTTATCAACACCGGCAGCGCCACCGCTACCGATCTCGAAAATCTTGGTGAGCAGGTTCGTCGCAAGGTCATGGACTTCTCAGGTGTCGATCTGCGCTGGGAAATTCGCCGTATCGGACTTGACGCAAATGACCCGAACGCATTGACCGGAAAGGCTACGCCATGAAGCCCACCGGAGCCATAAAGCGCATTGCAGTCTTGGGCGGCGGCTTTTCAAAGGAGCGCGAGGTCTCGCTTGTTTCGGCGCATGCCGCCGAGCGCGCCCTCAAAGCGAAGGGCTTTGTCGTGACCTTCATCGACGTACAGCGCAACCTGGGAGCATTGGTCTCCGCTCTAACTGTCGCCAAACCCGATGTCGTATTTAACGCTCTGCATGGCCGCTTCGGTGAAGACGGTTGCATTCAGGGCCTGCTCGATATGATGTCGATCCCCTATACCAGTTCGGGCCGCCTCGCCTCAGCCGCCGCGATGGACAAACCGCACGCTAAGCGTCTATTCGCCTCCGCCGGTATACCCGTTGCCGACGAACGTATCGTCACCGTCGCCGAAGCGGAAAAGGGTGACGTGATGGACCGCCCCTATGTGCTCAAGCCGGTCAACGAAGGTTCGAGTGTCGGCGTCAAAATCGTGCGCGACGGCGACAACCGTCCTCCCCTTGGCGACCTCGGCTTGGCCGGTGACGACCTAATCATGGCCGAAGCATTCATTCCGGGCCGTGAAGTCACAGTGGCGGTCATGGGCGGCAAACCACTGGCCGTCACCGAAATCAGCACGGGCCGCGAGTTCTATGATTACGACGCCAAGTACGCCGATGGTGGCTCATCACATCAGTTGCCCGCGCAACTGGACAAGGCGCTCTACGAGCGCGCCATGGAACTGTCCGCCGAAGCGCACCGCGTATTGGGGTGCCGCGGCATATCCCGCGCGGACCTCCGCTTCGACGGCGGAGAATTTTACATGCTTGAAGTCAATACACAGCCGGGACTCACACCGACGTCGCTCGTGCCCGAACAAGCGGCGCATGTGGGAATGAGTTTCGAGGATTTGACTCTTTGGATGGTGGAGCACGCCCAATGCGACGCATAAAAATCCGTACAGTCCTCGCGATCGCCGCCCTCACCGGCGCTGCCGGTGGCATTGCGTATGGCGTTATTGGTCCATGGGCGCCACACCTCGCCATAGCCTGGTCCGGTGCGCGCACCATTGCGCTGGATTCAACAACCGAAGCCGGCCTTAACCTGCAGGCCCTCACGGTTGAAGGCCGTATCGAGACACGCCGGGAAGATTTGATCGTCGCCCTGGACCTTGAACGCGGTACACCCATTCTCGCCATTGATGTGGACAAGGCCCGCGAAGCCATTGAAACCCTGCCCTGGGTCAAAAGTGCGAAAGTGGAGCGCCGTCTTCCCGGCGGCGTTCACATTGAACTGAGCGAATACAAACCCTTTGCCCTTTGGCAGCGCGGGGACCGCTACACATTAGTGGCCCGCGACGGCACGGCAATTGTCGATGTTCCGGGCGCCGATCAGAACCTGCCGCTCATCGTCGGCCCGGATGCACCGGAGCACGCCGCTGAGTTCTTTGAGACATTAAATACGATCAATTCCGGGCTCTCGGCCCGGGTTGTCGCTGCCGTGCGGATCGGCGGGCGACGTTGGAATGTGCACTTCGACAACTACGAAAACGGTGTCGCCGTACGTCTGCCGCAAGATGGCCTCGCCGGGTCATGGACGCGCCTTTCCGATCTCGAGCGCGACTACCGCATTCTCGAGCGCGATCTCGCGTTCATCGACCTGCGCATACCTGGACAACTGATCGTGCGCATTAACGAAAATTCCGAAACGCCATCGGCAGATGCGCCGACGGTGTCTTCGGAACTAGACCTGATCGAATCAGGCGAGCAGCAGGAGATCTAAGGGCCATGGGACACACGCAAGTATGTGCATGTTTATTTTTGAAGGAGCGACGTACCCGTGACTAAGAACATTCCACGCAACGGCACCATCGCGGCCTTGGACGTGGGCACCACCAAAGTTGCGTGCTTCATCGCCAAAATGGGCGCCAAGGACGATAGCCCCAACGAATTTCAGGTGGTCGGCGTCGGCCATCACCGCTCGCGCGGCATGCGCGGCGGTCAGGTCACCAACTTGGACGAAGCCGAAGCCAGCGTCCGCGCCGCGGTTGATGCCGCCGAGCAGATGGCCAATGAACGCATCGACAAGGTGTCTGTGAATATGTCCTGCGGCGGGCCGCAGTCCACCCGCGTTGACGTCGAGATGGCCGTGTCCGGTCATCAAATCCGCGATACCGACGTGCGCCGCGTCATCGACCATGGCAGTTCGCAATACGACCCGCACGACCGCGAGCTGATCCATTGCATTCCTACCGGCTATTCCATCGACGGCAGCAACGGCATCATCGACCCGCGCGGCATGTTCGGCGGCAAGCTCGGCGTCAACATCCACCTCGTCACCGCCGCCGTTGGTCCCTCGCGTAACCTCGGCTCGGTGATCGAGCGCTGCGATCTCGATGTCGCCGAGCGCGTGGTCTCGTCCTATGCGTCAGGCGTGGCGTGCCTCGTCGAAGACGAAAAGGAACTGGGGTGCACGGTCATCGATATGGGCGGCGGCACAACATCCATCGCGGTGTTTGCCGAAGGTCACGTCGCTTTCGTTGAAACCATCCCGGTCGGCGGACAGCACATCACCGGCGATATCGCCAAGGGCCTGTCCACGCCTGTCGCCAAAGCCGAGCGGCTAAAAACCGTTCACGGCAGCGTGCTCCAGGCTCCGGCCAACGCACGCGATCTGATCAAAGTTCCGCTGGTGGGCGAAGACGACGAAACCAGCGCCAACGAAGTTCCCAAATCCATGCTGGTGCAAATCATTCAAGCCCGCGTGGAAGAAACATTGGAATTGGTGCGCAGTCACCTCGATGTCTCAGGCTTTGGCAAGTCCGCCGGCCGCCGTGTCGTTCTGACCGGCGGGGCAAGCCAGCTCGAAGGACTGCGCGACCTCGCCGAGCTCGTGCTCGACAAGCAGGTACGCCTCGCACGACCCAAGATGATCCGGGGCCTGCCTGAATCCGTGTCGGGCCCAGCATTTTCTACCGCCGCAGGTTTGTTGCGTTACGGCCTGCGGGAACACGTTACGAGACCCGACTATGCGGTGATGCATGCCGCCAAAAACAAAAAAACCTTCGGCCGCCTTGGCCAGTGGTTGAAGGAGAACTTCTGATGGAGAGCAGACCAACGAAACGGGTTGTAGGGCGGTCGACCGGTCCACCAACCCTGCAAGACCCGAAAATAATAAGAGTGAAACCTCACTCATTCGTTGCAACGAGCTTAGTTAAATTTGGAGGCTGCAAATGACCATCAACATAACGGTACCTAAGACTACGATCGATGCGCAGCTTAAGCCGCGCATCACCGTCGTTGGCGTAGGAGGCGCCGGCGGCAATGCTGTTAACAACATGATCCAAAGCGCGATGGAAGGTGTCGACTTCGTCGTGGCTAACACCGACGCTCAAGCTTTGGAATCATCACGCACCGACCGCCGCATTCAGCTGGGCCGCGATACGACCCAGGGCCTCGGCGCAGGCGCCCGTCCCGATATCGGGCGTCACGCCGCGGAGGAAGCGGTGGAGATCATCGCCGGTGAACTTGAAGGCGCGCATATGGCCTTCATCACCGCCGGTATGGGCGGCGGCACGGGGACAGGCGCTGCGCCCGTCATCGCCCGCACGGCCCGCGATCTCGGCGTACTCACCGTCGGCGTTGTAACCAAGCCCTTCCAGTTCGAAGGCATTCACCGCATGAGACTGGCGGAAGCCGGCATCGAAGAACTCTCGCAGTACGTGGACACCCTCATCGTCATCCCGAACCAGAACCTGTTCCGGGTGGCCAACGAGAAGACCACGTTTGCCGATGCGTTCAAGATGGCGGACGACGTTCTTCACGGCGGCGTGCGTTCAGTGACCGACCTGATGATGATGCCCGGCATGATCAACTTGGACTTCGCCGACGTGCGTACGGTCATGAAGGAAATGGGCCGCGCCATGATGGGCACGGGGGAAGCGGAAGGCGAACGCCGCGCTCTCGATGCCGCCGAGGCTGCCATTGCCAATCCGCTTCTGGAGGAAACCTCCATGCGCGGAGCCAAGGGCGTTCTCATCAACATCACGGGCGGCGCCGACATCACGCTGTTCGAGGTGGACGAGGCTGCCAACCGTATCCGCGACGAAGTCGAGGCCGAAGCGCACATCATCTTCGGTTCCTGCTTCGATGAGCATATGGAAGGCCGCATCCGCGTGTCAGTCGTTGCGACCGGCATTGACTCTGAAGCGGGCATCCAGCCCAAGCCCATGCCGAAGCGCTCCGACATCCGGGCAATTGGACGCCGCCTGCCTGAGGTCCGCACTGCGGCGCCGACCGCCCGCTCGCCGCTCGCCCAACACAAGCCGGATCAGCCGAGCTTCAATCAGTTCGGTTTCGGCGGCCCGGCCCTTGCGCCCGCTTCGGGCACAATGGATCTGGAAGCCGAAGAAAAGGCTTTGGCTGAAATGACGGCAGCGGCAAAGCATGCAGAAGAGGAAGTGCAGGACGCGGCCTCCGAGATGGACGAACCGGAAACCGAAGTAGCGCCCATGGTGGCATCTGCTCCGGCCCCTGAGTCCAGACCGGCACCGGTTCAGGCGCCTTCAATGCAATCGCAAACCGAAGCCATAGCCGAAGCCGTGGCCAAGGCCCCGCCGGTTGCGGCGCGTCTTGCTCCGTCCGGCCCGACCTTGGCCGAGCGTCAGCGCGATGCCTTCGTGCCGAAAGCCCCGATGGAACCAAAGCGTATGGAAGCCCCTGCTCCCGCCGCGCCCATGGTTCCCCGTCAGGCTCCGGCAGCGGAAGAAGCTGCACCGTCCTTGCCGCTGACGGCGCCGGCAAAGCCCGAACCGCGTCCTGCGGCTGAGGCTGCGCCGGCACCAGCCGCTGAAGCCGCACCGGCCGACGCGCCAGCGGCGAAACCGGAAGGTGGACGCGTGAGTCTGTTCAGCCGCTATCGCAGCCTCACCTCCAAGCGCAAGGTGGAAGAAGCCCCGAGGGCACCGGAACCTGAAGCAAAAGTGGAAAAACCGGGTGCGCTTAATATCTCGGTCGGACCGCAAGATCGCATCAGCGCCACACACGACGAGGACGAGTTGGACATTCCCGCGTTCCTCCGCCGTCAGGCGAACTAGCGATTACCAGAGCTATAAGGGGGAGTGGCGCCACAGGCAGTTTTATATGGTGATCACCTGAGGCGTCATCTCCCTTAGATACACAAACCCCCGCGTCGAAAGATGCGGGGGTTTTGTTTTCTTCTTGGCAAGCGTAGCAGGCCATTAACTCGAAGAAACCTCGTTATTGCTCCGCGCAGAAAACCAACCCCAGATCTCGACGTTGACGGACAAAGGACGGTACCTTCTACTTTTCCGAGCATTGCAAACTTAACCCTTTGCTAATCGAGACCGATCAACAATCACAGAAGAACAAGGGCAAAAAATGTTGCCGAAGCCTCGCTTTTAACCGCTGGGGCTTAATGACGTTGGGGGCGGATATTTCCGCTGGGGGATATGAATAAAGTTCATAGTGCGTCCGGTTCATTTGAACGAAATGCATCATTTCGTCAGGTTGAAAGTTCCGAGTCCGGTCCTTCGCTGACACTCGGGACGCTGGAATATCCCGCCTATTTCGTAAATGCAAATTTTGAACTCGAATGGTGGAATGAAGCTGCATGCGCCGCATTTCTGGGTTCAGATCAGCCGCTTTCTCCTAAAATTTCGGGCCGTCAAATTTTTTCGCGCCTTCTTAAATGCGAGCAGATCAGGAACTCTTTACAACGCGACGACCTGCTGAAGAGTACTTTGAACTTATAAATCAGATGTGGAATGCGATGGGCAAACATCTTCGTCGCTTCCAAGGGACTCACGGCAAGCATGTTGGTGATGGGCTTGTCTATTATTTTCTACCGTGGCCCGAAGGCAATTATCTGAGCAATGCAATCCAGTGCGCAATCAGTATGCGCTCGACAATGCGCGAGATCAGCGACGAATGGTCAAACCGCAAGGGGTGGCTTAATGGCCTTAAACTGAATATTGGACTTGATGAAGGTGAAGAATGGTTCGGCAGCTATCAGACGCCCACCCAAATCGAAATCTCCGCCCTCGGCGACACCATAAATAGAACGTCTCGCCTAAGTGATTTTGCTCGAGACGGAACCATATGGGTCACCAAGAACATGATATCGAAGCTCCCCGAAGAAGACCGTTGCAAAGTTAGCTTCCGGATTCACCACCAGTCTGAGAACGAAGAAGCGTTCGTCGCGCACAGCTATGCGCGCATTTCAAACCTGGTCAATTTGAGCAATCCGGAAAATAAGAAGCTGTCAGATATTGCCACCTTGGCTGTCACAAAAATCATTTAGCGGGACATCCCAAGACCAATAACTTTCTCAAGACCCCGTCCCGATAAATCCCCGGATCTGCCGCACGCCGTATTCGATCTTCATTTCCAGCGCGCGTTTGCCGAGCTCGGCACTTGAGCGGCGCGCATCGCCGAAAATGCCGTTGTTCACGCCGTCGGGGTTGGCCTGCAATCCCTGCCCCGGCTGCGCCGGCGGATCGCCCACGGCAGTCGGCAACTCGGCGCTACGCACCCATTTTTCGCCGCCGAGATACAGCATCATGGATGTGTCCGCGATCGCGCCATGCGCCCCCGGCGGATAGCCGTTGTCCGCCAGCCAGTCATTGAACGCATCATTGGCCGCGCGGTACACCTCATCGCAGTAGTAAACGTGAATACCCTGACCGGCGTATTTTGCATTCAGCTTATCGGCTGCATTTGTATACGCGTTCGGTTGACCGCCGCCGTGATCACCCATCAACACGACATTTTTAAAGCCGGTGATAATGGCTTGCTCGGCAACGCGCTCAAGAACTGCCTCCAGAATTTCCGGCGTCAGGCCGATGGTTCCCGGCAAATCCGGGCTGGCGTTGTTCGGCGTATACGGCAGCACCGGCATGGCAATCGCGTTGCCGAGACGCAGCGCGATGTCTTTCACAATCGCCTCGCCCATCAAGTTGTGACCAGCGTTGGCGTTCTGCGGTCCGCGCTGTTCGGTCCCGCCGGTATAAAAAAGCGCCGTGGTTTTACCGGCGGCGAGCGCGGCCTCCACCTCGGGCCACGTCATCAAGCCAAACTCTACCAGCGGCTCTTTCCCCTCCGCCGCGATGGCCTGCCCGGAATACTGTGGTGCGGATACCAACATCGCGCTCAAACACGCGCCGAACATGGCAACGGATAGTTTTCTCATTGCGACCCTCCCGGTTCTCTCAATGTCTCTCATCTGAGACTTCCATATATATGTGGGGGCTCCAAGCATGTTGAATAGCCATGCATTGTAATCGGTATGTTTCAAATGGGCTCCCCCGGGCCTTTCCCGTTGATTTGTGGGGAAAAGCAAGCCGTTGAAACACCGTGTTTTTGCCTCTAAACATAGCCATCCAGCCAATATCGTTAATAAATAAAAGCAGGAACGCCAATGTCCTATGAAAACATCCTCGTTGAGACCCGCGGCAATGTGGGTTTGATCACCCTCAACCGGCCCAAAGCCCTCAACGCCTTATCCGCCGGCCTTGTCAGTGACGTCGGCGCAGCGCTCGACGCCTTTGAAGAGGATGACAATATCCGCGCCGTTGTTCTGACCGGCAGCGAGAAGGCCTTTGCCGCCGGCGCGGACATCAAGGAAATGGTCGGCTTCGATTACATGGAAGCATACCTGAAAGACTTCATCACCGTCGGCTGGGAGCGCGTCACCAAATGCCGCAAGCCCGTCATCGCCGCCGTTGCCGGCTATGCTTTGGGCGGCGGTTGCGAGCTTGCCATGATGTGCGACTTTATTATTGCGGCCGATACCGCGAAGTTCGGCCAGCCCGAAATCAATCTCGGTACCATTCCGGGCGCTGGCGGCACGCAACGTCTGACCCGCTTTGTCGGCAAGTCCAAGGCCATGGACATGGTTCTCACCGCGCGCAACATGGATGCGCAGGAGGCTGAACGCGCCGGACTTGTCAGCCGCATCGTGCCTGCCGCGGATTTGGTCGACGAAGCAGTTAAGGCGGCGCAAAAAATCGCCGATCTTTCCATGCCGATTGTCATGATTGCCAAGGAAGCCGTGAACCGGGCCTATGAAACAACGCTGGCGGAAGGCGTGCACTACGAGCGCCGCGTTTTCCATTCGACCTTTGCCACCGAAGATCGCAAGGAAGGCATGACCGCCTTCATCGAAAAGCGCAAACCCAACTTTAAGCATAGGTAACCCCCGCGAGATTGGCGTAACCTGCCCGGGGAGGGGCGGCGTTATGGAGGCATACTCCGAAGCGGCTGGAAACAGGTGGCAGCGGCAGTCAGCGCTGGCAAAGCGCATGATTGCCATGCTTGCTGTTGTCGGCTTGGTCGCCGCAGCCATCATCGGCTACCAAATGTATGTCGGCATGGCCATGCAGCAGGCCATGCGCGCCAGGACCGCTCAGCCGCAAACCGTTTCCGCCCTTCCGGCAGCCGTGCAGTACTGGACGCCTAGGCTCTCTGCGGTCGGTACGCTCAAAGCCGTCAACGGAGCCGATCTAGCCTTTGAAGTCTCAGGCATCGTCGATGAAATCTTTTTTCAGGACGGTGACGATGTTGAGCAAGGCGAGGTTATCCTGCGTCTGCGCGCCGACGACGAACTCGCAAAACTGCGCGCGCTCGAGGCCGCCGAACGCCTCGCCGAGGTGACGCACAACCGCACCCAGGCCCTCAAGCAGTCTCAAGCTGTAAGTCAGGCAACTCTGGACACCAACGAGGCCGCACTTGCCAATGCCCGCGCTCAGGTCGCACAGCAGCGTGCCGTGTTGGAAAAGAAAGTACTGCGTGCGCCGTTCTCCGGCCGTCTCGGCGTCCGTTCCGTTGATATCGGGCAATACGTAAGCTCAGGTACAACCGTTGTAACGCTCCAATCTCTCGATCCTATTTTTGCTGATTTTTTTATCCCCCAGCAAAACCTGGACAGACTTCAAGAGGGCCAGCCGGTGCGCGCGGCTGTGGACACCTACCCCGGCAATACATTTGAAGGTGTGGTTTCGGCGATCAATCCTAAAGTGGAAGCGTCCAACCGCAATGTGCAAGTCAGGGCCACACTGCAAAATACGGATCAAAAACTTTTTCCGGGCATGTATGTGACGGTGGACGTGGACGCAGGCGCGGTACAGAACGTCATCGCGGTGCCGCAAATGGCGGTTATATACAACGCCTACGGCGATGCCGTGTTCATTCTTGACGAAAACGGAAGCGATGAAAGCGGCGAAAAGCGCTACACCGCGAGACAGGAATTCGTCACCTTGGGGGAAACGCGAGGCGATATGGTTGCCGTGACAACAGGCATCCAAGAGGGTGAGTTGGTTGTGACGGCTGGCAACACAAAACTCCGAAATGGCGCCCTCTCCCGTATCGACAATTCCATCGCAACACCGATGGAAACAGCCCCGTCAATTCCTAGTCCGTAAACAGGATCGGCTGGATGAAAAACTTTACGGACATTTTCATTCAGCGACCGGTCTTGGCGGCCGTCGTCAGCCTTCTGATCTTTGTGCTCGGCGTGCGCTCCTTCGTTGATTTGCCAATTCGCGAATTTCCCCTAACCACAAGCGCCGTTGTGACCGTGAACACGACGTATTATGGCGCAGACCCTGATCTGATCGCCGGCTTCATCACCGCGCCCCTTGAACAGGCGATAGCCCAGGCCGACGGCATAGATTACCTCACCTCCGCCAGCCGGCCCGGCGTCAGCTCGATAACGGCGAACCTCGAATTGAACTACGACCCCAACGCTGCGCTGAGCGAAATCAATACATTGGTCAATTCGGTCCTCAATCAATTGCCCCCTCAAGCGCAGCGGCCGACCATTCGTGTGTCGAACGGCCAGCTTTTCGCGCCAGTCTATATCGGACTGTGGAGCGACGATCTGCCTATCAACAAGATCACCGACTACGTCCGGCGCGTGGTCGAGCCTCAATTCCTGGCCGTCAGAGGCGTTCAGGCCGTCAGCCTTGCAGGCGGCCAGAACCTTGCGCTGCGCGCATGGCTCGACCCAAACAAACTGGCCGCATACGACCTAACCGCAGCAGACGTCAGCCGTGCCCTTGCCGCCAACAACTACCTGTCGGGCCTGGGCACGACGAAAGGTCAAATGGTCCAAGCCAATCTGAATGCAACCACGAACATTTCCTCGCTCGAAGATTTTGAGAATTTGGCGGTGAAGCAGACAGACGGCGCGGTGGTGCGGCTTCAGGATGTGGCCGAGGTTGAAATCGGCGCGGACGAATACGAGACCACGATTCTGATCGACGGCAAAAAAAGCATGTGGATTGCCATCGAAACGGCGCCGGGCGCAAACCTTCTCGAAGTTGTCCGCGACGTGCGTGAAGTCATTCCCGTGGTGAAGGCACAATTGCCGCCCGGCCTGGAGTTCGAGATTATCCACGACGCCGGGTTGTTCGTTGAAAGTTCCATTGTCGAAGTTATTACCACGATCATCGAAGCCTTGATCATCGTGACGTTGGTTGTATTCGCATTTCTCGGCTCCGTACGCTCTGTGCTTATTCCCGTCATTGCCATACCTCTGTCCCTTGTTGGCACGTTCGGGATGATGTTGCTGTTTGGCTTCACCATTAATCTCCTCACCCTGCTCGCGTTCGTGCTCGCCATCGGTTTGGTCGTGGACGACGCCATTATTGTCGTCGAAAACGTGAACCGGCACATGGCCGAGGGTATTCGCCCTCTGCAAGCCGCAAAGCTCGCGGCACGGGAGCTGGGTCTGCCGATTATCGCCATGACCAGCGTCCTGATCGCCGTCTATATCCCCATCGGCTTCCAGGGCGGCCTGACGGGCGCCATGTTCACCGAGTTCGCGTTTACTCTGGTGGGCGCCGTCGTGATCTCGGCAGTCGTCGCCCTCACCCTATCGCCCGTGATGTGCTCGCGCCTATTGGTGCCTCATTCAGAAGTCAAAGGATGGGAAGGCCGCGTTATTCATATCGTTGATGAGCGGATGGACCGCCTGTCCGCCCTGTTCCGGCGCGCCCTCAGCGACTCTCTGAACTTTGTGTCAGTGACGCTCGTTTTCGCGGGCCTTGTTTTGGGAAGCATCTATTTTCTTTATTCAGGCTCCCGTAGCGAACTGGCGCCCACCGAGGACAAGGGCCTCGTCAACGCGATGATGATCTACGCGCCCAATGCAACGCTTGATCAAAAACTGCTCTATATTCGCCAGCTCGCTGACCGGGCCAAGGACTATCCCGCCAAGCACCACATGTTCCAGAACGTTAGCCCGGGCACCATCAACGTGACCGCGATTACCCTGGTGCCCTGGGATGAACGCGATGAGACGGTCTGGGATATCCGCGACATGCTTGCCCGGGACTTGCCGGGCATTGCAGGCGCAGGCGGCGCGGCGTTCTTGCAGCCGGCCTTGCCCGCTGCCGGTGGTGCGGGCGCATTCGGATCGCCGGTTCAGTTCGTCCTCGGCTCGACGGAAGACTTCCAGCGTATGAATGAGGTGGTGGAGAATTTCGTGGCGCAGGCCCGGTCCAGCGGCATGTTCAGCTTTATCGACCACAACCTCAAAATCGATCAGCCGCGTTCAACCTTTGCCATCGACCGCGATAAGGCCGCACAACTCGGATTGAATATGAGTGACGTGGGCGGCGCGCTGTCGGCCA
>Ga0181593_10002088_pt1 | contig 18343 bp, 16 predicted proteins | sample 071ome_19_FD_133756 | JGI IMG/M metagenome (GOLD analysis project Ga0181593, IMG submission 133756) | Coastal salt marsh microbial communities from the Groves Creek Marsh, Skidaway Island, Georgia - 071413AT metaG (megahit assembly) | ecosystem: Environmental > Aquatic > Marine > Intertidal...
CCGAACTCGCCGACCTCGAGGCCCAGCTCGACGCCGAGCGTCTTCGGGTCCGCGCCGACCGCACGGCCCTGGAGCAGGAGCGAGTGCTTCTGGCGCTGGCCGAGGCGGCGGTCGAGCGCGCACAGCGGCTGAAATCACGCGAGCTCGGCTCGGACACCGCGCTCGACGATGCCAGCAGCGCACTGGGCCGCCAGCGCCTCGCGGTGACCACGCGCCGGCTGGCGGTCGACAGCGCCGACGCCCGCCTCGCGCAGCTCGAGGCGCGCCGGTCACGCCAGCAGGCCACGCTCGAGGCGACCGAGCTGGCGCTCGAGCGCAGCCGCGTCGTGGCGCCGTTCGACGGCATCGTCGCCACCGTGCATGTCGCGCCCGGCGACCGTGTGCAGGCCGGCAACGTGCTGCTCGAGATCTACCCGGTCGACGCGCTCGAGGTGCGGGCGCGGGTCGCGCAGCGCTTCCAGCAGGAGCTGCTGGCCGCGCTCGAGGAGGGCCATGCGCTGTGGGCGCGCGTCAAGATCGCCGGTCGCATGCTCGAGCTGCCCCTGACCCGCGTCGCCGGGATCGGCGATCCGAGCGGCATCGACGTCTTCTTCGCGCTGCCGGACGCCACCGGCGTGCGCCTCGGGGCGCTGCTCGACCTGGCGCTGCTGCGCCCGGCGATCGAAGACGCCGTGGTCGTGCCGTACCGCGCGCTGTACGGCAACGGGCGCGTCTACCTGCTGCGCGATGGACGCATGGCGGGGGTCGACGTCGAGCTGCTCGGCCCGGCGGCCGACGGCGATGCATCGCTGGCACTGGTGCGCGGTGCCGAGCTGGCCGCGGGTGACCGGGTCATCGTCACCCATCTCCCGAACGCCATCGACGGCCTGCCGGTGCAGCCGCTGGCACAGTGAACACGTCACGCGACCTGCTCGGCACGTTCGCCCACCACCGCGTCGCGGCGAACCTGCTGATGGTGCTGATGCTGCTCTCCGGCGTCTTCGCGCTGCGCCAGCTCAACGTCCAGTTCTTCCCCGATTTCGAGCTCGAGGTGGTCACCGTGACCACGGCGTGGAGCGGCGCCAGCGCCGAGGATGTCGAGATCGGCATCACCCTCCCCCTCGAACAGCGGCTGCGCACCGTCGATCACCTCGAGGAGATGACCTCGACCTCGGCGCCCGGCACCTCCGGCATCACGCTCGAGTTCGACGAGGGCACCGACATGGTGCTCGCGCTGGAGCAGGTCAAGCAGCGCGTCGACGACTTCCTCAACCTGCCGGGTGACGCCGAGGACCCGGTGGTGATCCACCCGGCGCGCTACGAACCGGTCGCCAACCTGAGCCTGAGCGGCCCGGAGGACCTGGGCGAGCTGCGTCGCCTGGCACGGCGCATGGAGCGCGAGCTGCTCGCGCGCGGCATCGATCGCATCGACATCGACGGCCTGCCCGACGAAGCGATCCGCATCGCGTTCGACCCGGTCGACCTGCAGCGCCTCGGCCTCGATCTGGAGGAGGTCGCCACGCGCATCGACCGCCTGAGTCGCGACCTGCCGGCCGGGCTGGCCGGCAGCGACGACAGCGCCCGCGAGCTGCGCAGCCTCGACCAGCGCCGCGACCCGGCCGGCTTCGCGAACCTGCCGCTGGTCGGCGAGGGTGCGGCGCGCATCGACCTCGGCGCGGTGGCGCAGATCACCCGCGAACCGATGGAACGCCAGCCCGAGATCAGCGTCGGTGGCCAGCGTGCCATCGTGCTCAAGCTGTCGCGCACCGCCACCGGCGACTCCCTCGCGGCGGCGCGCGTGCTCGATGCCTGGCTCCAAGAGACGCGACCGACCCTGCCCCCGGGGGTGCAGCTCGAGGTGTTCAGCGAACGCTGGGAGCTGATCCTCGACCGCATCAACGTGCTGCTCAAGAACGGCGCCGGCGGCTTGCTGCTGGTCCTGATCACGCTCTACCTGTTCCTCTCCGGGCGCGTCGCGTTCTGGGTCGCGGTCGGCATCCCGGTGTCGTTCATGGCCACCCTCGCCGTGCTCTACCTGGCGGGTGGCAGCATCAACATGGTCAGCCTGTTCGCACTGATCATGGGGCTCGGCATCATCGTCGACGACGCCATCGTGGTCGGTGAGGATGCCCAGGCCCACTACGACATGGGCGAGGATCCGCTGCGCGCCGCCGAGGGTGGGGCGCGGCGCATGCTCGGCCCGGTGCTCGCGTCGTCGCTGACCACGGTCGCCGCGTTCCTGCCGCTGATGCTGGTCGGCGGCGTGATGGGCAACATCCTGTCGACCATCCCGCTGGTCATCGTCAGCGTGATCATCGCCTCGCTGGTCGAGAGCTTCCTGATCCTGCCCGGGCACCTGCGCGGTGCGTTCCGCCACGCCCACCACCAACGCCGCGCGCTGCGCGAGCGCCTCGACGCGGCCTTCGAGCGCTTCCGCGAGCAGCGCTTCCGCCCGCTGATCGACCGGGCGCTGCGCAACCGCGCCACCACGCTGGCGCTGGCGCTGGCCATGCTGGTGCTCGCGGTCGGCCTGCTCGCCGGTGGGCGGCTGAGCTGGGTCTTCTTCCCGTCGCCGGAGTCGACCACGCTGAACGCCAACGTGCGCTTCGTCGCCGGCACGCCACGCGCGACGGTCGACCGCTTCCTCGTCCACCTGGAGACCACGCTCCAGGCCACCGACGCCGATCTCGGCCCCGGCGTGCTCGCCACCCACTACGTCTCGCACGGCGCCTCGACCGGGCGCGGGCGCAGCCGCGACGGCGAGCGCATCGGTGGAGTGTTCGTCGAGCTGGCCGCGCCCGACGAACGCTCGGTACGCAACCGCGAGTTCATCAATGCATGGCGCGAGCAGGTGGTGGTGCCGCACGGTGTCGAGAGCTTCACCATCACCGAGCAGCGCGCCGGGCCGATCAGTCGCGACCTCGAGGTGCGCCTCGCCGGCAATGACCCGGAGCGGGTCAAGCAGGCGGCACTGGCGCTCGGCGAGGCGCTCGCGGTGCTGCCCGGCGTCAGCGCCATCGACGACGACCTGCCCTACGGCCGCGAGCAGCTGATCTACCGGCTCAGCCCGGCCGGGCGCGCGCTCGGCCTGACCATCACCGGGCTCGGCCGCCAGCTGCGCGCGGCCTACGACGGCCTGCGGGTGCAGCGCTTCCAGGATGGCGCCGACGAGGTCGAGGTGCGCGTCGAGCTGACCCGCGACACCCAGCGCCGCATGCGCCACCTCGAGCAGCTGCCGATCCAACTGCCAGACGGGCGCTTCGTGCCGCTCGGCAGCGTCGCCGAGTGGACCTCGAAGCGCGGCTTCGAGACGCTGCGTCACGCCGACGGTCGCCTGGCAGCGACGGTCACCGCCGATATCGACAGCGCGGTCAACAACACCGAGCGCGTGACCCGGGCACTGGCGTCCGAGACGCTGCCACGGCTCGGCTCGCTGCACGGCGTCGAGTTCTCGCTCGAGGGCGGTTCGGCGCGCCAGGCCGACGCGCTGGGCGACCTGCGTGCCGGCATGCTGCTCGGCCTGCTGCTGATCTACATCGTGCTGGCGTGGGTGTTCGGCAGCTACGGCTGGCCGCTGATCGTCATGAGCGCGATCCCGTTCGGCCTGACCGGCGCGGTGTTCGGGCACTGGCTGCTGGGCATGGACCTGACGCTGCTGTCGCTGTTCGGCTTCTTCGGCCTGTCCGGCATCGTGGTCAACGACTCGATCATCCTGGTGACCTTCTACCAGCGCCTGCGCAACGAGGGCTGCGCGGTGCACGAAGCGCTGGTCGAGGCGGCCTGCCAGCGCCTGCGCGCGGTGCTGCTGACCTCGCTGACCACCATCGCCGGGCTGACGCCGCTGCTGTTCGAGACCTCGACCCAGGCGCAGTTCCTGATCCCGATGGCGGTCTCGATCGCCTTCGGCCTGGCGTTCGCGACCCTGCTGATCCTGCTGGTGGTGCCGACCATGCTGTCGATCTACGAACAGCTGCACGCGTGCTACGCAGGGACGCTGGCCGACCAGCCCACCTGACCGGGGTCAGCGCAGCCCGCGGACCCGCCCCCTACCCTTGTCGCGAGCCCAGACCAGGAGCCGAGAGATGGACGACCGCACGCAGACCGAGATCGAGGCCGCCGCGTTCCGTGGCCTGGTGGCGCACCTGCGCGAGCGCACCGACGTGCAGAACATCGACCTGATGAATCTTGCCGGTTTCTGCCGTAACTGCCTCGCCAAGTGGTACCGCGCAGCGGCCGCCGAGCGCGGCGTCGAACTCAGCGACCCGGAAGCGCGCGAGATCATCTACGGTATGCCGTTCCCCGAGTGGAAGGCGCAGCATCAGGCCGAGGCGAGCGCGGAGCAGATGCAGCGCTTCGAGGAGACCAAGCCGCTGCACGCCAAGATCAGCGGGCATCTCTGAACGGACGTTCCGGATGCGTCCATCCCGGACGCCCCGGAACACGGCAGGACAAGTCGCGGTCTCGTCCTGCCTCCATTTCGCGCTGGCGCGCGAAATGCCGACACATCCCTGTGTCGGGACCGCCGTGGCTTCGTCTCGGCACGACGATCCAGATCACTCTACGAACAGCGTCAGCACCCCGGTGTAGCCGTACAGGCGACCGTTGTAGATCTCGCCATTGGCGAAGAATCCGACCAGTGGAAAGTCGCCGAGGCCTTCCTGGATCGCGCGCAGCTCCTCGGACTGGTCGCCGAACTGGTGACGGCCGCGACCGACGCAGCTGACGTAGACGCCACCGCGCGGCGTGCGTCCGTCGAGGCGCGCCGTCAGACGCTGCAGCATCCGCTCGAGATCGGCGCGCGCGGTGTTGCCGTCGCGGCGGCAGAACATCAGCTGTTCCTGGCCCTCGAGGTCGTCGCCGACCGCGACCAGCCCCTGCTTCGGGTCGAGACCGACCAGGTTGCGCACCAGGTAGTCGCCGGTGTCGGTGTGCGGCACCGGCAGCGCGGCGAAGATGTAGCCGCCCATGCGCTGCAGGTCGCGCGCGATCACCTCGCCGACATCCTCGCGCAGCACCTCGAGCGCCGGACGGCCATCGAGGCGCACGGCGATGTTGCGGTGCGTCTCGCTGAGCGCGTGCACCGGGCCGAGTGGCGAGCAGCCCTGGGTGTGGTCGGTCAGCACGCCGATCGCGTTGTCGAACAACACCCCGGAGAGACCGCCACGGCGCACCTCAGCGGCGACCTGCGCATGGACCGTCTCGGAGGCACTCAAGCCGCCGTTGGCGAAGCCGATCGCAGCGTGGTTCGCGAGCTGCGCGAGCAGCAGCGGCGTGGCCGCGTCGGTCGGGTCGCCGTGCAGCAGCGCGAAGACCCCTTCGCGCCCGGCGAGCCACGCCTCGACCTCGGGCGGCACCAGGTCGCCATCAGGGGCGACGAGCTGGAACTGTCCACGCGGCAGGTCGGCAACCATCACCGCGAGCGCCGGGGTGTCGTAGATCTCGCGACCGGTCACCGCCAGGCCGTCGCCGACGGTGCCGATCCAGGTCACTCCGGGATGCGCCGCGCGCAGCACCTCGAGCGCCTCGCCGAGCCGGCCGCCGATGGCCCCGGTGGCGTACAGCAGCCCGAGAGACGCGCCGTCGGGCAGCGTCTCGAGCTGCTCGAGGCAGCGCATCGCGAGCGTGGCCGGTGCATCACCTTCGGCCCAGGCGAACGGAAACGGGGACATGCGGGTCCATTGCGCGATCGGGTGACCGCCAAGGGTAGTCAGCCACACCGCGCGGCACACTGACACGGATCAGCCGCGCCGGGCGCGGCGCCGCCTCACAGCCCGTGCAGCAGCTCCGCCAGCGAGGCCAGCGCGCGGGGCACGCCCACCGAGTTGGTCGACCAGCGGAACACGCGGGGCTCGCGTCCTCCAGCGAGCTCGAGCTCGGACTCGAATGCCTCGACCTGGGGCCCGAAGCTCCAGGACGACAGCGGTGCAGCGCGCGCCAGCAGCAGGTCGATTCGCAGGCGCGCGTCGGCGTCGATGCGGCCGATGCGCGGCGGTGCGCTGCGGAAGCTCCCCTTCTCCACCCGGTAGCGTCCGTCGGGTTGCAGTTGCGCTCGATAGAAGTAGTCGCCCGGACCGTGAATCCGGTAGCTGATCGGGCCGGGCAATGCCCGGCTGGCACGCTGGAGTTGCAAGTTCATAGTCCGGTGGCCTTGTGCACGAGGGGGAAGTAGAGCCGGTCGGGCAGATGCCGCAACAGGCGCATCCAGGCCGTGAACCGGCGCGGGAAGGCGATCGCGAAGCGCCCACGGGCGAGGCCGGCGAGGATGCCCTCGGCGGCGTCCTCGGGCTCGATCAGCGCCGGCATCGCGAAATCGTTGCGGTCGGTCAGCGGGGTGCGCACGAAGCCGGGGTTGACCAGGTGCACGCCGATGCCGCGCGGCTCGAGATCCAGGTAGAGGGTCTCGGCGAGGTTGATCAGCGCCGCCTTGGTCGGCCCGTAGGCGACCGCGGTCGGCAGGCCGCGGTATCCCGCGACGCTGGCGACCAGCACCAGGCTCGCGCCGGCCCGCCCCTCGAGCAGCGGCAGCGCCGCGGCGACGCTCGCGTAGGCCCCGAGCAGGTTGGTCTCGACGCTCGCCCGCACCTGGTCCAGGTCGAGCTCGTAGCCGCGCATCGGTGCGTAGTGGGCGGCGAGGTAGAACATGTGATCGACCCCATTCCACGCCTCGCGCAGAACCGCTGCAGCCCCTTCGAGCGCACCGTGCTCCGTGACGTCACACGGCACGGCCAATGCCGAGGTTCGCTCGACCAGCCCGTCGAGGCGCGGCGACGGCCGTGCCGACAGCGCGATCTCGGCGCCGCGCGCGTGCAGCGCCTCGGCCAGCGCGGCACCGATGCCGCTGCTGCCACCGATCAGCCACACCCGGCGGCCGTGCCAGTCGCGTACCGGGACGTTCATCGGCACGGCCCACGCTCCAGCAACGGTTCCGGTGCGGCACCGCGCCGCTGCGGAAAGCGATACGCCAGCCACCCCAGCGCGGCGAGCTTCAGCAGGCACGGCAGGACCACGTAGCCGAGCAGCAGTGGGGCGCGTGCGCTCTCCACGTCGCCCGGCACGTAGCCGAGCAGCGCGACCAGCGGCAGCGCGACGGCCGCGGCGAGACCGAGCGCCAGCTTGAGCACCAGGTTCCAGAGACCGAAGTAGACGCCACCCTGGCCGTCCGGATCCCGCTCCGGGTCGGGGTGGGCGAGGTCGGCGAGCAGCGCGCTGGCGAGCGCGAGGTCGGCACCGAGCGCCAGCCCCGACGCCACGCACATCAGCAGGAAGTAGGGTTCGTCGCCGGGCCCCAGCCACGCCGTGCCCGCAAAGGCCATGACGGCCAACAGCATGCCGGCCTGCCAGGCCGCAGGCTTGCCCAGCCTGCGCCCGACTACCACCCAAACCGGCATGCCGAGCGCTCCCGCCGCGAAGTACGCGGCAAGGAACGGACCGGCACGGCCTGGCGCGGCCAGGACGTCGGCGACGAAGAAGGGAAACAGGGTCGCGGTCAGCGCGCCGGCACCGGCGCTGAGCAGCAGCACGCCGAGCACCGCGCGCAGCGCCGGGTCACCCCAGGCGCGGCGCAAGGCCTGTTTCGTATCGATGGGCGCACGCTGCACAGCGGGGAGCGCACGCGAGATTCGGGGTCGCAGGTAGGGCCAGGCCATCGCCAGGCCCAGCAGGAGCAGCAGCGAGAACACCAGGCTGAAGGGCGCCAGCCCCGCCTGTTCGTCACCCGCGGCCAGCACGCCGGGCAGCAGCGCCGCGGCGAGCACCCCGGCCAGGCCGATCCCCTCGCGGGTGGCCGCCAGCCGCGTGCGCTGGTGCGGGTCCGGGTGCAGGTCGGCGACCAGCGCCTGGTAGGCGATGCTCGCCAGGCTGTAGCCGAGCGAGACCACCACCAGGCTCGCGAGCAGCCACAGACCGGGATGGACCGTGCCCGGCGGGTGGAACAGGGCGATCATGCCGATCGCCAGCAACGGCAGCGCGAACGGCAGCGCCCAGCGTCGACCCCGCGCGGCAAGCCGACCGTCGACCAGCACGCCGAGCAGCGGGTCGGTCACCGCATCGACCAGGCGTGCGAGCCCGAGCAGCAGGCCGACCGTACCGAGGCCGAGCGTGGTCGCCTCGACGTAGAAGCGCGGGGCGTGCAGGTAGATCGGCAGCGCCGCCATCGCCAGCGGGAACGCGAACAGTCCGTAGCCGAACAGCTCGACCCGTCCGAGCGTCTTGCGTGCCGTGTCCACGTGCCCGGGCTCAGCCCTCGCGCACCAGCGTGAACTGGTGCACGTCGATCGAACCGGCGCGGAACCCGGCCTCGCAGTAGGCCAGGTAGAAGGCCCAGAGGCGGCGGAACGACCGATCGTAGCCCCGGGCCTCGAGGGCGTCTCGCGCCGCACCGAAGGCCAGGCCCCAGCGCCGCAGCGTTTCGGCGTAGTCGAGGCCGAACGCAAAGTCGTCGACCACCCGCCAGCCGGCCTGCGCCGCGAGCGCGTGGAAGCGGCTCGGGGTCGGCAGCATGCCCCCGGGGAAGATGTGGCGCTGGATGAAGTCGCTGCGCCTGCGGTAGCCGTCGAACAGGGCCTCGTCGATGGTGATCGACTGCACCACCGCGCGTCCGCCAGGGCGCACCGCGTCGTGCAGACGCGCGAAGTAACCGGGCCAGTGCGACTCGCCGACCGCCTCGAACATCTCGATCGAAACGGCGTGATCGTAGACCGCATCGACGTCGCGGTAATCCAGGTAATCGTAACGGGTCAGGTCGGTGAGCCCGCTGGCCACGGCCTCGCGGCGCGCCCAGCGCAGCTGCTCGCGCGAGAGGCTGATGCCCTCGACCAGGCAACCGCGCGTGGACGCCGCCCGGCGCGCGAACGCGCCCCAGCCGCAGCCCACCTCGAGCACGCTGTCGCCGGCCACGGCCCCGAGCTGATCGAGGATCCGGTCGTGCTTGGCCAGCTGCGCCTCTTCCAGCGTGCGCCCGGGCGCGTCGTCGAAGATCGCTGCCGAGTAGTTCAGCGCCGGGTCGAGCCAGAGCCGATAGAAGTCGTTGCCGATGTCGTAGTGGGCGCGGATGTTGCGACGGCTGCCGGAGCGGCTGTTGGCACGCAGCCGATGCAGGCCGTTCAGCACCCGCTGGGCGACGCCGCTGCCGTGGAAGCTGTCATCCAGGGCATCGCGGTTGAGCGCCGCGAAGGTGAGCAGGCCGGCCAGGTCGGGGGTGTCCCACAGGCCGTCGCGGTAGGCCTCGCCGAAACCGACGTCGCCGCTCCAGGCGAGACGCCAGAAAAGCGCGTTGTCGCGCACCTCGAGGCGTGCCTCCGGACCGGGACGTGGACCGGCGAAGCGCAGTCGCTCGCCGCCGGGGAGCTCCAGGTCGAGGCTGCCGTGGGTGATCCGCTCGAGCCGTGACAGCAGGGGGCGCAGCAGCAGCGGGGTTGAGACCGGCGCGGGGACGGTCTGGGTCGACACACGGGTGGTCATGATGTCGTCTCCTCGAGAGGTGGCAGGGGCTTGCCGTGGAAGGTGACTCCCTTGAGCCAGAGGCGCAGCGCGTGCCAGTGAATGCGGGCGGTCACGGCCAGCGTCTGCAGCGGGGTGCGCACCACAGCGCGCACGAGGTTGCCGCCTCCGAGCGGCTGGAGATCGCCCCACAGCGCGGTGCTGAGCAGGCGCTCACCATCGACATCGTGGCCGATCGAGACCTGCATGCGGCCGGCGTGGCGCACGAAGCGGAAGCGGTACTCGCCCTCGACGTCGAGGAACGGCGAGACGTGGAACACCTTGCTGGCCGTCAGCACGTCGCCGTGCTGGATCGGGCCACGGTCCTGCCTGTGCACCAGGTAATTGTGGTGTTCACCGAAGGTGTTGTTGACCTCGGCGACCACGGCGCGCAGGCCGCCGTCGCGATCGTGACAGAACCAGAAGCTGACCGGGTTGAAGAGGTAGCCGAACAGCCGCGGCATGGTCAGCAACGTGATCCGGGCGTCGACGCGGGCCAGGCCGTGCCTGGCGAGCAGGTCACGGATCCACGTCCCGAGCGGCGTGCCGTCTCGCGCACCGTGGTCGCTGCTGCGGAAGGCGAGCCATCCGGGACGGTCGACCGCCAGCGTGCGCGGCGTGCTCGCAAGGTCGTCGACGTCGAGCTCCACCGCGAACATGGGGTAGGCGAAACGGTGACGCACCGGCCGGTGCCGGTGGTGCATCACCGTGCCGGTGAGCAGGCGGTGGCCACTCACGCCGCACGCCTCGCGGTCAGCCACGGCGCCTGGACGCCGAGCCGGCGCGCCACGGCGAGGCCGGAGCGCAGGCCGTCCTCGTGGAAACCGTAGCCGGTCCACGCTCCGCAGTACCACGTGTTGCGGTTGCCCTGGATGCCCTCGAGCTGGCGCTGTGCTGCGAGCGCACCGAAATCGAAGACGGGGTGATCGTAGGCGTACTCGCCGATGACCTTCTCCTGGGCGATCGGCTGATTCGGGTTCAGCGTCACGATCACCGGGGTCTCGAAGGGCAGTGGCTGCAGCTTGTTGATCCAGTAGCTGACGCTGACCGGACGATCATCGGGGCCGCCTGCCGCCGCGTGGTAGTTCCAGGCCGACCAGGCACTGCGTTCGGCCGGAAGCACGCTGGCGTCGGTGTGCAGGACCGCGTGGTTGGGCTGGTAGGGAACCGCGCCCAGCAGCTGGCGCTCCTGGGTGTCGGCATCGGCCAGCATGCGCAGTGCCTGGTCCGGGTGGCACGCCACGACCGCGTGGTCGAAGTGGCGCGCGCCCTGGTTCTCGCTGATCACCACGACACGGCGATGCAGCCTGCGCAGCGCCACCACCGGATCAGCGAGCCGCACCTCGCCAACCTGCTCGGCCAGCCGGCGTACGTACTCCCGCGAGCCGCCGTCGACGGTGTACCACTGCGGTCGATTGGTCACCTGCAGCAGCCCGTGATTGAGGCAGAAGCGCGCGAAGCTGGCCAGTGGGTAGTCGAGCATCTCGCCGGTCGGGCAGGACCAGATCGCCCCGGCCATCGGCAGCAGGTACCAGTCGCGAAACTCGCGGCTGAAGCCATGTTTGGCCAGGTAGCCGCCGAGGGTGACGCCCTCTTCCGGGTCACGCTCCGCCTCTTCGCTGGCCATGCGATTGAAGCGCGGGATGTCGCGCAGCATGCGCCAGAATGCGCCGCGAAACAGGTTGCGCGGCTGGGCGAAGACCGTGGCCAGGTTGGTGCCGGCCCACTCCACGCCCTCGTCGACCAGGCGCACGCTGAACGACATCTCGCTCGCGGTGGTCGGCACACCGAGATGGTCGAACAGGTCGACCAGGTGCGGGTAGGTCTGGTGGTTGAAGACCAGGAACCCGGTGTCGACCGGCGCGGTGATGCCGTCGACGGTCACATCGACGGTGTGTGCGTGGCCACCGAGGTGGTCATCGGCTTCGTAGAGGGTGACGTGATGCTCTCGGCTCAGCAGCCAGGCGGTTGACAGGCCGGCGATTCCCGAGCCTATGACGGCGATGTTCATGATGTCCTCCGGGGCATTAGAGGATGGGTAGGTGACGCTGTGGACGACGGGTGGCAGCCGCCTCCAGATCCTCGGGGCGCCCCGCACGGGCGGGGCGCCCTGGGAATCACGCCGCTCTCAGGTCCTGCATCCGTGTGGCGCCGTAACGGCCGACGTAATTGACGAACCAGGTGTCGAGATCGGAACGTTCCACGAACGGCCCCACCACGATGCCGTGGTCACGCACGAGATGGCGGCCTGGGACCGGCAGGTCGCGAACGATTCTGGCGTCTGACGGCCGCATGGTGACGAACCAGCCGCGGCTGTCGTGGAACACACGCTCGGATCGGAAGGACTTGGTCATGTCTGCGTTCTCCTCTTATCGATTGCCAGGGCAACCCGGTGGTCTCTTGGTTGCCGATGCTGCTTCTGCTAACTCCCTGGCTACCACCAGGGACGACTTGCATGTCGTCGTGGAGAAGATTGTAGTAGACAGAAATATGAATGTCTAGGACAAATACAGTTTTTTTTCTTGCATTCCTGGTATTTCTTATGTATTGTTTTTACATGTCTACTACAGATACATCTTTGCACATCGCCGCTGTCGAGCGCGACACGGGCATTCCGAAGGACACGCTGCGCGTGTGGGAACGCCGCTACGGGTTCCCGAGGCCGATGCGCAACGACCATGGCGAACGCACCTATCCACTCGACCAGGTGGCCACGCTGAGGCTGGTCAAGCAGCTGGTGGACTCGGGTCATCGCCCGAACCGTGTGGTGGGCCGGGACGAGGGCGAGCTGCGCGATCTGCTCGGTGCCGCCGAGGCCACGCCCGGACCGGACCTCAGCGCCGAAGCGCAGGGCATCGTCGACGCGCTGCGCCGACAGGACCTGGCCCACGTCCAGGAGACCCTGCGCGGGCTGCTGATGCGCCGCGGCCTCGAGCGCTTCGTGATCGACACCCTCGCCCCACTCGCATCCGCCATCGGCGATGCCTGGGCCGGTGGCCGCCTGGCGATCCACGAGGAGCACCTGTTCAGTGAACAGGTCGATCGCCTGCTGAGCCAGGCGATCAGCCAGCTGCCGGTTCAGAACGACCGCGCTCCGACGCTGCTCGGCACGCTGCCGGGCGAACTGCACCGGCTGGGCCTGCGCATGGTGGAGTCGCTGTTCGCCGTGCGTGGCCTGCCGTGCATCTCGGTCGGGCCGGACGTGCCGGTCGACCAGCTGGTCGATGCCAGCCGCGGCCACCAAGCCGGCTGCGTGGCGCTGTCGATCAGCGCGTGCGGCGCCAGCCCGAGCGCGGCGCGCGCCGTGCTCGACCTGCGTAACCAGTTACCGAACGAGACCATGCTCTGGCTGGGGGGGCGCGGCGCCTCAAGGCTGCGGCCGCGTCCACCGGCCGTGGTCGAGGTGTTCGAGACCCTGTCCGATCTCGCAGGGCGTCTCGACAGGACCTGAGGAGACACCGATCATGCGACTTCTCGCGCTGTCCCTGACCTTCGCCGCCTGGCTCATGCCCGGCATCCCGGCCCAGGCCGAATCCGCCTGCCCCGACACGCTCGACTTCAACTTCCGCGCCCTCGGCGAGGAGCGCGAGGTGAACCTGTGCGAGGCCTACCGCGGCAAGGTGGTGCTGGTGGTCAACACCGCCAGCCGATGCGGCTACACCTACCAGTACGACGGCCTCGAGAAGCTGTACGCCAACTACCGCGATCGCGGCCTGGTGGTGCTCGGCTTCCCGTCCAACGACTTCGGTGGCCAGCAGCCGGGCAGCGAGGCGCAGATCAAGGACTTCTGCCGCAGCACCTACGGCGTCGAGTTCCCGATGTTCGAGAAGACAGGCGCCGCGGCCGGGCGCGCGCACCCCTTCTTCGACCGCCTCGCGGCCGATGGCGGCGGCCACCCACGCTGGAACTTCCACAAGTACCTCCTGGATCGCGACGGCAGCGTCGTCGCCAGCTGGCGCAGCAGCGTCAAGCCGCTCGACGCCAACCTGGTCGGGGAGATCGAGGCTCGACTGTGACCGCCGCTTGCAACCCGACCGGAGAGAGCCATGCCCCGCATCCTGACCGCCCTGCTGCTCGTCACCCTGCTGACCGGCTGCTCCCAGATGCGCATTGAGGCGTACCGCGGTACCGGACCGGCACTGGTCCTCGAGGAGTACTTCGCCGGCCCGGTTCGTGCCTGGGGCATGGTGCAGGACCGCTCGGGCAAGGTGCGCCGGCGCTTCACCGCCGACATGCACGGCGCCTGGGAGGGCGACATCTTCGTGCTGAACGAGGATTTCGAATTCGACGACGGCGAGCAGATGACCCGCACCTGGCGTATCCGCCGCATCGACGAACACCACTACGAAGGCACCGCCGACGACATCGTCGGCACCGCGCGTGGGCGTGCCGAGGGCATCGCCCTGCAGTGGAATTACACCCTGACGCTCGAGGTCGATGGCCGCGAGGTGGACATCGATTTCGACGACTGGCTGTTCGCCCAGGAGGATGGCGTGGTGATCAACCGCGCGACCATGCGCAAGTTCGGTTTCCGGGTTGGCGAGCTCACGGTCTTCTTCCGCAAGCTGTCGGCCGAGGCCGCGTCGTGAGCGCGCGGCTGCTCGGCCTGGCCATGCTGTTGCTGGCGCCTCCGGTGCTGGCCGACAACGCGCCGCTGCCGGAGCGCTGGCACCACGCCGGCCTCGAGCTCGAGCGCAAGGCGAGCGCCCCGGTCCACTTCGCACGGATCTTCCACGTCTACGACGCGGCGCTCTACGGACCGGCCGAGCTGCCGGCACGCGCGCTGGCCGAGGCGCCGGTGACCGCCTGCCTGGTCATCGAGTACCGCATGGACGTCTCCGCCGAGCGCCTGCGCGAGGCGGCCGACACGGTGCTGCGCCGCCAGCAGGTCGACCTCGCGCCGCTCGCCGCGCGCGTCGCGCGCCTGCACGCCGCCTACCGCGACGTGGCGGAGGGCGACCGCTTCACGCTGTGCCACGCACCCCAGACCGGCACCACGCTGCTGCTCAACGGGGAGGCGCTGGTGTCCATCGAGGGCGACGATTTCGCACAGGCCTACTTCGGCATCTGGCTCGGTGAGGAGCCGATCGCCCCGCGCCTGCGCGAGGCGGTGCTCGACGGCGAGGACCGCCTGTCGCGGGCATGACCGGCTGACCGGGATCATTGGCGGTCCGCGACGCGCCGGCTATGGTGCGCGCGTGGACGACCTGCTTCACTACTTCGCCTACGGCTCCAACCTGCATCCCGAGCGCATGCGCCGGCGGGTCCCGAGTGCCCAACCGCTCGGCTGTGCGGTGCTGACCGGGCACGTGCTGCGCTTCCACAAGCAGTCGCGCAAGGACGGCTCAGGCAAGTGCGATGCCCACTACACCGGGCGCCCCCAGGACCGGGTCTACGGCGCCGTCTACAGCCTGGCGGCCGCCGAGAAGGCGGCGCTCGATGCCGTCGAGGGGCCGGGCTACGAGGTCGCCGAGCGGGTGGTGATCCAAGCCGGGACGCAGCGCGCGGTGTTCCTGTACCGCGCACGCCCGGATGCGGTGCGCAGGGGCCTGCGCCCCTACGACTGGTACCACGCGCTGGTGGTCTCCGGCGCACGCCATCACGGCCTGCCCGAAGCCTACGTCGAGCGGCTGGCGGCGGTCGCCGCGAATCCCGATCCCGATGTCGGGCGTGCCGCGCAGGAGCACGCGCTGCTGACCGCTGGCACCTGAGCGGTCAGGCGCTTCACGGCCAGCGGGTGAAGCCTAGTTGCGCCGTGCGGTGCGCGGGTCGCGGCCGTCGAGGCGCGCGGCGAGTTCCGGTGCCGGTGCGTAGCCGCTGACGATCTCGCCCTTGTCGGTCACCGAGTAGGGGGTGCCGGTCAGGCCGAGTTCCACGCCGAGCTGCATGTGCTCCATGACCGGGTTGGCGCAATCGCCGCGCTCGACCGGCTGTCCCGCCTTGGCGCGGGTCAACGCGTCGTTGCGGTCGCTGGCGCACCAGACGTCGACCGCCTTGCGGTACGACTCCGAGTCGGGCCCGGCGCGCGGGTAGAGCAGGTAGCGCACGCGGATGCCCATGGCGTTGAGCTGGTCCATCTCGGCGTGCAGCCGCCGGCAGTACGGGCAGTCGATGTCGGTGAAGGTGGTCAGGGTGTGCTTGACCTCCCCCTCCGGCTCGAAGATCACCATCTTCTCCTCCGGGAGTGCGGCGAGCAGCTCGAGGCGTGCGGCACTGACCACCGGTTCGGTCAGGTCGGTGCCCTGCTCGAGGTCGAGCAGCCGGCCCTGCAGCGCGAGCCTGGCGTCGGGGGTGATGTAGACCACCTGGGTGCCGACCACGAGTTCGTAGAGACCGGGCACGGGCGAAGGCGCGAGGCGATCCGGCGTGACGTTGGGCAGGCGCTCGGCGAGCGCGGCGCGCAGACGATCCATCTCGGTCTCGGCCGCGAACAGGCCGGAGGCAAGGGTGCTGCCGAGCAGCAGGACGAGCAGGCGTTTCATCGGGGGGCGTTCCTCGGGGCGGGTGGTAACCGCGTGTGGGGTTTCAGAGTCGCGGGTCGGCTAAAGGTTCAGCGGTCCAGCATGGCACCGGCGTCAGAGCGGCTGCAACTTGGCGTAGGCGAGCATCAGCCACTTGGTGCCGACATCGCGGAAGTTGACCTGCACGCGGGCGTTGGCACCGTCCCCCTCCAGGCCGAGCACCACGCCGTCACCGAACTTGGCGTGCAGCACCGCCTGGCCGAGGCGGAACGGGGCATCGTCGCGCGTCGCCCGGGCGCTGACCGGGCGGGTCACGGCACCGCGCAGGCGCACCTCCTGCAGCAATTCCGTGGGGATCTCGGACAGGAAGCGCGAGGGTGGCGCGACGCTCTCGCTGCCGTGCAGGCGACGCCGCTCGGCGTAGGTCAGGAACAGGTGCCGCATCGCCCGGGTCATGCCGACGTAGGCCAGGCGCCGCTCCTCCTCCAGGCGCGGTGCATCGTGCAGCGACAGGTTGTGTGGAAACAGCCCCTCCTCCATGCCGGCCAGGAACACCAGCGGGAACTCGAGCCCCTTGGCGCTGTGCAGCGTCATCAGCTGCACGCAGTCGTCCCAGTCGGCGGCCTGGCCCTCACCCGCCTCGAGCGCGGTGTAGGCGAGGAACGCGGTCGGCAGGTCGAGCTCTTCGTCGCCCACGTCGGGCACGAACTGGCGTGCCGCGTTGACCAGCTCCTCGAGGTTCTCGACCCGCGCCTGGCCACGCTCGCCCTTCTCTCGGCCGTGGTAGGCGAGCAGGCCGCTGTCGCGGATCACCACGTCGACCTGCTCGGGGAGCGCCTGGCCGTTGACCGATTCGGTCAGCGCGTCGATGACCCCGGCGAAGGCCGTCAGGGCGTTGCTGGCGCGCCCGGGCAGTGCGCCGCTGGTGCGCAGCCGTTCCATCGCCTGCCACAGTGAGCTGCCGTCGTCGCGTGCGCGCTGGCGCAGCAGCTCGAGGGTGCGTGCGCCGATGCCGCGCGGTGGCGTGTTGACCGTGCGCTCGAAGGCCGGGTCGTCGTCGCGGTTGGCCAGCAGCCGCAGGTAGGCGAGCGCGTCCTTGACCTCGGCACGCTCGAAGAAGCGCAGACCACCGTAGACGCGATAGGGAATGCCGGCGGCGAGCAACGCCTCCTCGAACACGCGCGACTGGGCGTTGGAGCGGTAGAGGATCGCCGCGCCGGCCAGCGCCTCGTCGCGTTCGCGCCAGGTGCGCAACTGCTCGACCACGAAACGCGCCTCGTCGAGGTCGTTGAATGCCGCGTAGAGGCGAATCGGGTCGCCGTCCTCACCACCGGTCCACAGCTCCTTGCCGAGCCGCGCCTGGTTGTGGCTGATCAGTGCGTTGGCCGCCTTGAGGATGGTCGCAGTCGAACGGTAGTTCTGCTCCAGGCGCAGCAGCATCGTGCCCTGGAAGTCGTCGCGCAGCTGCTGCAGGTTCTCGACCCGCGCGCCACGCCAGCCGTAGATCGACTGGTCGTCGTCGCCGACCGCGAACAGGCAACCCGCCTCGCCGGCGAGCAGGCGCAGCCAGGCGTACTGGATGCGGTTGGTGTCCTGGAACTCGTCGACCAGCAGGTGACCGAAGCGCTTGCGGTAGTGCTCGAGCAGTGCCGGCTGCTGCAGCCACAGCTCGTGCGCGCGCAGCAGCAGCTCCGCGAAGTCGACCACGCCGGCCTGCTCGCAGGCGGCCTGGTAGGCGGTATAGATGCGCACCATCTGGCGCTCGAACGGATCGCCGCGGTCGTCGAGGTGCTGGGGCCGCAGCCCCTCGTCCTTGCGTGCGTTGATCCAGTGCTGCGCCTGTTTCGGCGGCCAGCGCGCCTCGTCGAGATCGAGGCCGCGCAGCACCCGGCGCAGCAGCCGGTACTGGTCGTCGGCGTCGAGGATCTGGAAGGTCTCGGGGAGTTTCGCCTCGCGCCAGTGCAACCGCAGCAGGCGGTGGGCAAGGCCGTGGAAGGTGCCGATCCACAAGCCGCGGGTCGGCATGCCGAGCAGCGCCTCGGCGCGGCCGCGCATCTCGGCGGCGGCCTTGTTGGTGAACGTCACGGCGAGCAGCGAATGGGGCGAGACGCCCTCGACCTGCAGCAGCCAGGCGATGCGATGGACCAGCACCCGGGTCTTGCCGCTGCCGGCGCCGGCCAGCACCAGCAGCGGCCCGGGCGGAGCGCTGACCGCCTCGCGCTGGGCCTCGTTGAGGTCGTCGAGGAGGTGCGAGACGTCCATCGCGCGCAGTCTAACAGAGCCCCCGTGAAGGTTTGACCGGCTGCGTGCCGCGCTCGACAATCGGCAGCCATCCGGGCCGCTGCGGCCCGCCGGGGGGCCGCCGCCATGGAGCCTTGGGACGCCATCGTCGAGACCCTGCGCGACGCCGTCGGCGACCGCGTCGA
>Ga0181593_10002091_pt1 | contig 18335 bp, 12 predicted proteins | sample 071ome_19_FD_133756 | JGI IMG/M metagenome (GOLD analysis project Ga0181593, IMG submission 133756) | Coastal salt marsh microbial communities from the Groves Creek Marsh, Skidaway Island, Georgia - 071413AT metaG (megahit assembly) | ecosystem: Environmental > Aquatic > Marine > Intertidal...
ATCCCGCCAGGTTTATTGATGTCTGGCGGGATGTGTTGCCTCTGTCAGGGCAGCTCTCCGTGGGCAATGCGGTTGCCATTGAAAGTGCCCAGCCAGTAATGATTGCCGGTGAGCAGCACCATGGTGGCATTACTGAAAACCTCCAGTGCGGGTGTTTCGACCAGCACTGTCTGTGTCATGGTGTCGGGATCAATGCTGATGGCAATGGAGTTGCGTGGGCAGGTACCCAGGCGGGCCAGGTCATGTTCCGGCCCGGGTGGGCCGCCGCATTCTGGAACATCGTTTTTCATGCCTGCCGTCAGCAGTTGTCCGTCAGGGCCCAGATGCACATTGTCCGGCGTGATGGGCAGCTGGCTGGTGCTGCGTAACTGCCTGGCCGGGTTGGTGTTGCTAAAAGCGACAATGGTCTGGAATCCGGAAGAAACCACGTAGATTTCACGCCCATCCGCTGATGTTTCGATACCGTTGTTACCCGGCAGTTCGGTATTGGCGATTTGGCTGAAACCCTTGTCACCCGGTGTCCAGCGATAGACAGCCCCTGTGGGTTTCTTCATTACCGAATCCATAAAGGTTTTGCCGGGCATGATCAGAACCGTGGCGACAATGGTGCCATCCGCAAACGATGCGACGCTGTTTGCCGCAAGGCCTTCTGGCATTGCCACACATCCCCGCCAGGTTAATGATGGCACGGCGCCTGAAGCATCCACATCATAGACCTCAATGCTTTCCCGGCCACCATGGGCCACAGCGTACAGGACGGCATGGTCATTGCCGGTAGCACGGATATTCAGGCCATGGGTTTCCAGATGTCCCATATCCGGCGGCGTTGTGCACAGTGGATAGCGGTTGGCATCGTGGGCATTTTTGATGTCCGGGGTGCGCCAGGCTCGGGTACTGGCATTGACCAGATAAAATCCGGTATTGGGCAGCATGGCGCTGGCCAGGATCCAGTCGGTGTCTGGCACCTGTACCAGGTCTTCGGCATTCACAGGGCCGCAGACAAAGCTGACATCTCCGTCGCTGTCACAGGCGTCCTGGGCCCACACAACGGGTGCGGCGCTTATGGTTAAAAGTGCCAGTAGTAATAATCTCGGTAGTGACATGTTATTTTCCCTCTGACCAGTTCTTGTTTTTATGGTTGGCGAAGCAGGCAGAATACTTGCTTTGCCATCACCAGGACAAGAGCGCTTACTGAAGCATCTGCTCGAACAGCTATAAAGGCACGGCTCCGGCAACCGGGTTAATTTCATGGCGACGGGATTGTATCCGCCAGCCATCGGCCGTTTTCACGTATTCATCGTGGTAGATGCCCAGTTGTCCAGCTGTTTCCTCATTGAGGAAGGCACCGTGATTGGCTGGATATATGGCATAGGACAATCCCCGGGCACCGGATTCGGTGGTTTCAATCACCAGGCTGTCGGCAAGGTGCAGGATATTGGATGTCGGCGGTGTACGCCGCGAGTCACAGGATGGACCCCCGGCCAGGGCTACCAGTTCATCATGCCCCTGCCTGACAGTGGGCGAACCATTGCCCGTATCAATCAGATACTGGCCCGTAGACGTGAACAGGGCATAAAAATCCTCACCGCCATTGGTGCAGTAATCCAGCGCAAAATTCAGACGATTGACCAGTTGTTGAATGGCAATGTAATCCTCTGGGGGCGGTATTAATCTGTTCTGGGCAGTGGTCAGGGGGGCAGTGATGACCAGCCCGAACATGAACAAGGTGAATAAAGCCGGTTTGTGGAATTGAATTCGCATGTCGCTTCTCCGTGTAGGGGGGCTCATCGCTGATATTTTCGGTGTTGCACTGTCAGTGCGCAACAGCAGCCTGCGGTTTACTGTGAAGATCAGGCAAGAAGTAAGCATAAAACCCCGGGACAAATACAGGCCGAAAGGGTTATTCCGGACTTTTTTAATATAACGGGTTAAGGCTGGTAATATGCCCATGCAACCTTACCCGAGTTTATGTCATGACCGATACCCTTTACCTGTTTCCCGGCCTGCTTTGTGATGCCAGAGTCTGGCGCCATCAGCAGGAAGTCTTGTCCAGACATCTTGATGTTCGAATACCTGATTTCCGTGATTTTGATTCCCTGGATGCCATGGCCCAGGCTGTGCTGGATGAGGCCCCTGAGCGCTTTTACCTGGCCGGCCATTCCATGGGAGGTCGTGCTGCCATGCAGGTGCTGGATAAAGCCCCGGAACGGGTGATCAGTCTGGCGCTTCTGGATACGGGCCTGCATCCGGTAAAACCGGGTGAAGCGGAAAAGCGGCAGGTGTTACTTGATCTGGCCGAAACCGAGGGTATGGGCGCTGTGGCCAGAACCTGGGCACCGCCCATGGTGCATCCCGACAGACACCTGGACAGGGAGTTGATGGAGGACATATTTGAAATGGTGGAAAACTATACCCCTCAAAATTTCAAGAATCAGGTGAATGCCTTGCTCACACGCCCGGATGCCACTCCCATCCTGGCCAAGTCACAACCCGGTGCGCTGATCCTGTGCGGCCGGGAAGATACCTGGAGTCCTCCGGCACAGCATGAGGATATCGCCAGGGCCATGATGGGGCACCCACCGGTTATCGTGATCGATCACAGTGGCCATATGTCCACGATGGAACAGCCTGAAAAGGTTACACAGGCCATGCAGGCCTGGTTGAAACCGGGGTAACAAACCCAGTTAAAAATGGGTGCAAGAGGGTGCCAGGCTGGTACATAAGGCAGCATTATCCTGTCCATAACTGGCTATGGCTGCATCTGGATCAGGTGACCTGGGCCTTGGTAGGGAACAAAATCTGAAAACCATCAATCAGGCGTTTTCCAGCGCCTGCCACATCGCAAGCTCTCCCTGATGAGGGTTATGCAACAGGCTGCAGGTTTCAGCAGTGCGGTAGGTCGGCCGACTTTCCAGATTATAAGCCTCCCACTCAGGCTGCCCCTGCGCGCCAGGCTTACCGGTCCGGGCAAAGGTGGTCCACAGATCGCTGAAGTTTTTGGCCGCCAGGAGGCGCTCAGGTCGCATTCCAGGCATGCCCGGATTGGCGGGGTCAGCTTCTTCCGGAACATTGGAAAACTTGAAACTGATATCCATGGCATGGGGTGTAACCATGGGATGATTGGTGCCCGGAATCAGAGTCTCTGATATATAGCCAAAGTTGTACAGATAAACCGGTGCGCCACCCTGGGCCAGCTTTCTTTCGGCCAGGCGGATGGATCCCAGTCCCATCAGGTAATCCGAATATATACCGATGTAGAGATCGCCCGGTGTGGCCTTGGGGCGGGACTGTCGATAGGCATGAATGATGTCAGTAGCATCATCACCAAAGCGGGTAGTTACCTGTTGCTGCAGGCCCTGATCATCCAGCATCAATACACTGGTATACCCGCCAAACATCAGGAAAAAGACGATTTCATCCTCATTCCAACGTGTGAGAAGTGGTTTGTCTTTTGAAAAGGCCGGCGCTTCGGGTTCAAAGGGATGCTGAGGAAGGATGTGTCCATCGACAACAGGGCCGAATACACCGGGACCATTGATGCCAATACCCTTGAAACCGGCTCCAAGAGCGCCACTACCAGATGCTTCCAACTTCAACTGCAGTTCGAGCAAGGACCTGGCCGGGAGATCCAGAATCCTGCGCCAATCCTGCCGGGCAATACCCAATTCCCGTAGCACCATATCTGTTGTCCGGACAGCATCATCCAGGGTATTCATGACGATGCCGGGACCACTCTCTATGGAGGCCTTGTGGAACAGTGCTGATGCCGATGGCATGGCATACAGGCTGGATACCTTGGCCCCGCCACCGGATTCACTCCAGATCATGACATTGTCCGGGTCGCCGCCAAAATGGCTGATGTTGTCCCTTACCCATTCCAGGCCAAGAACAATATCAGTCATGCCATTGTTGCCGGATCCGGAATAGTCATCGCCACCCAGCTCATCCAGATACAGGTATCCCAGCAGACCCAGACGATGGTTGGTTTGCACCACGACGACGTCGTACAAACGGGCCAGGTTGGCCCCATCCTGGGGGACTGACCCGGCAGAGCCCGTGCTGAAACCGCCCCCATGGCAGTAAAACATCACCGGTCGTTTGCGATTGTCGTTGGCCGGGGTCCAGACATTCAGGAACAGGCAATCTTCGGCAGGCTCCGGGTCATAGACCAGGATGCTGCGGTTTGGCACCTGAATTGAGGGCGCCCCAGACTGGAGGCATCGCGAACCCCTGCCCAGGGTTGAAGAGGTGCCGGGGTCCGGAAGCGGTGTTCACCAGAAACGCTTCCAGCATAGGGTATGCCTTTAAACATATTGACGCCCCGGATTCTGCTGCCACGCAGGCGTCCATAAGTGGTTTCTGTCAAAACCTCATCGGGTTTGTCCTGGGCAAATAATGCCTGAGGATGAACGACATTGGACAATAGCAGGGTATTCAAGCTGGTTTTAAGAAATCGGCGACGATTGGTGGTGAGCGTGGATTTACCCTGATTAAGTAGCGATCAACACTATTAGATACTTCAGGCAGGGGGAAAGACAAGGTTGGCGATGGGCTGGAAAATTCTGTTGAAATATTGAGTTTCGAACAGTCGAAATCATGGTTTATTGGTTATTCAAGGACGAGGGGAAGGGCAGAACATCCTTAGTCCGATATTCATCAAACCTGTTGTGCAAAGCCTGATGTGAAAACTGTTTATCCACCTGTTGATTAACTGGTCAGGGTGGATTGTCAGTTACTCAGGGACAATTCCTGCAACAGCTCCGCCGTTTCCGGCCAGACCGTACCCGTCACGCCGCGCCCGGCATTGCCTGAACGTTTGCCCATGGCGTAATCAAAGGCAGTGAGTCCACTGTTATCCTTTGCATTGAGGTCAGCGCCCAGCTCTACCAGCGCGGAGATGGTGTCATTCCAGCCCCAGCTGGCAGCGCCATGCAATGCGGTGCGCTGCAGGCGATCCGTTTTTTGGAAATCGGCTCCGGCTTGTGCAAGTGCCTTCACGGTGTTTGTGGCGTTGCGATCGGCAAACGGTGTGGTGTAGTCGCCGCGGGTATCAATGGAATTGGCACCCAGGCCAGCAGCCACCATAAGGGGAGTTATCCCGTCACGATTGGGCAGGTCGATATGTGCGCCATGGGCCAGCAACAGCTCGATTGCTTCGACATCATGGCCCTTGGCAGCCCTGAACAGGGGCGTAGCCCCGGTGTTCAGGCTTCTGTCAGCACCGCGGTCATCTTTCAGGCTGCGATGTGTTGGCTGAAGTTTCAATTGCAGATTGGGGTTGGCACCCGCCTCAAGCAGCATCCCGATAAGTTCCAGGCTGGATGTTTTATCCATGGAAGGACGGTCAGGATAACCACCGTGAGGGATGGTGTTAGCATCGACCGCGGAATAGAGCGGGTTTTCACCACGGAAACTCCATTTATCAACATTAGCGCCTGCTTCCACCAGGTACTTGGCCGTGTCGAAATGCATGTTCATGATGGCCAGGTTTAATGGGGTAACATTTTCGATATCACCGATATCCAAGTCCGCTCCGGCTTCAACCAGCACCTGGGCGCACGCCAGGCAGCCTTCGCGTCCTGCATAACCCAGGGCAGAGATGCCGCCGGCAGCCCGCCACTGGTAACGGCGTTCAGCAGAGATGTAGCGGTCACGCTCATTGGGAATGGTGCGGGAATTGGGGTCAGCACCGGCATCCAGCAGCAGGTTCAGCATTTCCGGTTGTGACTGTGCCGCGGCAAAGATAACTGCATTCTGGCCCTGCCAGGTTTCCACGGCATTGACGTCTGCGCCGCGATCTATCAGGAGTTTCGCGGTATCCACATTATTGGAGCGCACCACAATCATCAGTGCGGTCTGGTTGTACTCGTTGGCAGAGTTCACATCAGCACCGGCATCCAGCAGCGCCTTCATGATGTCGTAGTCACCCAGCGTGGCGGCCTCGGACATGGGGGATGAACCGTATTTGTTGACGGTATTCACATCAGCCCCGTTTTTGATCAGGGCTTTCACCAGGTCCAGGTCATTGTTGTAAACCGCCAGGTGCAGGGCCGTCGTGCCATTGGATTGTGCAGCTTTTACGTCAGCGCCGTCCTTCACCAGTGCCATGGCCTGGTGCAGGTCGCCTTCATTGAGGCTGTCCAGAAGTGGAGAGGCAAGTGCAGAAATTCCCCCCAGTATCCCGGCCAGCACAGATGTCAAAATAAGTGTGTTTTTCATGAATTCTCCGTAGACAACCTTGCCTCTTGTCTCCTGTCACTTGCCTCTGCTCTATACAAGAAGCTCCGACATAATGCCCGTACTGTCGCCATGACTATCTACCGGTACACCGGCACTCTGCAGAAGGGTCAACAGCAGGTTGGCAATCGGGGTGTGATCCTCGTAGACCAGGTGCTGGTTGCCTTTCAGCTTACCGGCACCACCGCCGAGTACCACGGATGGCAGCGGGAAGTTGTTATGGACGTTACTGTTGGACATATTGGAACCATACAGGAATATGGAATTTTCCAGGATGGAGTTCTCGCCATCAGGAAGCTCAGCCAGGGTGGCCATGAAGTCGGCAACTGTCTGGCTGTGCCAGGTCTGGATTTTCGTCAGTCTGTTGATGGCATCGGGGCTGTTGTTATGGTGGGACAGCGGATGGAAGGCATCCGGCACGCCGATATGGTTGTAGGCCTGCTGACTGACTTCTGCCGCCAGCATGAAAGTGATGACGCGGGTCGAGTTTGCCTGGTAGGCCAGGGCAATCATGTCGAACATCAGCTTGGTGCGTTCCTCGAAATCAGGGATGCCCACCGGCAGTTCCGGCAGGTCATACATGGACAGGTCCCGGTTTTCCAGGTTGTTCACGCGGCGCTCGATTTCCCGCACGCTGGTCAGGTAGTTGTCCAGCATGGCCCGGTCTGCGGCACCCAGGCTTTTCTTCAGGGTATTGGTTTCATCGGTCACCATGTCGAGCAGGCTCTGGTAGTCACCGGCAATCAGTTTGCGTTCCTGTTCATTGCGGCCTTCCCCAAACAGCTTGGCAAAGAATTTCTTGGCGCTGAATTCCATGGGCAGCGGTGTGGCCGGGTTGCTCCAGGCAATGGTGGTACCGACAGTGCAGCCGTAGGTGCCGTCACAGGCAGAGGCGCCGCCTTTCTCCTCGGTGGAGACTTCAATACTGGGGATTGCCGTATCCTGGCCGATATGCTGAACAGCGACCTGGTCCGCACTGATACCCACGTATGGGGCATGGCTGCGACGCGGTGCGGCGCAGGTCAGCCATGTGCCTGGTGTGATGGCATGCACAGCAGAGCTTTGTGCCGGTTTGTTATCCAGGCCTGAAACCACGTTGACCATATCGCGGAAAGGCTCGAACGGTTTCAGGATGGGTTTGAAGTCGAAATCGGTGCCGACCTTTTCCGGCGTCCAGTCACGCATGATGGCGCCATGGGGCATATAGAAGAATCCCATGCGTGGTTTTGGCGCGGCGGCGGTCTGCGCAATGGCAGTGGCGGCCGGCACCATGGCGTCCAGGAAGGGCAGGGCAATGGAGGTACCCACACCACGCAGGACGGCACGTCTGGACAAATATTTCTTGGTGATAAACATGGTCAATATCTCCTAGTTGTTGACGGCAACAACTTCATCGTGATGCTCGTCTTCCAAGGGCAGGGACTTCATCATGAAGACATCACTTTCCACAATCGCCTGGATGATGGCATCGAATCGATTACCGTGGTCAGCGGCCTCGTCAACGATACGACGGACGAGGGGCATGTCGTAATACTGGACTGAGCGCCCAAGGGCATAAGTCATCAGTTTTTCAGTCAGGGTCTGGACAAACTGGTCCGGGTTGTCCAGCAAGGCTTTGCTCAGGGCGGCAACGCCATCCACCGGGGCACCGTTGGCCAGGTTGCCTGCGGCATCAATGGGGGCGTTGGCAAAACGGTCAATATCACGCCACTGGCCGATGACATTGAAGTTCTCCAGGGCCATGCCCAGTGGGTCAATTACACCGTGGCAGTTATTGCAGGACGGCTGTTCGCGATGGTTCTCCATACGCTCACGCAGGGTCAATACACGCTGGCCGGGCTTGGTTTCAATGTCGATGTCCAAACCGGGGGGCGGAGCCGCCGGTGGAGTGCCCATGAAGGTTTCCAGCACATAGGCACCGCGCAGAACTGGCGAGGTGCGGTTCGGATAGGAGGTCAGCATCATCAGGCCGCCTTTACCCAGCAGGCCCCAGCGATTCCTGTTGCCCAGGGTAACCTGCTGGAACTGGGTGCCGCGGACACCGTCGATGCCATACTGGCGGGCCAGGCGTTCATCCACGTAGGTATGATCGGCATTGAGCAGGTCGAGCACGCTGCGATCGGAACGCAGGATGCTGTCCGTGAACATGGCCAGTTCAGTCTTGTAGGACTCCCGCAGATCATCATCGAATTCCGGGAACAGGCGAGGATCGGGATCAATGGTATCTACCCCATCCACCTTCAGCCACTGGAAGGCAAAGCTTTCGGTCAGGGATATGGCGCGGGGATCAGCCAGCATCCGGGAGACCTGCTCACGCAGGACATCCCTGTTTTTCAGTTTGCCGGTTTCGGCCAGCGTGATCAGTTCTTCGTCCGGACCACGGCCCCAGAGGAAGTAGGAAAGGCGTGAGGCCAGTTCCATGTCAGTGACAGGAAAAACATCGCCAGGCTGGGCATCCTCGGGCAGGGGTTCTGCGCGATAGAGGAACTTGGTGGAAGCCAGAATGGCCATGATGCCTTTCTGGACGCCGGTTTCAAAACCGCCTTCGGCATGGCCGTTGTCGTAGAAATTCAACAGCGGTTCCATGTCTGCATCCGTAACAGGGCGCCTGAAGGCCTGGCGGGCCAGGTCTGACAGGATCTGGACGGCACAGCCACGTTCCTCGTCATTGTTTTTCGGATAGCAGGAGAAAATTTTCTGGCGGCTCGGCACATCCGGCACGCTCGTGACATTTTCCGGGCCATAGGTTTTCAGGCTGTGCACAATGGGAATGTTGTCAAAGGTCTCTCCCGGGCTCAGGTGATCGATGGTGCGATCGGACTCGGCATGGGTGCGGGCAATGAAGGAAGCGCCAATCTTGTGCTTGCCGGCGGGTACCGGAATCACGATGTTCTGAAAGCGTCGCTCGATTTCGGAAATAGCCGGCGTCTGTCGCAGGTCAACGGCTTCGGCATCCTCATAGCCCCCCAGGGAATCCCGGAAAACCTCTTCGCCATCCACGGTCAGGATGAAGGTATGTTCATCTTCCAGCCACCAGGTCGGGTAGGAGCGCTGCAGTGAGCCTTCCTGTGAGCCTAGTTCGATAGTGAAGGTATAGTCACCGTCAGCCGGGAAATAATGATCCACCAGGAATCCGCCGCGGGTACCCAGGGGCAGGCCTTTGACATGACGATACTGGTTGGCGAGGCTGGGTGGAATGAAAGAGGCCAGATCCGGTTCCGGCGTGTGTGTGGTCACCGCCGCAATACTGATATTCCTGGCGGCCTGGATGTACTGCTCCAGGAAGGTCGGGGACACCTGCAGCACTTCTGCCACGTTGGTAAAGCCGTCACTGGTGGCATCCGGGGGCAGAAGCTCTTCGGCATCGATCTCGAAAGCCAGCAGGTCTTCGATGGCACGCTCGTATTCATCGCGATTCAGGCGGTGGACCGAGACATGGCCAGGATTGGGGCCGGTATCACTAACCAGGGAATCCAGGTAATTTTCCAGGGTGGCAATGAAGTTCTTGAGGTCGGCTTCGCTTGGTTTTTCATTGCCGGGCGGCGGCATCAGGCGACCTCGCATTTTGCGGATAGCTTTCTCGAAGACGTCCCGGTTGTTGGGGATCATGTTTGGGGACAAGGTGTCGAAAGCCAGGCTGCCAGCCCAGTCTTCAAAGTTGTGGCAATTCACACAATAGCTGTCGAACAGCTGCCATTGCTGCTCCACCTGTTCCAGGGCCCTGTTGTCCGCGGCCATTGAGGTAGCAGCGATTAAACCCAGGGCTGAGGCTGTAGCACTTTTTACGATTCTATTCTTCATGATGGTTCTGGATGCGAGTTTCATTAGATAAATCCTCCTACGTCATAGGAGTGATGGACAAAGCCCATGTAGGCTTCAAGAACAAACTCCGTGGGATCTCCCCATTTTGCATCATAATCAGCTGTCAGGCCGGCTTCGAGCATGTTGCTGGCATCGAAACCATCCTGGGCCATGAGGGTCATCTTATCCAGGACGTCTGCAAGCATGTCTCGCTGGGCCTGTAAATCGGCCTTTGAACGGGGAGCACCAATGCCGGGTACGAAAACCGTGTTGCTGTCTGCCATGGCCAGCATGGCATCGTTGGCGGCGATCAGTTCGCCCATCCAGCCACCCGTGGCGATATCGCTCACAGGATAGGTACTGCCATCGGTCATCAGGCCACCGGTGACCATGATGTTGCTGTCCGGGAAAAACAGCACGATGTCACCATCGGTATGCGCACGCGGGAAATGGTGGTATTGCACGATTTCTCCACCCAGGTCCATGTCGCCGGAGCCGTAGAATGTGCTATCAGGCAGGGCAGCAGGCGTACTGGGACTGTAGTGGCGGTTGCGCCATTCCACTTCAAAATCGGCACTCATCCACAGCCTGGTATTCTCGTGGGCCAGTATCTGGGCACCCAGAGTCTTGAAGGCTTCGTTGCCACCGGTATGGTTGGCATGCCAGTGTGTGTTGAACAGGGTTTTCACGGGCAGGCGGCCGGCAAGTTCCTGCGCGGTATCTACCAGGGCACTGCTGGCAGCCTGGCTGCCGCTATCAATCAGGGTCTGACCGTTGTTGCCTTTGAAGCTGACCACATTGGCGCCAGCACCGGTAATGAGACTGATCCGGTCAGTCAGATTTTGTACGCCAAGAGTCTTCTTTCCGGATGCTGCCAGGGCAGGGGTGCCAAGAGCGGCATAACAGCCCGACAGGGCAATTCCCTGGACCAGACGACGGCGTTTGATATCAAGTGTTTTCATAGGTGTAAATGTACCATTCTTTCGGATTCCGAAGAAAATTCGGGTAAAAATTCCATAATTTATTCACAACTGGAAAGCATGATTTCCGGTTTATCCCCAAAGCCCCGGAATTTGGTGAATCCACAATGCATCTGACTGGCTTTATACTGCGGGGGCGATATTAATCCATTTTTCGGTTAAAGAGTTATGACAGATCAAACCTTCACAAAATTTCTCCTTGTATGCCTGTTGTGCTGTTCGGCTCAGGGGGTGCTGGCGCAGGCCAGCTACCAGGTGGATGAAAACTGGGCCGACATCCCGGGTGGTGAATGGGATGGTTCCACGTCCTGGGTAGCCGCAAACGGCACAGGCAATATCCTGGTCATGGTACGTTCAGCCCCGTATTTCCGGCTGTTTGACCGACAAGGCCGTTTTATCCGGGCCTGGGGGGAGGATGGCCTGTATCGTAATGCCCACAGTGTCACCTTTGATAATCAGGGGAATGTCTGGGCCACCGGTGCCGCCCGGCACATCGTGGACAAATTCACGCCCGAGGGGGAGTGGCTGATGAGCCTGGGGCTGGCCGATGAATCCGGCGACAACAGCTCCCGCTACCTGTTCAACCAGGAAAACCATGTTTTTGTTGCGGGTAATGGGGATATCTATGTGTCTGACGGGTATGAAAACGCCAGGGTTATCCAGTTCAACCGTTTTGGACAGTTCGTCAGGATAATTGGTGGAGAAAAGGGGGCAGGAGAAGGGCAGCTGGACACCCCTCATGGCGTGGCTTTGGACTCCCGAGGACGAATTCTGGTCAATGACAGTGGCAACCAGCGGGTGGCAGTGTTCAGTCCCGCAGGAGAGTTTGTCGAAGCCTGGCCCTTTCCTTCCCGTGGCGGCATCGTGGTGATGCCGGATGACACGGTCTATGTCAGTGATGTGAATGCGGGCGCGGTGAATATCATCAGGGATGGACAGTTACTGGATACCCTGCAGGTGGATGCCAGACCCCATGGGCTGGCTGTTGATACTGATGGAACGGTTTATGTGTCCGATGCCAGGGGACGCAAGGTCATGAGAATCACACGATAAGCCCCGGGTTCAGGCACAGCGCCTAAATGTCAGGTTTGTGCCCGGTGTCGGGTGCCGGTGCCGGGTTTTTATCCGCCCGGGCAGCCTGCAGTTTTTTCTGGATACCCGCCGTGATCTGGGGATTGGTCACTACTTCGTAAAATTTCTCATCGGTGTCATTTGGATGGATGGCATCATTTTTCCATAATCCCACTGTGCCTTCACGAATCACCAGGTTGCGTTTCTTGCCTTCCGTGTCCGGATATTCCCCGTAAAAGAAGACGCAGGCCTGCCCCTCAATCTGGCCGGTCACCCGGGTCAGGACCATCTCCTGTTTCAGTTTTTCGAAACCGACATTATCCAAAAGGATCCCGTTTACGTTGTAACGGATTTTCTGCTGTCCTTTTTCGCCTTTTGAGGCATCGTCATCGGCAATCTCCATGACTTCCACGTTGAAAGGGTGCTTTTTGATGACGGCCCGCAGTTTCCAGGAGCAGGAGGACATGCGGCCGGCATCCCCGATGGCGGAGGAAATCATGATGGGTGTTTCGCCGTCATACAGGTAGCGTGGCGCGTAGTCCGCATAACAGACCCCAATGCCCAATTCGATGGGAGGCAACCCCATCTGGCTGGAGTACTTGTTGTTATTGCGTACTACCGAGAGCATGGCCTTGGCCATGCCGCAGGCATGGGCCACACTGAACCAGTGCTGCGGATTATGCTCGTATTCCAGGAAGCTCAGGATGACGGCATCACCCTCGATGAATACCTTGTTGGCACCATACAGATGCAGTACTTCATTGATCGGGCTGAAAAAGCGCAGGCTGAAATAGGAAGCCGGGTTAAGGCCCTTTTTCTCCAGTTCATCGGTAACCGTGGTTGAGCCACGGACATCGGCCTTGAGGATGGCATGATGAACAATCCGGTTTTCGCCATCGGTGACCTCGCTGGCCATTGGCACCTGGTACAGCGTTCCCGCCTGGCTCGACAAACGGAGTTTTTCCTCGTCATCAAGAATATGTATCCGGTTGAAAACGCGGTGGGCAAAACGGAAATACTTCAGGTGTTTGCGATACTGGGCCAACAGGGACAGGAAGCGGACAAACTCTTCATCATCCTTGTCAGTGACTTCAGCCTCGACGGTTTTGGCGGCCTCAATCATTTCCCGAATTTCGGCTGGAGAAAACTGGTATCCACGCAGCAGACGTTTCTCAAATTCCTTCATGGTGATCTCGCCGGCCAGGTAACGACATAGAGAGATGGGCTCCATGTGCTGGGCCATGTGGCGCGACCAGATCTTGCGTGAATGGTGGGAGGCGGAAAGCTGCTTGAGCAGTTTCTTGTCCTCGAGCATTTTCTTGATGCTTTTAAGAATTTTTTGCAGGCGCTTGATATTGCCCCGGGTGTGCCACCAGGCCCTGAGTCCGTCATTCTGGCGGGTAGTCCTGGCGATCTCCAGATGCCTGGACTCATCAAACAGATGAGTGATATTGGCCGGATCATCCAGCCAGGAGAAGGTTTCCGAGATGGTGTTTTTCTGGTCTATCGATGGTCCCAGCAAGTGATTGCTGGCAGCAAAGCCGCCAAGATCATCATAAATTTCCAGCTGGCTGCCCGAGTGTTCCTCTTTGAGAACCTGGAATGGGGCTTCGGGCAACAACTCCCTGAAGATGTTTTCAGTCAGGAAGTTGAGATTGGGAAAATCCGATGTATCGCTGCTGCGGTTCCACAGCAAATACTTTTCAATCAGGAAGTTGGTGTTGTCCAGATCAGAGGTCAGCAGCAGCGGGTTGAAAAACACGTCCAGGAAAACGTCATCTTCCGGCCCAAGGAACTGACGTCTTACGGAGTGCAACACCTTGGATTCCACCTGGCGAAGCAGAATGAAGAAATGCCTGTTGATGGCGTAGAGAATGATGTTGTAGTGCTTGCTGACCCAGACGATCTGGTCCTGTATGCCCAGGGACTTGCCGGATTTTGAATCTGTCAGTTTGCTGCGCAGGGAGGCCAGGTATTCATTCAGTGCGTTGCGTGTGCTTTCCAGGATGTAGCGGTAAATGGAAAACTGGAGGAGAGTAATCTCATGATTGGACAGGTCGGTTTTTACCCGATTGATCAGCACGGTGATCATATCGGCATAATTTTCCTTGAACTTCTCCTTCAGGGCCTCGTTTTTCAGCTTGCCTTCTTTTTGGGAGGTTTCCAGTGCCAGGTAATCGCGCAGCAGAGCCTGGAAGTCGTTACAGAAAGTCGGACTGAGTTTGACGTCGATGTGGTAGTTGTCGACACCACGGGGCAAACCTGAAATATCCAGGGAAATGGATTCTGGTGTGACCAGTTCAGAAAGGTGTTTGTCGAACATCGGGTATTCGGGACAGCTTCACAGGAGGAGCAACGATAGCAGGCAATGACAGAAATTCCCAGCGTTCAGCCGTCAGTGTTGGGGGTCAGAAAGCCTTGGGTGTTTTTTCCTTGAGAAACCACTCGCCAGCCTGACGAATGTTATCCTCACCAAATTCATGCAGGGCAAAACCGAGGACAAGATCGAAAACAATGGCATGGAAGCGGGCGATTTGCGGCATAGCCGGGCAGCCCCGGGTTTTGTCCACCAGAAAGTGAGCCTGGATATGCCCAGGGTGGCAGCGTCGATTTACGGACAGGAAATGCTGAAAGAACGTGTCGTTATCCCAGTCTGCAGGATTCGCCAGTTCTTTCAGGTAGCTGTCATGCGCTGCCGCCAGGTTGTCCAGTTGGCCGTTTGAAACGGACGCAAACAGCACCATCTTTTCGGCAACGTCGAGTGGGTCAAGCGTACTGCCGCTGCTGGCAGCCAGATTGATGTCCTTGAGATGGCCAAAACCATTGCGGATGGTCGCCGTGAATCCCTTGATCAGGTTTTCAACAGGTGATGAACAATCGCGGGCCGGCGGGCTGCGACGGTAGTTCCAGAGTGTGGTCAGTATATTCAGTGCCCTGGCGCCGGTAGACTCCGGTCTTGCTGGCAGGTCTCCCGCCCACTGCCTGATGACAGCAGCAATGGCCTGCTTGATCTGGTTGAACAATTCTTCCTCCACTTGCTGGACGACAAAAGGCAGGCCGAAAAGCAGGGCCCTGTGCTCACCGGCAAACTGAAAGTTTCTGCTGATATCGGGAGTAAGCTGTCTCATCGTTTCCAGAAGGTCTGGCATGATGAAGTGACGGTACAGACTGTGCTCGATATCCCCCTGTTTGGTGAACGGGGTAATGCAGGGGATGTCCTGGTGGCTTTCACGTCCGCTGGGAAGGTCAATGACATCCTGCCATTGAGAGGATTCCAATGCGGCAAATTCTGCCTCACTGACACGTGGGTAGTGATGCATGTCATCACGGCGATAATGCCGCAGTGTGGGTGTGTGTCTGAAGGTGACTTTTGTCAGTAAAAAATCAATCAATGCCATCAGGTTCGATTCAGGCAACAGCTGCTGCCATATGCCCCTGGCAAGAGCATCAACACCCTGCCTGTTCAGGACCCAGTTGGCGACCAGGGCTGTTTGCCAGGGGGTCATGGCGTTGTGAAGGGCCAGGTCAAGAAAGGCGCGGTTCCCGGGCACCCGAAACTTTTCCGCAAGAGCGTCGTTGAGCATGCCGTTGTCTGACAAACGTCGAATTTCTGCGTTGAGCTGCTCGCGGTTCCTGTCAGGCAGGACGGCGGCAGACAGTGACAACTCACGCAAGTGTTCCCGGAACCGCTGGAAGCAGTCAGTGAGATCCTCCGGCAGGTTATGGGGCAGTTGTGGTGCATTGGCCGGGAGCAGGGGATCATCCCCTGTGGGATTCAGGACGGTTCTGGCAAGCAGGGTGTCCAGGGCGGAGGTTGCCTGTTCCAGGCGTTCATTTCCTGCCAGAGCCTCACAGTGGGCGGCAATGGTTCCCAGCTCACTGGCCAGATCAGTCATATTCCTACCCGGTAAAGTAACTCAGCACCCCCAGCACCATCAGTACCAGCAGGACAGAGAAGAATTTGTCCGCCATTGTAAGACTGGCACTGGCCTGGGCGCGATCGTCATCAGTAAGCGTGCCGAAAGACAGCCCCCTGATGCGGCTGTAATCCGGGGGTGCCGTGGCCAGCGTGACAGTGATGCAGAGGGCAACAGAAAACAGGAACAGAAAGATGGCCATATGGGCAAAATTGATCGTGGCAAAGCGGAATAACAGGCCGCCTATTTCTGTGCCTGCTGCAATGGCTTCCTGGTAGTAAATTTCAGAACCGAGGCGAAGCACCAGCAGCACCAATCCGGCGAGCAGGGTGGTGATGGCGGCCTGGGCATTAACCCGTTTCCACAAAATACCCAGCAGGAAAATGGTGGTGACTGGCGGGGCTATATAGGACTGCACATTCTGCAGATACTGGTACATCACGCCGCCGCCGATCTTGCCCATGATGGGTATCCAGCAGATACCCAGGATGACAATAACCGTTGTGGCTATGCGGCCCACACGAATAAATTCTGCCTCGGTATGTTCAGGCTTGAGTTTTTTATAGATGTCCATGGTGAACAGGGTGGAGGAAGAGTTGAATACGGAGGCCAGCGAGCTCATCAGGGCTGCCATCAGGCCTCCGGCAACCAGGCCCTTTAGACCGGTAGGCAGCAGGGTGGTGACCAGCATGGGAAAGGCGCGATCTGCCTGACTGACATTGAATTGCGCCGGATTCTGGATGCTCAGGGCCAGGGCAATGATGCCCGGGACCAGGAAAATCAGGATGGGCAGCAGTTTCAGGTAGGCCCCGAAGATGGCACCGCGGCGCCCGATGCTGATGTTGTTGGCTGCCAGCGTGCGCTGGACGATGTACTGGTCGGTACACCAGTACCAGATACCCGTGATGGAGCCGCCAATCAGCAGGCCGGTCCAGGGAAAATCGGGATCATTCATGGGACGCCACATGTTGAAATGATCAGGACTCACCGCGGTGACGGTTTCCCGAAGCGCTCCCCAGCCGCCCACTTCCTGCAAGCCGAGGTAGGTGATGATGGAGGAACCCAGTATCAGGATGACGGTCTGGATGGCCTCGGTGTACACCACGGCCCGCAGACCGCCAATAATGGTGTAAATACCTGTGAAAATGACGATGCCGATGGCGCCGTACCAGAACGGAATATTCAGCAGCTCAGACACCACGATGCCGCCGGCGTAGATGGTGACGGATACCTTGGTCAACACATAGGCCACGATGGAGAACAGCGACAGGAACCAGCGTGAGCGTTCATCGAAGCGTTTCTCCAGGAACTCCGGTGTGGTGAACACGCCGCTGCGCATATAGAAGGGCAGAAACAGCCAGCCCAACAGCAGGACTATCCAGGCATGGAGTTCGTAGTGGGCCATGGGGGTGCCGGATTCAAATCCAGTACCGGCCAGTCCAACCACATGTTCCGACCCGATGTTGGAGGCAAAAATGGAGGCGCCGATCACAAACCAGCCCACATGACGGCCAGCCAGAAAGTAATCCTCGGTGCTGTTGTTCTTTTGCAGGCCCACCCAGACGGCGATGCCTATGATAATCAGGAAATAGAGTGCCAGGACAGCAACGTCCCAGCCCTGCAGGATGGATTCCATGGTGATGTTTCCCTGTTCTTATGTTTTTATGGACCGAGATATAAAAGCATGAATGGCCTGAATTGTTAACTGGGGAATTGGACATCTGCTGTCCTGATGCTTTTCAATAAATATCCCGGACGATGAGAGACAGGAAATAAAGACTCAGGGGGCTTATGTAGGTGGCTGATGCCTGATATATGGGCGCGTGGTCCGATGAGATTGCTGATGCACCGCTGGCCAGGAGAATCTGCGACCAGCCTGTCGTGTTGTTCCGGGCTGCCAGTGCTGAGGCCGTGACCCTTTTGTGTAGGGCCGGTACCTGCCTCATAACACTATTCAAAGCCCCATGATGTCGACAGCCATTGCCCTGGCGGTACTTGCCGATAATGTGGGATGGGGTGTCATCGGGACATCTCCCCACGTGCCGTCACTGCCCTCAATGATGGCTTTCACCAGTTGGTTGATTACTCGCTCGCTATCATCGTATTTGGCGGCGATTTCCTGGAAAGATGGACCAATCAATCGGGTGTCGACCCGGTGGCAGACCATGCAGTCACTTTCCGCAAATAACCCCGGTTGTTTGAGCCCCAACTGGGTTAGGGCCTGAATAAGGTCGCTGGTGTCGTTTTCCTGTACCTGACCCGGTTCAGCCCTGAGCAGCACGCCATCTTCATGATCCGTGAGGATGTAAAGCAGGCCGTCCGGACCCTG
>Ga0181593_10002092_pt1 | contig 18333 bp, 18 predicted proteins | sample 071ome_19_FD_133756 | JGI IMG/M metagenome (GOLD analysis project Ga0181593, IMG submission 133756) | Coastal salt marsh microbial communities from the Groves Creek Marsh, Skidaway Island, Georgia - 071413AT metaG (megahit assembly) | ecosystem: Environmental > Aquatic > Marine > Intertidal...
GTTGACGAACTCGATCTCGCCGGACTCGGCGTCGACGCCAGCCAGGTCGGATGGGCTGGCGCAGGCCAGGAAATCGTTTCGATCGCCGAAGCTCCCGCTCGTGAAGCCGGCGAAGTCATTGAGGATGAAGGCGATGCCTACGAGCGCATCGTGGCCTTCCTCGACGATCTCAAGGTTCTCTAGGAGGCACTGATCATGGGACTCGACAAGATCTGGGTGTTCGGAGAAACCAACGGCGATGCCGTTGCCTCGATCACCCTGGAAATGCTGGCGGCCGCTCGTGACCTGGCCGACACCGTTGAGGTGTTTATGGCCGGCGACGGCGACGACTTCGCCGAAGAACTCGGTGAGCACGGCGCCGAGACCGTGTACAGCACCGGTGATCTCGACGGTGGTCTGCAGGGCGTGGCGGTTGCCGCTGCGGTTGCAGCCGCCGTCGACGATGGTGACGGGCCTGATGCGTTCTTGCTCGGCACCACGCAGGATGGCCGTGACGTTGCTGGCCGTCTGTCCGTGAAGCTCGATTCGCCGGTGATCACCAATGTCGTTGCCCTCGAGGCTGACGGCGATGAGCTGATCGGTTCCGAGCCGGTGTTTGGTGGCACGACCGACGTCCGGACCAAGAACACGTCGGGGAAGGCGGGGATCTTCCTCGTTCGTCCCAAGTCGTTCGAGGCCGAGGGCGTGGGCGGCGCAGAAGCCGACACGGAAGATCTTGAGGTGCCGGACTTGGGCGCGGTTGGCGGTGCGAAGGTCACCAACAGCTATGTCGAGGAATCCGACGGCCCCAAGCTTGACGAGGCGAACATCGTGGTCTCGGGTGGTCGTGGTCTCGGCGAGGCCGACGCCTTCACCATGGTTGATGACCTCGCCAAGACGGTCGGTGGCGCAGCTGGCGCAAGCCGGGCCATCGTCGATGCCGGTTGGGTTCCGTACTCGATGCAGGTGGGACAGACCGGCAAGGTCGTGAAGCCCACCGTGTACATCGCGGCGGGTATTTCCGGTGCCACGCAGCACCTCGTGGGCATGAAGGGCTCCAAGAACATCGTTGCGATCAACAAGGATCCGGAAGCACCGATCTTTGCGGTCGCTGACCTCGGTGTCGTTGGCGACGTTCATAAGGTGATGCCAGCGCTCATCGACGCGCTCAAGGCACGCTGAGCCACCCGCAGCCATCTCGATGGTGACGCCCCTCGGTCTTCGGCCGGGGGGCGTTCTCGTTTTTCTCGACAGAGAATTAGTGGCTCGTCTAAACTCCGGGTTTCGCGTGGCCATGCAGTCGGAGGGCGGTGTCCCCGCCCAAGGCAGTGGTCCACGTGCACTGCAAACCTGGTGAGGTGGTTCGTGAACGTCCGTTCGGAGAGCGTGTCGAGAGGAGTGACGCTGCTCGGGATAGCGGCGTTCGGACCCGCCCTCGTGCTGGGCCTCACTGGCGCCGGGAGCGCCTCAAGTCCGTGGGTCATCGCCACCGTGATGGTTGCCTCTGGTGTGCTCTGCACGGCGGCAGCCGGCGCGTCGCTGGTGGTGTCGGTTCGGCTTCGTTTCACCGAAAATGCGCTCGTTGCCGCTGCGTTTACGGCGGCTGGCCTGCTGGTGCTGGCCCACGGCCTGTTTTCGCCGGGCGCGTTCTTCGATGGAACCGGCAAGGAATTCGGCGCAAGCGGACAACTGAGTGCGCTCTTCTGTATTCCAACGCTGGCATTCCTGCTCGCCACCCGTGATCGGCTCGATCGCTCCTCGACGTGGCGCGCACTTTCACTCCTCATCGTTGTCGCTGCCGCCGTTACCGCGATCACGCTGTTCTTCACGCCGTTCTTCACCCCGTTCAAGCCCGAGACAGCGTCAGTTGCCGTTGCGGCCGGCGTTGCGATCATCGTGCAGCTCCTCGCTGCTCGTCATTTCGCCCAGCTTGCGGCTCGATTCGATGATCACTACTCGGCTGCGCTCGCCGCTGCCCTCACGGTCAACGCCGCAGTCCCGGTGTTCTTCTACTTTGGCGGCCCCGGCTCCGGTGCGTACTGGTGGGCTCACGGCATGTGCATGGTCGGTGTCTCGCTCGCCGCGATTGCGATCTGGTTCAAAGCACGGCAGGCGCAGGCGCTGAGCATGCTCGTTGGCTCAGTCGTCACGACGAAACCCATGCGGGAGTTGCAGGTCGATATTGCCCCGGCCATCCTTCGGTCCTTGAAGTCGATCACGGATCCCAGCGACCCGCGGCTCGCCGTCGTCTACGCGACCGGAGATGACCTCGCCGCAATGTCGGTCGAGCAGGACCTCCGCCCTGCATCGGTCTTGCCGATCCTCAAGCGGGCACTGCTGGCCGTCGAAGCGGGCGCCGTCCGTTCGTGAGGTTGCGACGGCCGCAAGGCTTGACTGCGGCGAACGCTGACACCGGCGAACGTGTCCGCTCCGAACTGTTGGCCCTGCATGTTGAGTTCGTCGCCACGCTCAAGGCGATCACCGAATTCCAGGCCGAACTCGCCGACGCACGCTACATCCGGGATCTCTTCAGCCTGTGTGTTCGCTCCGACGTGCTCTGGGCCCACCTGGATGTCCTTGCGACCGCAGTCGAGAACTTCGATGAGGGCGAACCCGCCTGGGTGACCGGTGAAGCGCCAGCCCCTGATGACACGTCGAAGCGCACCATCCGTCACGTGGTGACAGCACAGACGTCGATGCTTCCTCGGTTCGATCTGTTGTTCGTGGTTCCGGCCACGCCCGACGCAGAGGTGCATGAACATGTCCGGTTCGGCCGCGAGATGGTCCTGTCGATGTTGACCCAGTGGGCCTTTCGCTATGGCGAGCGTGCCGGCCGGCTCGACAGAGAGCGCGCCTTCGAACGGATGGACGACATCGCGTTGTCGGTGACGGCGCCGGCCCCAGCCGATGTGGTGGCCCTTGGCGCGAGCGCCTTGCGACTGCAGCGGGAGAAACGGGACCTCTTCGACGAGTATCTCGAGCAAATCGTTCGCGGCTGGAATCTCGACGGCGCGTCCGTACACGGTCTTTCCTTCAATCGCCAGTACCTGCTCGCCGCCGCCGGCACCCCCGCGGAGGCCCTGCCCTACGACGTCGATCGCTCCAGCGACGTGCACACCTTCCAACGCCGAGAGGCGCAGGTCTCAGCCGACGATGGCGTCGTCGTAAGCGGTTTTCCCTTTGACTTTCGCCAACACCGCAACTGGGGCCTGCTCACGCTCGTCTCGAGCTTCGAACTTTCCGAGGAAGACAAGCTGCAGTTGGACATGGTGGCGCGCGCGATCGGCACCATGATCGAGTCCGCTGCGTCGGCTCGTCAGCGCTCCGTGTTGAACCGCCAAAATCGAAAGCTCGACCAGCGAGTTTCCGAGCGGACGGCGCTGCTCGAGGTAGAGCAGGAGAAGGTTGCTGCGTCAGCGGCGACGCTGGAGCGTCTTCTCGTTGGTATGAGCCATGCCATGCAGAGCCCGCTTGCGTCAGTGATCGGCATGTTGGAGCTCCTCGGTCAGACACCGGACACCCAGCAGGAAGCGCAATGGTTGGCCTCGGCCACGCGGTCAGCAGAGCGCATGCAGCACATCTCTCGTCGGCTGATCCGTTACGTGGAAGCGGATCCCGCGGCGCTTGCCGCGAGGCTCGCACCGGGCACGGTTCGCCAGTTGCTCTTCGATGCCGAAGACCGATGGCGGGAACGGCTTGCGACGAGCGGGCATCTGCTGACCACCAGCGTTGGGGCGGCCGGCGATTTTCCGGTCGGGAGTTCTCCGGATCTCGATCTGGTCCTCGATGAGGTTCTCGCGAATGTCGGACTGCACGCCGATGCGGGCATGGTGTCGATGCGGGCGGCACTCGAGGGGGACGGCACCGTGCTCATCGACATTGTCGACCCCGGTCCTGGGTTCGACGCCCCCGGGTCGACGCCCGTCTCGGTGGCATCGGAGCTCGAGGAGGCTGGAGACCATGGCGCCCAGCTCGGCCTGCTCCTCGTCGAACGGGTCGTCACGGAGCTCGGGGGAACGTTCGAGGTAGGTCGACCGGCACGCTCGACGGTCCGCATCGCGCTTCCGGTCGCGAGAACGACCGATCAGCCAGCACCGGCCGAGTAGCGCAACGCCCGCCTCCGAGCCGATCAGACCGTTTCCCGATGCAGGCCCTCGGCCCTGCTCACTGCCAAAAGCAGAAATCGCCCCAGCCGGGGATCCGGCGAGGCGACGTTATTTCTTCATCATTGCACAGATGATTTTTCCGTGCCGGGTTTGCGGGCAGTTTTTTCAGGTTTTTCTGTCAATGGGACGAAGAACGCAACATCTTCAGCCCGTGAACCGTGGCGCTCAGACCAGTGGCCAGGGATACCGTCTCCCGCCGGTGTCGTCCCGGGGGAAGGTCCGGGCCGTACCCAGCGCAGTGGTTCGGGTTCGCACGGCATCCCGTTCGAACGGGCTGAGGAGGTCATCGAGCGCTGATGGCAGGTCATCGGCCACGCGCCACAGGTCATCGCACATGCCGTCGGACACCGGCTCGCCAACAAAGTCCCAGATCACGGTTCGGAGCTTGAACTCGTGGTGGAAGGCGACACCATGGTCAATTGCCCAGATCCGGTCATCGGTTCCGAGGACACAGTGACCGGCCTTGCGGTCGGTGTTGTTGATCACGATGTCGAAGGCACAGATCTGACGGAACGCATCGTCGAAGCGATCGGTCGCTTCGCGGAGCGTGTAGTAGTGCTCCTCGAACCGGCAGGGCATGAAGAGCTGCAGGGACCCGATGCCATGGACGAGGTCGCGGACGACGGTGGGCGGCACCAGATCCCACCCGAGCGCCTCGCTGACCACGAAGGCGGCAACCTCACGCTTGTAGAGCCCGTCGGGGAAATCCCACAACGGCGACTCTCCGGCGAGCGGTTTGTAGATGCCCTGTGCCTCGAGCCCGTCGTGATGGATATCGACGAGAAAGGTCGCGTTGCTCGAATAGGGCATGCGGCCGAGCAGTTCGACCGTGCCGTCAGTGAGCAGGCTCAGTGCCCGATCGGTTGGGATCGGGTCACGCTGAAGAAATGGCGACTCGTCATCCGGGTCGTTGGCAGGCATCGTCGTCAGTTGCTGCAGGCGCACCAGCCGCCATTGCGAGGCTGCAGAGGCGTGCCGCAGAACGGGCAGGGGGTGCGGCCAGCAGACACGACGTCGCGTGCTCGGTCGATCAGCCCGATCACTTGCTCGCGACGCAACACGAAGCGGGCCGACGCCGGCTCGACCTCCAGCTCGTCGACGACCATCTCCTCCGCAATGACGATCAGTCGGTCATCATCGGCGGCGTAGGCCACTCCCATCTGGCCGACGGTCCATGCCGACACGACTGGCTCGCGCAGGGTGAGATCGCTTGGCAGCGGGCCGATGGCGGTCTCGGGGAGATCGTCGAGCACGCGCTCCAGGTAGTCGGCAAGGGTCGCCACCTGCTGTTTTTCGAGCCGTAGCGAGACCAACTGGCCGTCACCACGCCCTTGCAGGTAGAACACCCGCTCGCCGCGGGGGCCGAGTGTGCCGACGGTGAAAAACTCCACCTCGTTGAATGCGAAGGAGTCGGTCATGACGGAGCCAACGCGGACAGGTCGTCGCCGGTGGAGTTGACGGTCAGAACAATCGGGCCTTCGGCGCCGTAGAGAATTGCCGTGATGGAGCACGGTGACACGACGATCCGTTGGAAGAGATCGAGGTGGGTGCCGGTGGCGGCGGCGACCACGGCCTTGATCACGTCGGCATGTGACACGGCCACGATGGTCTCGCCCGGGTGAGCGGCGACGAGTTCGTGGGTTGCGTCGACCGCCCGTGACTGCATCTCGGCGAACGACTCGCCACCAGGAAAGCGGAAGCCGCTGGGGTACCGCTGCACCGTCTTCCATGCGTCGAGCTTCCGGAGATCGGCGAGTTTCTTCCCCGTCCAGTCGCCGAAGTCGCACTCGATCAGACCCTTGGCCTGCCGAACCCGCAGCTTGCGGATCTTGGCGATCGGCGCAGCGGTTTCGCGGGTGCGTTCCATCGGGGAGGCGTACACCGCAGCGACGTGCTTCAGCGCTCCGACTCGTTGGGCCGCCGCCTCGGCCTGAGCGATGCCGGTCTCGGCGAGATGCAGCCCAGGGGCCCGACCGGGCAGCGATGCCCCGGTCGTCGGGGTTTGCCCGTGGCGAACAAAGAGGACGAGCGTGGGCTTTGGGGGAGTCGATCGACGTGCCATCGGTTTGCCAACGTAGCCTGCGCCCTGTGGATTCCCGAGATCGGAACAAGGCGGCACGCTCGCTGGCGGTTCTCGCCGACGATGTCAGTGAATGCGCCCAGTGCCCTCGACTCGTCGAGTGGCGCGAGCAGATCGGGCGTGAGAAGCGGGCGGCCTACCGCGACGACGACTACTGGGCCCGAGGGGTACCGGGCTTCGGTGACCCGGCCGCGCACCTCCTCGTCGTCGGGCTGGCACCAGCTGCCCATGGCGCCAACCGCACGGGCCGCATGTTCACCGGTGACCGCAGCGGAGACTGGCTCTACCGGGCGCTGTACCGGGCTGGCTATGCCAACCAGCCCGAGTCGGTGGCCCTCGACGACGGTCTTGTCCTTGATGGCGCCTGGGTGACCTCACCGGTCAAGTGCGCCCCTCCCGAGAACAAGCCGACCACCATCGAGCGAGACAACTGTCGACCATTCTTCCAACGTGAACTTGGGGCGCTCAGCAACCTGAAGGTGATCATTGTCCTCGGCGGATTCGGCTATCAGGTGGCCTGTCAGGAACTCGGCGTGAAACCTCGGCCCAAGTTTGGTCACGGTGTCGAAGTGCCGCTGCCGGACGGAAAGACGCTGCTGTGCAGCTTTCATGTCAGCCAGCAAAACACCTTTACCGGTCGCCTGACCGAAGAGATGCTCGACTCGGTGTTCGCTCGGGCTCGCGAACTCGGGGCCGGGGAGCCTTCCTAAGCGGTGGGGCGAATCCGATCGAGCCAGTGGGGTCGTGGGGTCAGCCTTTTCGATCACACTGCGTAACGCAGCCCAGTCGCCCCGATAACCTCGGACGCTCATGCGGAATGCGAAGCGCCCTCTCACCATCTTCGTCTTGCTCCTGAGCGTGGTCCTCTTCGCCGGCGCATGCGGATCGTCCAATGATCCGCAGTCGTGGGCCGACGCGGAAGAAGATGGCAACCTCCGGCCCAACTTCATTCGGGCCTGCACCGAGGCCAACGCCGAGGACGGCGCCGACCAAGCCTTCTCCGCTTCTCAGCTCGCCAACTATTGCGAGTGCGCCTTCAGCGAAATCGTCGAGTACTACGGCGGCACCATCAGTGGCGACAACCGGCTTGAGGATGTGGCCGGCGCTGTCGTCGGCCGCGACTTCCAGGCGTTCAAGGACCTCGAGTCCGAGCTTCGCAACGATCCGGCCAGTATTCCGGCCGATATCGAAGCGATGCTGAACGGCTGCGCCAACAACGCCTGAGTCCGCCCCACCGGTTCAGCCGGAGCGTGCGTCGCCGGGCGGGCTAGCGTGCCCCGTATGCCGACGCTTGACCTCGACTTCGTTCGCGCCCAGTTCCCGTCGTTCAGTCATCCCAAGACGGGGGAGTGGGCCCACCTGGAGAACGCGGGCGGGAGCTATTGCCCTCGCCAGGTTGTCGATCTGCTGACCGACCTGTTCGCCCATGGCAAGTGCCAGCCGGAGTGGGATTTCGGTCCGTCGGTGATGGCGTCACAGGCAATGGCGCGGTCTCGCACCGTGATGGCGGAGCTCTTCAATGCCGCCGAGGACGAGATCCACTTCGGCCCGTCGACCAGCCAGAACACCTATGTGCTTGCCAAGGCCATGCGTCCGATGTGGGAGGACGGCGATGAGATCATCGTCACCAACCAGGACCACGAGGCGAACAGCGGCGCATGGCGGCGCCTCGCCGACACCGGCATCGTGGTGAAGGAATGGCGGGTCGATCCCGAGACCGGCCTCCTCGACCCGGCCGCACTCGATGCGTTGATCACCGACCGGACTCGCCTGCTGGCGGTCACCCACGCCTCCAATATCGCAGCGACGATCAACCCCGGCCGTGACCTCGCCGACCGGATTCATGCCGTCGGCGGTCACATTGTCATCGACGGAGTGTCGTACGCCCCCCATGCGCTCCCGGACGTCGCTGCGCTCGACTGCGACGTGTACCTCTACTCGACCTACAAGACCTACGGGCCCCACCTTGGGTTGATGTACACCCGGCAGTCGCTGCTTGAGCAACTCGACAACCAGAGCCACTACTTCAAGGAAGGCCACCCGGCCGCCTACCTGACGCCAGCCGGGCCCGACCATGCTGCGATCGGCGCCGTCGCTGGTGTTGTCGACTACTACGACACGCTGGCCGACCATCACGGCATCGCGGGGGCCGACCGGCGGCAGCGGACCGCAGCGCTGTTCGATGTCTTCGGTGCTCACGAACAGTCGATCGGTGAGCCGCTCCTCGAACTCTTGCTCGCCAAGGACACGGTCCGACTGGTTGGTGCCCCGACCGCGGACCATGCCGTGCGGGCCCCCACGTTTTCCTTCCATGTGCCGGGCCGCACGTCAGCGTCGATCTATGACGCCCTGATCGCCGCGAAGGTGTCGTGCGGTCACGGCAACTTCTACGCCCACCGGCTCATGGAGGGATTGGGGCTCGACGTCGACGACGGCGTCGTTCGGTTGTCGGCGGTGCACTACAACACGCCCGACGAGATCGCTCGGGCCTGTGAGGTGCTCGACCGAGAGCTCTGACCCTGACGGCCTCGGGCTCAGGTCGGCGGGATCGCCGTCTGGTTGCCTCGGGCGATGAGTTGGCCGGTGTCGTCGTGGAGTTCGCCGGTTGCGAACAACAGCCGGCGGCCCATCTTGGTCACCTCACCTGTTGCGGTGAGCGGCCCGATTGCCGGCCGCAGGATGTCGACGGTGATCGTCGCCGTCGACAGACCGTTCGACGCATAGGCCATCGCCATGTCGAGCATGGCGGTCACGATCCCGCCCTGCACCACCCCTTTGCCGATGGTCCAGGTCGGTTCGGGAGTGAAACGCAGTACGGCGCGGCCGTCGCCGTGTTCAAGCGTCTCCGGTTTGAGCAGGTGGTAAATCGACGGTTCGTCCGTCGGCGGGAGGCTTCCGTCCTCATTCATCGGAGGCAGTCTGGTGGCGCTCGGGCCGATCGGGAAATTCAGGGCCGCGCGTGCGGGCTCGCTTGAGTTCCCAGAACCCATCGATGCTCATCAGCATGGCCATGCCATCCCAGAGGGTGAGGGCGTCATCGCCCTCGGGAACCGTGGTGATGACGGGCCCGAAGATGCCCTGTTTCTCGCCGCGAGGATCGGTCATGGCGATGATCGGTGTACCGACATCGTCGCCGGCCAGCGCAAGGCCTGCGTCGTGCCGAGTGCGGATCTCCTCGTCGAACGCCTCGGAGTCCCAAGCGTCGGCGTGGGACCGAGGCAAGCCGGCCGCCTCAAGCGCCTCGGTGATCTCGAAGGTTCGATCCTTGTCGTGGTGAATGCGGGCGCCGAGTTCCCAGTAGAGCCGGAACACCCCCTCTTCGCCTTCAGTGGTTCGAACCGACTCGAGGACTCGGAGTTGCTGGTAGGTCCAGCGGACAGCCTTGTAGTAATCGGAGTCCTCGGGCGGTTCGTTCTTGAGCAGCAGGCTGATCGGTTGCCAGGTGATGCTCAGATCACGCTTGTCCTTGACCTCATCGACGACCCAACGGGCCGTCACCCAGCACCATGGTCAAATGGGGTCGATCCAGAATTCGATCTCTCGAGCCAATGCTCTCGCCTCTCAGGGTGCGGGTCGGGGGGTGCGGATGGTTTGGGTGCCGCAGGTGATCAGCCAGCATCGGCCACCGCAGACGTCAACCGCCGGGCTTGGCGGAAATTCCCACCCGGGCCTCACCGGCGGCCCAGTCGGGCCAACGCTTGCGGCTGTTCTCGGCCAGGCGGTGCATGAGGGCGATCGCTCCAGGGTCGTCGTCGCCAGGCCGGGTTTCGATCGCGCCGTCCTTGACCATGGCATCGATCACCGCCCGACCGAGTTCGGTCCGCACGATCGTAAGGGTCCAGTCGGTCTCGTTTCCGATCCCCCCGGTCGAGATGTCGGCGTGCTCGGCCGCGAAGTCGGGGCAGTGGGTGCAGCCTTCGCGGGTCCAGGCGTGGCACTCCTTGAGGTTGATCTCGTGGTAGCCGCCGTCTTTGGTCCAGATCTGGAACACGCCCTTGATGTTCATCTTGGCGATGTTTTCCTTCTTGAGGCCGTACTTCACCTCGAAGAGTTCATCGAAGAGGGCATCGTCGAACGACTTCGAGCACAGAAGCCCAATGTTGAGCTTGAACGGCTTACCGACCTTGCCAATCTTGCGGTGCCACATGACCGGGGCAACCGAGGTTTGACAGCTCATTCCTACGAGGGCGAGCCGGTCGAGCCCTCTCTCCTTGGCCTCGTCGAACGCCATCGTGTTCGCTGAGTAGGTGTAGCGACTGCCTGCGCCGCGAAGCACCTCGTCGCGGTTGGTCGCGACCATCGGGAAGGCCTTCCAGCCCGGCTCACCGTTCTCGAGCGTCTCGACGCCGGAGGTCAGGGCGCCATCGATCACATCGTTCTCCAGCAACCAGATCAGCATCGCCGACACGAGACCACCGTCCTGGCCGGTCTCGTACACGAAGTCGTCGCTTGCCCGGGTCAACAAGATGTCGGAGTAGATCCCGGACATTTCGCTGGCGTCGCGTTCGCGCCCGTGCAGGTGCATGTCGGCTTCGGGCTCCCACATCCGAAAGCGAGGGCAGGCACGGGTGCAGGACGTGCACCCCTTTTGCCCGTGGATGCAGTCGGAGGCGCCGAGTTCGTCCTCGAGGTGGAATGGCTTGTACGCGCCAGGTTCGTGCTCGTAGCCGATCACGTCGTGCGGGCAGCTGATGACACAACCGGCGCAGCCGGTGCAGAGCCCACTCGTGATGACCTCGTCGTGGAGTTCCTTCCACTGGTAGGTCCAGCGTTCCTTCTTGGCGGGAGCGGTGGTGTCGGTGACGGCCATGGACCGAACCTAGCCGCCCGTTCGGCTCACCCTGCGATCGACGACCGTCCGGGCCGGCGACCGCCAGTCACCGTCCTCGGTAGGTGTCGTAGTCGACGACCTCGAGCCCGTCGGCCTTCCAACCGCCGAACCCGGTCTCGATATGACTGACCTTTTCGAGGCCCATGTCCTGAACGGCCTTGGCGGCCAGCGCCGAACGCATCCCTCCTGCGCAGCAGAAGATGAACTCGCGGTCTTCCTGGAAGGTCTCCTTGGCATAGGGCGAATCGGGATCGACCCAGAATTCGAGCATGCCCCGCGGCGAGTGGTTGGCGCCGGGGATAGCCCCATCGCGCTGGAGTTCGCGCACGTCTCGAATGTCGACGATCAGTGCGCCCTCCTCGGCGGCGCGCCGTTGTGCTTCGGTCGGGGAGATGTTGTCGAGTTCGGCCTTCGCCGCCTCCACCAGTTCGGTCACGGGCTTGATGGCCATCAGCGGTTCCTCACTTCGTTCGGGCCGTTGCCGGGTCGGCGTCGGGTTCGCCCAGTCTGATCAGGGTCGTGAGATGCCGCAACAACGGCGTGTCGATGCCGTGTTGGTCGGCTCGGTCGAGGACGTCACGGTTGCGGACGTGCCATTCGGTCGGTGCCCCGATGAGGCGGTCAGCGGCCATCGAGGACACATGATCACCGGCCGCCGAGGCGATGCGCTCGACGACGTCACCGAAACGGCCCGCCTCAATCGCCGCGCCATCGGCGATCGCTACCGCCTCGACTTCGGTGGCGAGGTCAACCGCCAGGGCGCAAGCATCTCGATCAGCGAAGATGCGGTTGGGGGTTCGGGTAAGGACGGTGATGGAGCCGAGGACGGCGTTCAACACCAGCTTTCGCCACGCTGCCGTGTGCCAATCTTCGGTTGGGGTGACGGTCAGGTGGGTACCGGCGAACCGTTCGACGGTGCGCTGCCCGGCCGGGTCGGCAGGGACGACGAGCTCGCGGTGGAAACCGACCCGCACGTGGCCGGGCCCGAGTCGGTCAGCGGGGATGTTGACGACGGCAGGCACGAGCGATGCCTCACCGATCAGGGGTTCGACCCGGGCTCGGTGGGTGATGCCGTTCTGAAGGACAATCACGTCGGTGTGCGAGGCACACGATGCCTCAAGCCAGCGGCGAGCGCTCGGGGTTTGGTGCGCTTTGGTGCTGAGCAACACAAGGTCGAACGGTCCGGTGATGGCGAACGGGTCCGTGAGCACCGGGACCTCGCTGTGGATGAGGTCATCCGCAAGTTCCACGGTCATCTCGTCGAAACGGGTCCGAGCAGCCACTGCGAGTGCGGTGTCGGCTCGCTGGAGCAGGGCGCCGCCGACGGTGAGGCCGATCGCGCCCGGCCCGATGAGGAGCGCTCGCATCAGTCGTTGCGCTGCCAGGCCGACGCCACCCGGCTGGTCACGTTGCCGACCCGCTTGCCGACGTCGTCGACGAGGTCCCGAGCCGCCGATGCGTAGCCGGCCGCAGCCTCACCGAGATCCTCGGAGTAGGGGGTTTCCTCGTCGTCGGTCGTGGTGCGGTAATCGCCGTTGAGCATCGTTTCGTAGGCCCCGCTGTCGATCCAGTTGCGTAACTCGGCCACTCGGACGACCGCAAACGGGTGCGTGGTGCCGAGCGCAGCAAGCATCTTGTAAATGCCGTCGAGCGTGTCGCCACCCTCGAGGTACTCGTCGGATTGCGCAATGAACGCATCGAGGTCGAGATCCTCGCCCCGGCTACCACCAGCGATCTTCATCAGGGCGCTCATCATCACTCGCGGCTGCTGGGTGGCCAGCACGCCAGCGCGATCACAGGAGAGCTCGGCTTTGCGACTCCACTCGAGCAAGCCGTAGAGGATGGGGCGAACCGCAATCCCGGCCAGCGGATAACGGGTGAAGGTGAACCGCAACAGGATGAACAGCATCGTCCGGTACAGCGCGTGGCCGCTCAGGATGTGGCCGACCTCATGACCGATCACCGCCTCGATCTCGTCCTGGTCGAGCACTTCGATCGTCGACGAGTTCAGCACGATGAAGGGGCGGTCGAGTCCGACGGCGCCGGCGTTCACAAGCGGCGTCTGGCTGACGTACAGCTCGGGCGGCTCGTCGAAGTCGAAGATGTCGCAGACGGTGAGCAGGCGTTCGTGAACCCACGGGTACTGGGTGTCGGTCACCCGTACTGCGTTGGCCTTGAACGTGAGCCGGATGGTCTTCTCGCCGAAGAGCCCGACGAGCTTGCGCAGGACAAGATCCCATCCGGGTATCCGGCGCAGCGCGTTCAGTGCTGCCCGGTCCGCGGGATGCTCCCACGCGGTGGGGCTGATGTCTGGAAATCGGACGCGGTCACCGTTCGCCGTCATGCCCAACGGTAGATCGCGGCGAGGGTCAGGGTCAGGCGGGCTCTGGATGCAGGGTCGATGTGGGGGCGACGAGCGGGAGGTAAGCATCGATCGGCGCGTCCCATGCAGGGATCGTGTTCGTCGCCGCGTCGTACGCCGACAACCACATTGGCATCCAGGACGGATCGGCCTGCTTGCTCGGATGATGAGATGGCAGCGCCGTCATCGCCATGGTCGGCAGGACCTCGAAGGCAAAGCCGATTCCCCAGGTCCAGAGTCGGAACCAGGCGACCGGGCTGAGCAATCGACGCCACGCTGCGAGTTGAACGACCACCCCGCAGAAGATGAACCAGACCAGCATGGTGAAGCACAGCGCCATCGCTGCCCCGTAGCGCAGGCGGTTTCCATCGACGGTCGCCCACACGTCATGGGCGACAGTCTTGTGTTCGACCTCCTCGGCCAGGTGCCACAGAAACAGTGTCGCCGGCTCGGGGTCGGCGCCGCGAAAGAGCGAATGGCGGTGCGTGTCCATCCACCGTGCCGCGGCGAACGCAGTCGCCTCGAACCCGGCCGCGTACGCCACACCGAACCGGTGGCCAGCACGGCGGTTCAGGAACGAATAGCTCCGTTTCAGCCACCGCTCCACATGCCGCAGTGCTGGATGCTGGGCGCGCAGCAGTTCGTTGAATCGGCGGTGCTGGTGGGCGTGCTCACGTTCCTGTTCGAGATAGGCCCGGACCTGGGCGGCTACTTCGTCGTCCCCAGCAGCTTCGACGGCGGGGAGGGCGTTGCGGATCGATGCCATCACGTAGGGCTCGCCATAGGGCATGCCCAGCGACAGGGCGTTGCATGCGGCGGCGAACTCGGGCTTGGCCGGTTGCCACGCCGCTCGCATCCCGTCGGGATAGGCAAGCCGGATCGGGCGGTGCGGGATCGATCCCTCCATTGGTGACCCGTCGGCCCGAGATCGCCGATCTGGAGTCATCCAATGAACCCGCGAGTGCCTCTTGCTTGGACCGATCGCAGTGGCGCCCTCGGCAGGACTCGAACCTGCGCACACGGCTCCGGAGGCCGATGCTCTATCCGCTGAGCTACGAGGGCTCGTTCGAGGAACGAACGGTGCGTCACCCTACCGGCAAACGTCAGACAGACCACGAGAGCGGGCCGGTAGCATCGAGCGTTCATGGACGTCAGAGATCACCTTCGCGCTGGCCTGCGGGCCGCTCTCGCCGAAGCGGGTATCGACCCGGTTCCCGACGACATCGCCCTCGAGCGTCCCGCCAACCGCGAGCACGGTGACTGGTCGTCCAACGTCGCCCTCGCAACCGCCAAGAAGGCGGGCAAGAACCCGCGCGAACTCGGTCAGGCGCTCGTCGATCATTTGACCACCAACCCTCCTGCGCACGTCACCGGGGTCGAGATCGCTGGTCCGGGGTTCGTCAACTTCCGACTCGCCGACACCTGGCTGCACGAGGTGTTGACCGATGTTGTCGAGCAGGGCACCGCAACCTATGCCGCCCCGAATATCGGCAACGGGGTGCACCTCAACGTCGAGTTCGTCAGCGCCAACCCCAACAAGCCGCTCCATGCCGGCCATGGCCGAGGCGCCTGCTACGGCGACTCGATTGCCCGCCTCCGTGAGCGGTGTGGCTACCGGGTCACGCGCGAGACCTACATCAATGATCGTGGTGTCCAGATGACGAACTACGCCGCCTCGCTTGCCGCAGCGAAGGCGGGCGAACCGATCCCGGAGGATGGGTATCAGGGCGCGTACATCCACGACTGGGCCGGGGAGATGCCCGACGATGCCGACCCGCTCGAGTGGGGCCTCGAGCGAGGTCTCGCTTCGCACCGCGCCACACTCGAATCACTCGACATCCATCACGAGGTGTGGTTCAGCGAGCGCTCTCTCGTTCCCACCGGCGCAATCACGGCGGCGATGGAAGATCTCCGGGCGCACAATGCGGTCTTCGACGAGGACGGGGCGGTTTGGTTGCGCTCGACCGACCACGGCGACGACAAGGACCGCGTCCTCGTCAAGAGCGATGGCGATCTCACCTACCTCACGCCGGACATCGCCTACCACCAGGACAAATTCGGGCGCGCCGATGCCCTCTTCAACGTGTGGGGCGCCGACCATCACGGCTATGTCGTGCGGATGAAAGCGGCGATGCAGCTCCTGGGGCACGACCCCGATGCGCTCGAGATCGCGATCACTCAGATGGTCGACTTCACCCGAGGCGGCGAGGAAGTGAAGATGAGCGGTCGAGCCGGGGACTTCATCGCCCTCGACGACATCGTCGCTGAGGTCGGCCCCGATGCTGCTCGCTTCACCTACCTGATGCAGTCGGTCGACAGCCGCCAGACCTTCGACCTTGAGGAGGTCGCCAAGCAGGGCATGGACAACCCGGTCTTCTATGTCCAGTACGCCCACGCTCGCATCTGCTCGATCTTCGCCAAGGCGGCTGAAGCTGGAGTCGAACGGCTCCCGCTGGCAGCGGTCAACACGGCGTGTTTGGTTCACGAGCGCGAACTCGAGATCCTGCGTTCGCTGCAAGAACTGCCTGACATTGTCCGGGTTGCGTGTCTCGACAATGCGCCGCACCGGATCGTGGCGTGGGCTCGTGAACAGGCCGCTGCGCTGCACGGCTTCTACCACGACTGTTATGTGATGGGCGACGGTGTCGAGCCCGAACTCACGCAGGCTCGCCTGGCCCTGGTCGCGGCCAGCCAGGTCGGGTTGCAGATCGCACTTCAACTCCTCGGGGTTTCGGCTCCCGAGTCCATGTGATCGTCGAGGGCTGACGTGCGTCCGCTTCCCACCCGCCTCCTCCCCGAGACCGCGGAGACCATCGACGGTGTGCTGCACATCGGTGGATGTAACACGCTTGACCTGGCCGCCGAATTCGGGACCCCGGTCTTCATCTACGACGAACAGCATCTCCGCAACCGCTGCCGAGAGGCGGTCGAGGCATTCGGACCTGGGGTTGCCTACGCCACGAAGGCGTTCCTCTGCGGCGCGATGGCGCGCCTCGCCCACGAAGAGGGGATGTGTCTCGATGTCGCCACCGGCGGCGAACTGCACGTGGCACTCACCGCCGGGGTGCCGGCGGACAAGTTGGTGTTGCACGGCAACAATAAGTCGCTCGCCGAACTCCGCCTCGCGATCGAGGCTGGCGTTGGCCGCATTGTCGTGGACAGCTTCGACGAACTCGATCGACTCGATGCCCTCCACGCCGAAACCGGTGTTGTGCCCAAGGTCTTGCTGCGGCTCACCCCGGGGATCAAGGCTGAGACGCACGACTACATCTCGACCGGGCAGGACGATTCCAAGTTCGGGTTCACCGTCTCGACCGGGCTTGCTGAGCAGGCCATCGCCCGAGCGCAGGCGTCGGCTTCGGTCGAGTTGCTTGGCATCCACGCGCACATCGGAAGCCAGGTGTTCGCGGTCGGTTCACTCGGGAAGGCGGCGGCCGCGATCGGCGAGATTGCCGTCGCCCACGACTTCGCCGAAATGTCGGTCGGAGGTGGGCTGGGCGTGCCGTACGTGGAGGATGAGCGGGCCCCGACCATCGCCGAATGGGGCAAGGTCGTCACCGACGCCTGTCGCAGCGCCAACGTCACTGCCACCATCTCCGCCGAGCCCGGTCGTTCGATTACGGCCGCGGCGGCGGTCACCCTCTATTCGGTTGGCACGATCAAGCGACTTGACGGTGTTCGCACCTATGTCTCGGTCGACGGGGGAATGAGCGACAACCCTCGCCCCGTCCTGTACGGATCCGGGTACGAGACGTTCCTGCCCCGTGCCGTGCTCGCCGATCGCCCCGAGACGGTCACGGTGGTGGGGAAGCACTGTGAGTCGGGTGATGTGTTGGTGCGGGATGGGCTCCTGCCCGCTGACCTTGAGGTGGGGGACATCTTGGCGACGCCGGTCACTGGTGCGTACGGGCATTCGATGGGGTCGAACTACAACAAGGTGTTGCGGCCCCCAGTCGTGTTCGTTCGTGACGGCGATGCCCGTCTGGTGGTGCGGCGCGAGACCTATGACGATCTCACGAGGCTCGACATCTGACATGGCCGACCCGGGCCTCCTCGACGTGATCGCCGGGTGGGGCCTTCCGGATGGGGTCATCGACCATGTCGAACCCCTCCGAGTCGAGCGCGACCTCTCACTCGTGGCTGAACATCACCTCACCGGTGTGGTGCACGCCGCCATGCACGCTGGTGATCTGGAGGTTGACCAGTCGGATCAGGTCGAAGAGGCGTATCGGCAGGCGATGGCAAGCAACTCCCGCCTGGAAGCCAACCTGCTCGACATCAGCGACGTGCTGGGTTCGGCGGGGATCGACCATGCTGTGCTGCGGGGCATCGCCCTGGCGGACCGTGCCGGTCCGGCTGCACACCGGGTGTGCTGCGGCCTTGACCTGTTGGTTCAGCCAGGGATGCTTCCCGAGGCGGTGTTGGCTCTGGAGCATGCAGGGGCGGTTCGGACGGAATCGGTGCGCTCTTCGACGTGGGAGCGCCGCGTTGCTGCGTCGGTGCCGCTGGCGAAGGACGGCGACCCTCTCAACCTGCACCGCACCCTCGCCCCTGGCCCGTTCGGCTTTGCGATTGCTGATGATCGGGTGTTCGCCGACGTCGGAACGTTCGCTGTCGTCGACCGGTCGCTGTTGACGCTCTCGGTGGAACATCACCTGTTGCACGTCGCGATGCACGTTGCGTTGGCGAGGGTCAGGCCCCGCCTTGGCGATGTTCGCGACGTTGCCCTGTTGCTCAGCAGTCCCGGTCTCGATGCCGACCGACTCATCCGAACCGTTGTCGACTGGGGAGTGTCATCGCCGTTCGCCACGGGAGTGCTCGCCGCTGACGCGATCGGTGCTGAGGCGAACGGTCTCGTCGAGTGGGCTCGTCGCCATCGTGACTCTCGCCGCGATCGCCGGCTTCGTTCGAGCTA
>Ga0181593_10002094_pt1 | contig 18330 bp, 14 predicted proteins | sample 071ome_19_FD_133756 | JGI IMG/M metagenome (GOLD analysis project Ga0181593, IMG submission 133756) | Coastal salt marsh microbial communities from the Groves Creek Marsh, Skidaway Island, Georgia - 071413AT metaG (megahit assembly) | ecosystem: Environmental > Aquatic > Marine > Intertidal...
AAGCGATCTCGCCTTCAGCATCATGCCAGAGCCCCAATTGCATGCCCGAAAACCCAATGCCGAAACCTAGAGCAATGGTGATTACATATCTGATCGCTTTGTTCATTTTTGCGCTTCCATCTCCTCGACGTGTTGCTCATAGCCCTCAAGCGACTCCATCACAATAGTCCCGCCAGCCACTATCACCACGAATAACATCAACACCCCAATGGATGCCAGAAGCAGCTTAAAAAATTCCTTCCAAGGCATCCCCCACTGACGCTCTTTCATCATTTCAGCCCTTTTTAAGTCCCACACCTGATCGGATTTTATCAAGGCCGGGGGCCAAATGAGAAAGTAGGAGTCCCTTAGCCGGCCTAGATGGGACCCAAATCGCGGACGAAAAAAACCCCGCCAGTCAGAAACCGGCAGGGGCCTCTGTTCAGCTTTTCGGGGTTTAGCGGATTTGATTAGAGCTAATTACAACCACAGCCGATTTTTAGAGTAGTTTTCATTCGCCCGACCGACGCGCCTGCTGTTGCCTCGGCCGCAGTCGTTGCAGGGAGATAGGTGATGAATGGGTAGCGTCATACCGCGTCCTTTCCTCACCGTGTAAAATTAAGCGTCTGAAACATGAGCGCTCAGCGCTATTCATCCCATGAGGAATTACCTATGCGACGGTTGACTGTCTCTTCGCTGCTGACGCTGCTTTTTGTCGGTGTGTCCGGTTTGGTTCGAGCAACGTCGACGCCAGATATCGATATCCCCTACGATAAATTTACGCTCGACAACGGACTGACGGTCGTGGTGCACGAGGATCGAAAAGCGCCGATCGTCGCAGTGAGCATTTGGTATCACGTTGGTTCGAAGAACGAGCCGGAGGGAAAGACAGGGTTTGCTCACTTGTTTGAGCACCTTATGTTTAATGGCTCAGAGAACTACGACGGTGAGTACTTCGAGCCCTTCGAGCAGGTGGGTGCCACCGGTATGAACGGCACGACGTGGTTTGACCGCACGAATTACTTTGAGACGGTGCCGACTCCTGCGTTGGAAATGGCGCTCTGGATGGAGTCCGATCGCATGGGCCATCTATTGGGCGCAGTGACGCAGGAGAAGCTCGACAACCAAATTGGTGTGGTGCAAAACGAGAAGCGCCAGGGCGATAACCGACCTTACGGCAAGGTGGAGTATCGAATTCTTGAAGCGCTGTTCCCACCAGGTCATCCATACCGTCACAGCACCATTGGGTCGATGGAGGACCTCAGCGCGGCGTCACTGGAGACAGTGCAGCAGTGGTTTAAGGACTATTACGGCGCCGCTAATACTGTCCTGGTTTTAGCGGGAGATATCGACGTCGAGCGCGCCAAAGTGCTGACGCAGAAATACTTTGGGGATATCGACGCCGGTCCTCCGGTCACAAAAATGAAAGCGGCCGTGCCTCTGCATCTTTCCGACAAGTATGAGGTGATGTACGACCGGGTTCCGCAGGCACGTGTCTTCCACAATTGGGTGGCTCCCGGCCGCACAACGCGTGCGGCTGCGGAGTTGGAGTTAGCGGCGAGTATTCTCGGCAGGGGCAAGAACTCTCGCCTTTATCAGGCATTGATTTACGACACGCAGCTGGCGGTAGATGCAGGCGCGTCAATACAGGCTCAGGAGTTGGTCAGCCTGTTCGACGTCGACGTTACGCTACAGCCAGATGCCTCGATGGACGAGGTCACCTCAATTATAGAGAGGCAGCTTTCGGCATTTATTGAAGAGGGCCCCACCCGCGAGGAGCTTGAGCGGGTGCAGACCCGGATCAATGCTCGTGTCGTTCGAGGGCTCGAGCAGATTGGCGGGTTTGGTGGCAAAGCGGTAACGCTTGCGCAAAGTGAGCTCTATGCCGACGACCCGAGTTTTTGGAAAACCCGGCTCGAGTGGATCAATGCCGCCACCCCAGAGAGCATTCAAGCCACCGCCAGCGAGTGGTTATCGCGCGGTCGCTATAAGCTAGAGGTTTACCCGTTTGGAGAGTATGCGACGACTGAATCCGACGTTGACCGCAGTCAGGGACTGCCTTCCGTCGGACCGATGCCAGACCTGGTGTTTCCGACAGTAGAGCGTGCCCAGCTGGACAACGGTCTCAAAGTCGTTTTTGCTCGCAGAGATGCAGTTCCTGTGGTGAATATATCGCTGCAGTTTGATGCCGGTTCCGCGGCCGATTCGCTGGGCACTTTGGGCGGTGCCAGCTTTGCCATGGCGATGCTGGATGAGGGCACTGCGACGCGAGATGCGTTGGAAATTGCGGCGGAAGCAGAGTCTTTGGGTGCCTATATTTCGACGGGTTCCAATCTGGATACGTCGACGGCCTCACTCTCTGCACTGAAGAGCAAGCTTGAGGAGTCGCTAGACCTGTTCTCAGAAGTCGTCCGCGAGCCCTCTTTTCCAGAGGACGAGATTGCTCGGCTTCGCAAACGCTGGATCGCAAACATTCAGCAGGAGCAAAACGAGCCTGTTCAGTTAGCGCTCAGAGTGCTTCCCCCAATTATGTATGGAGAGGGGCATGCCTACGGGATTCCGTTTACCGGTTCCGGCACCGAGGCATCGATTAATGCGCTAGGCCGCGATGATCTGACCCAGTGGCATCAAACCTGGATAAGACCCAGCAACGGCACGCTCTTTGTAGTGGGCGACACGACCCTTGCAGAAATTCTGCCGTTGCTGAATCAATACTTCGGTACCTGGAGAGAGAACCGCATGGCGGTACCTCAAAAAAATATTGCCGAGGTGGCACTGGGTGAGAGTGCAGTCTATTTGATCGATAAGCCCGGAGCACCGCAGTCGTTGATCCTTGCCGGCCACGTGGCGCCCTCAACCAGCGCCGACAACAACATCGATATTTTGACCATGAACGATGTGATCGGTGGTTCCTTTACGGCGCGGGTCAACATGAATTTACGAGAGGACAAAGGCTGGGCATATGGTGCCTATACCTTTATGCAGGACGCGAGAGGGCAGCGGCCGTGGCTGGTCTATGCGCCGGTGCAGACGGATCGCACCGCAGACTCGATTGCAGAGCTGAGACGCGAATTTGACGAGTTTCTTGATGGTCGCCCTGCTACTCAAGATGAACTCGACAAAAGTGTGCGTAATAACGTCAACAGTCTGCCCGGCCAGTATGAAACCGCCGGTGCAGTGATGGGAGCACTGCTCGACAATGATCGATTTGGTCGGTCGGATAATTACGTGAGTGAGTTAAAGCGCCGCTATGAGGCGGTCAATTTGGCGAGCATTCACTCCGCTGCGCACCAGGTGATGCACCCCGATCGATTAATCTGGTTGATCGTTGGCGATTTGGCTGAGATCGAAGAGCAGATCCGAGACCTGGAGCTGGGTGATGTGCAAGTGCTGGACGCCAACGGCCAGCCATTAAGAACTGCTCAGTGAAGGCCTCGAGTCACGCCATTGTGATTGCGCAGCCGCACCAATGTGCGCTCTCGAGTGGTGTTTGCGCTCGAGCTGGGTCAACGAGGGCGCGCGCGATGAGGAGCCTCAGAGTGATGTTTGTCCTGTCACTCTTTACGATGTCCGTCGGTGAGGTGCGCGCATCAGAGATTGCCGTAGACAGATTTGCAAAGTTGGCGCTGGCCTGTGTGCATAAAGAGTACCCCAACCACATTTCGCACAGTTTGCGCAGCGACGACGACGTCGCGCCGCCGCGTGAGCTGACGCCCGCCTTCTATGGCTGTCTGGATTGGCACAGCTCGGTGCATGGGCATTGGTTGTTAGCACGGGTGGCGCGCTTGTACCCCGAGAGCGAATACGCGCCGGCTGCCCGTGCCGCATTGGCGCAGAGTCTGACGGCAGAGAACCTTGCGGCCGAAGCTGCCTATGTATCGGCCGAGGGCAGACGCTCATTCGAGCGACCCTATGGCATTGCCTGGTTACTGCAGCTGGCGGCAGAGCTCGAGGAATGGGATGATCCGGAAGCCAGTGAATGGCGCGAAGCCCTGCGGCCCTTGGCCTCGGCGTTGGTTCAGAGACTGGTCGACTGGTTGCCTAATTTGACCTACCCAGTACGCAGTGGGACTCACTCGCAAACGGCGTTTGCGTTGGGCTTGGCGCTGGACTGGGCGCGGATTGCGGGGGATGACCGTTTTGAGTCGTTAGTGATAGCGCGGGCTAAAGTACTCTTCGGCGAAGATACGGCGTGCCCGCTTCACTATGAGCCCTCGGGCGCTGATTTCTTGTCGCCCTGTTTGGCCGAAGCAGACCTGATGCGACGGGTGTTTACCGCGACAGAATTCGCCCAGTGGCTACCCGCGTTTTTGGCGATACCCGAGCAGGGCGCTTGGTTAGACCCAGCAGTGGTGAGCGACCGCTCTGATCCACATATTGTGCATCTCGATGGTTTGAATTTGAGCCGAGCATGGATGCTAGAGGGCGTTGCCAGTGCGCTGCCGGTTGATGATCCGCGGCGCGCGGTAATTGCGGCGACGGCTCTCGCACACGAAGTCGCCGGACTCGAAGGGGTAAGCCCCGAGCACTATGAGGGTAGTCATTGGCTGGGCAGTTTTGCGACCTATCTGGTTACGGGCCGGGGTGTCGAGGGGTCGCGATAGCCGCACAATACTTGTTGGCTCAATGAGCCCAGCAGATGAGCCAAGGTTGTTTTGCTCGCTCAGTCTGCGCCGCCCAGTGCTTGGCGGATCAGCGGTAACTGGTCATTCCCAAAATACAGCGAGTCACCGACAAACAAGGTGGGTGAACCGTAGGCTCCCCGAGCAATCGCCTCTTCGGTGTTGGCCCTGAGCTGGTCTTTGACCGTTTGATCTGCCGTGCCAGCAACCAGTTTTTCTCCGTCCAAACCGCAATCGCTTGCCACGTTGGCGAGCACCTCGGGCGCGTCGATGTTTTCGCCGCGGGCGAAATAGGCGTCGAAAGCCGCCTGAGAGAATTGCTGCAGCGCCGTCTGGTCTGATTCCAGTTGGCAGCACATCCGCATGGCCAACACAGATTTGACGGGATGATGCTCGGTCGGGAAGGTGAGCGGTAATCCTGCCAACCGTGCCCAGTCATGAAGCCAACGGAAGTTGTGCACGATTTTGGGATCCATAGGGTTGGCGCGGGCCTCGTAAACACCCTGATTCACTGCGTTGAAAACGCCGCCGACCAAAAATGGTCGCCACCGAACGGTGGCCCCCGTGTCGGCCAGTATGGGCTGCACGTTATTGAAGGCCAGATAGGTCCAGGGAGAAGAGAGGTCGTAAAAAAACTCTAGATGCGCCACCAGTCGTGCTCCTTCAGTCTTTGGCCGGTCATGCTCGACCCCTAGCGGCTGGTATGCAAGCATTGTGGGCGCCCAGTGGGCTGGCAGTAAGCGTATATCAGTGAGACCGGGGGCTCTTTTGACCCTCTTTTCACCTCCCAAAAACCGCCTGAGGCGAGTGATTAACCGGGGGCAGGAGAGGCAGGGCGTTAGGGCAGCCAGAAGGGGCCGTTGCTATACCGAGTTTCGTCCCGGAATTAGCCCGCTGATTCTCTGGTGAGTTCTGAAAATTCGGCCATGAGCGGCATGGCGGGGCCTTGATCGACGTAGAGCGCCGAGGCCATCAGTGCAATTGAGGCAATCGCCCAAAAAATATTCGATTTCAAATCCACGGCGACCTCCTGTCTGATGTGGCGTGACCTCCTGTCACGCGCGCACATTAAGGCGGAGCCGTTGCGTCTACAAGGTAAACAATAACAATCATTAGCGTCGGTTTTGTGGGGTCTATGACGTTGGTTCAGGCTTATTTTCGGGTTCGGGTTCGGGTTCGGGTTCGGGTTCGGGTTCGGGCTGGGGATTAGGCTCAGGATTGCCTTTGGATTGGGATTGAGATCGCGGTGGCGCCACGTACGCGAGCGCCTCAAACATCATTTAATTTAGTGAAAACAAGCTACAATAAATTTTGTTAAAACGTTGTAATTATATGTAAATTATTGATTTTGAAGGTTATGCAACGTTTTTCAGAAACAAATTTTAGTAGCAAGACATCACAATGACTCAAATCTGTGCCCGCCATGGTTGCCGCAAGTCAGCGCTGCGTAAATTCTGCAGTAACGCCTGCCGTATCGCGCATCACAATGGCCTGCGGTCCCCTGCGAGCAAGGTCAAGGTCACCTGTCAGGGTTGCGGCAAAGCGTTTCAAGGGCGTCCCGATCAGAAAACCTGCGGCGCGACCTGCCGATCCCGCTTATTCCGGTCCAAAAAGCGCAGTGATACAGGGGTATTGGCCGGTTTGACGCCCGGCGCCGTGGACTGGGGCCAATCCACGCCGTATTCACCCGCCGAGTTGCGCCAGCGCATGCAGGAGCAGTATTTGGCGGCGGGGGTGGAGTTCAGCTGGCTGCCCGCGGCGCCCAAACCCGTCCGTGTGCGGCGCACACGCCACAGCACGGATCAGCTCAGACTGGATTTTGGACTGGGAGAGGCCCCGTCTGAGGGTGATGAGTGATGGTGTCCGGCACGCGTTTGGTCAAAGACTGCGTCGGGGCGCTTGTTGTCTGCGCCATACGGCGTCCAAAGTGAGCAGAAAGCGGGCGTCATTTTCCGAAGGCATTTTTGGCCCAGTCACGCGACGCGCTTAACTGAACTAGCTGCTACGAGAACTAGCTACTAAAGGAACCAGCTGCCGCCATCCACCATGTGGGTTTGCCCGGTCACGAAGCGACTCGCATCCGATGCGAGATAGATAATGGTGCCGGTCAGATCTTCGGTCTCGAGGTTGCGCGGGATCAATTGATTGGCCGCAATCACCGTTTTGGCTTTCTCAAACTTTTCGCCGAAGAATTCCTCTGTGCCCTCGGTCATCACCGCTGAGGGTGCGACTGCATTGACGCGAATATGATCGGGCCCCAGTTCACGCGCCATGCCTCGGGTCATGCCAATGACGGCCGCCTTGGAGGCAACGTAGTCGAGCCCGTAAGGCAAACCAAAAACAGCCGCGAGCGAGGCAATATTGATAATGGAACCGCCGTCGCCGCTGGAGCGCATCGCCCCGACCACCGCGCGGCTGGTGAGCCATGTACCTTTGATATTGACCTGCATGACGCGATCCCACTGTGCTTCATCGAGCTGCTCAAAGCGCGCGCCTTTAAGGCCAGCGTACAGGGCTGCGTTATTGATCAGAATGTCGACTCGACCAAACGCGTCGACTGCCAACGATGCCATGGCGTCACAGCTTTGGCTGTCGGCAACATCCACTTGAGTGGCGACGGCGCGGCCACCCGCGGCGGTAATCGCCGCCACGGTGTCGTTGCAGTCATTCAGATCCGCTGCAACCACGGCGGCGCCTTCGGCAGCCAAGGCCTCGGCATAGGCTCGCCCGAGCCCTCTGGCGGCGCCGGTGACAATGGCGACTTTGTTTTCGAGTTGCATGACCCTCTCCCCGGGTGGCACTGTCAGATTGTTGCAAAGTTTAGGCTCGGGCAGTAGCGTTCCGGTGCAACCCTCAGGACCACATTGCGATGCAACATGTCATGATCATAGCCCTACTGAGTGCCGCGGCGAGTGCGGCAACGATGGCTGAGACGGTCATTCTCAATCTTGAGGAACCGCTTGAGGCAGGGACCTATACGGGGATCTCTAACCTGCGCGGTTGGGCATTGGCAGAGTCTGGCATCGCAGCCGTAGAGCTCGATATTGACGGCCAATATGCCTTCAACATCCCCATGGGCGGCGCTCGCGAGGACGTGGCAGCGGCTTATCCCGAGTTCGCCGATGCCGGCGTGTCCGGTTTTTCCATGGCCTATAACTACAAGGGCCTGCCGCCTGGCAACTACGTTTTTACGGCGAGGGCCATCTCTCGTGAGGGCAGCGTGGCGACTCAGCAGGCCGCGATTACCGTCGACCGTTTTATTGAGGAGTACATCAGTGATGTCAGCGAGGTGGATACCTCGACGGTCACCGATGTCACCTTTGATGAGGCTTCGCTGACCCTGAACGGTCTCACCGTGGAAGGGCGCCAATGGAATGTGGCCATGGGCTTTGACACCGCTACCCAGGGTTTTCAGATCACGTCGATTACCGATGCCGAACCGATAGATGTTGATGCGTCTTGTGTGGCCAGCCAATGGGAGTCCGGGAATTACACCTTGCAACAGGGGGAGGTCGAACGCGCGTTTCGGGTGCGTCTACCCGAGAGCTACGACCCGGCCAAACGGCACCCCTTGGCAGTGTTGTTCCACGGCTGGGGGGGCGGCCAAGGTGAGTTTCTCAATAATGCCGTGGTGCGCGCTGAATCAGACGAGCGAGGCTACGTGCTGGTCGCTCCGCTCGGCTTGGGTGAAGAAGAAGCCGGCAAACAACCCGCCTCTTGGTCGTTTTCGGGTTCGACTACCGGCCTTGATGGAGATGGCCTCAACGCTGCCGTAGACGGCGACACGCTGGCGATCTGCAATGACGATGAGACCAACGATTACACCTATCCTTCCTGCGACGGTGTGGCGGCCAACGGCTGCTCGTGGACCCAGTGCACGGTGGATGACGTGGCGTTCGCCGCCGATCTGGTGGCTGAGGTCAGCGCTAATTTGTGTATCGACGCGCAGCGGGTCTATGCAGTGGGCGGGTCAAACGGGGGTATGTACGTCTGGGATCTGGGCCGCGATACCCGCACTGCAACGGTTTTCACGGCGGTGGCGGCGATCCTTGGCCTGCCTCATCGCGGTTTTCTTGACCCTCCGATATTGGATGGCGGCATGCCCGCGATCTCTGTGACCGGCACCCGCGATCGTACCGTGCCACCGGGAGAGTGGGGGCAGCAAACCTTTACCACCACCTCTGATGGCGACGTTTATCATTACACCGGCGCGTCAGCGATTACCCGGGTGTGGGCCGAGGCGCAGGGTTGCGACACGAGCCTGCCAGCAGCACCCGTGGATGTGGGCGTCGCCAATGCAGAGTGCCGCGGCTGGTCTTATTGTCAGACCGATTCCCAGTGGCCTCCGGTTCTGGACTGCCGGGGCGATATGGGCCACACATACAGCCTTAGCTGGTCGTGGCCATTGATTTTGGATTTTTTTGAGCAGCTGTAATGCTCATCACAATGGCGAGCGCACCACAGTGTGTGTCGGCCACCGGTGACTGCGAGGCACCCTGACTTCAATGAACTTTCCAATCGAGACCGTTCGCGCGCAGTTTCCTTCTCTGGCCACTACTGACGAGGGTCAACGCCGCATTTATTTCGACAACGCGGCGGGCACGCAGGTGCCCCAGCAAACGATCGACCGCATTGTTGATTTCTTTCGCCGCTTTAACAGCAATACGGGCGTTTTTAATCCAACCTCGGTAGAGGTCGACGCGCTGTATGACGATACGGTCAAAGCAATGGCCGATTTTTTGGGTACCACCGACCCTGGTGAGGTGTTGATCGGCGCGAACATGACCACGCTCACCTATCAGCTGTCACGCAGTCTGGGGCATCAGTTTGCGGCGGGTGACGAAATCATCATCTCGCGCATGGAGCACGAAGGTAATGTTTCGCCGTGGCTACAAATGGCTGAGGATCATGACTTGGTGGTGAAGTGGCTCGAATTTGATCGCGACACCTGGCGCGTCGAGCCACAGTTACTGCAGTCCTTGCTGAGTGACCGCACCCGTTTAATGGCACTGAACTATGCCAGCAATCTGACCGGTGGCGTAAACGACGTTAAAGCCCTCACCAAAATGGCGCATGAGGCAGGTGTCATCGTTTACGTCGACGCGGTCCAGTTTGCATCGCATCGGCTGATCGACGTAAAAGACCTGAACTGCGACTTTCTCGCCTGCTCTCCCTACAAGTTTTATGGGCCGCACTTGGGGGTGGTGTATGGCAAGCGCGAGCGATTGGAGTCTTTGCGTGCCTACAAACTCCGCTGTGCCAGCGAAGAGCTGCCTTTCCGTTTTAGCCTTGGAACGCCGGCCTTTGAGCTGATCGCAGGGCTCATGGGCACGCTGGAGTATTTTCAGTGGCTGGCGGGCGAGACTGGTGTCACCGGTGAGCGTCGTCAGCAGTTCGCGGGAGCGTACGCGGCCATGGGCGCCCATGAGGATGCGCTCTCTGAGCAGCTACTTGCTGGGCTGCTGGCCATACCCGGGCTCACGATGCAGGGCGCCAGCACCTTGACGCATCGGGTCGCGACTTTCTCTTTCACTCACGACCGACATCCTGCTAGCCGTATTGCGCGACAGCTTTCAGACGCGGGTCTTTACTGCCATTGGGGCGACAACTATGCCTTTGAGGTGGCGAAAGCGCTGGATCTCGACCCCCAGGAAGGCGTGCTGCGATTGGGGCTAGGGCATTACAACACTGCGGAAGAAGTTGCCGAGGCGCTGACGCTCATCGAGGGCGTGCTCGCAGCGTGATCGGTTTTCACAAGCGCTGAATTAAGCGCTCTCGAGCTCTGACCACATCGCTTCCACCCACTCCCGGATCTGCAGTCCTTCTTGCCAGCGATCTGACAGCTCAAGCTGATCGGCACCCGTAATCGCATAGGCAGGTGGTCCAAGCTCCACCAAAAAATTGAGGGTGGCATCGTGGGTCTGCCTGGCATACCACCCTGACATACCCTGTTGCCACCACTGCCGATACTGGGCAACCCATTCCTGATGTTGGGGAAAATCCAACGCGATTTGGATTTGCTGGTTGTTCGAGATGCGTCCCTGAAAAGAGTCCGAGCGCTCGAGAATGGTTGAAAAGTAGCGGTCGTCGGTTTCATTCAGCGGGATCTGTAGCTCGCGATCGACGACAAAGTGAGAGAGATCAGCACACAGCCTCAGCCCAGGAACCCCCTCCAGCACTTCCAGCGTGAAGAACAGGTCGTTCAAGGTGCCGTTACGGTGCGTCTCCAGCAGGAGCGGAAAGTCATACGCTTCTGCCATCGCCAGCCACGTCTCGACGGTCGGCACAGCCTCGGCCGCAGTCAACGGCATGACCCCGCCGATCACGTTGACCTGGGTGGCATTCATTTCTGCGGCCATCTCTAAGAGCGGCTGCATGGAGTCCACGTCGTGGGGAAAGGCATTGACCATGCACTTCAGCCCCAATGCCTCAAAGGCCGGTTTGAGTTTGAGGCAATCAGGGATCTCGGACACGTTGGGGTCCAGACACGCGCCCGCGTAACCCGCCGCGGCAATACGCTCCATGTGCACGTCGACCGGCTCTTCGGGCTGCCCGGGAATGCGTCGCTCCATCGCCCAGAGTGATTGGTATATATCGAGGGTATGTGCCATCGATGGGGGCGTTAGAAGGACGTCAAAAACGACGCGGCGTTGCCGCCGGTCAACTGCGCAGACTGGGCCGCACGCAAAAAGTCTCTGCCCGACGCGGGCTCAAGCCCGGGCGCATCGTGAAAGATACGGTAGCGGCGGTAGCGGCAGTACATGACCAACTGCGGCCACAGCCGGATCACGGTGTCCGGGTCCTCGCCGAATAACTCGCGATGCAATGCAGGCAACTCGAACCAAGGCGTGGTGGGCTTGGCGTGATGGGCATTGTGGTAACCAAAATTCAGAATCAGCCAGTTCACCCACTCGTAACGCCACGAGAGAACCGGGCTAAACGTGTGTTCTTGCTCCCACACCAGATCGCCTTTGTGCTCAGATACCTCGTCGGTATACAGGTTGGTGCGATAGGGGTAGTCGTGTTCTAGGCCGTCAACGAACCGCAGCACGATAATCATCAGCATGTAGGCGATGAGATAGCCCACCAGGACGACCGGCGCGTAGACCGCGAGCGCGGCGAGCAGGCCGAAGCGATCCAGTATCACTACGACGTTGCGCGAGAGCTGGTCCCGGCGCTGGGGAATAATAAAAGCGGTGAACACCATAATGGTGTGCATCAAGATGCAGTGAGCGGGGATGAAACACCACTCCAGAAAAGTCGTGACGCGATAAACGAGCGGATGTTTTTTGAAAAAACCCTCGTAATCAAACCACACCACATCGTCGTTCTCGACGTGATGCCGGAAGTGCTTGGTGCGGATGTCTTCCACCGTGCCGTAGCAGGAACCGCAGATCCACCCGAGCCAGCCCGCCAATTGATTGTTGTGCCGATTCACCGTGAAAACGGTGTTGTGGGCGCACTCGTGGATCAGATAGGCCGCGATGATCATGCCGTGGCCCAGCAATAAAACGCCGGGGATAAAACCCACCCAGCCGCCTGTAAACAGCAACGACCATCCCAGCGTGTAGGCCACCAGAGAATAAACGATGGCGCCGGTGTGCCAACGGCGGCCCTTTGGCGTTTTAAAGGTCCAAGTTGTCATAGACAGCGTTGATTCCAGTTAGGCGCGCCGCGTTGTCGAGGCTAAAAATGACGCGATGTGAGAACGAGAACGGTTAATGTCCGACTCAGTATGCCGCGCAGTATACGAACGCCGGTGAGAGAAAAAAACCGGTGTTGGAGTGGCCAACCGGCCCGGAATTAACGGTGCGGTCAGTCTGGGCGGTAGTCTTCGATCGGCTGGCCCAAGATGCGCAGTCCCACCACAGTGACCACGGTCGCGCCAAGCATCCCCACCCACCAGGGCAACCCAAAACTAATGGGCAGAGTGCCAAAACCCAGCGCGGCGGCCCCCGCGAGTAGCGCATAGGGTAGCTGTGTACGGACGTGCTCAATGTGATCACAACCCGCAGAGAGAGATGACATGACGGTGGTATCCGAAATGGGCGAGCAGTGATCCCCCCACACCGCACCCGTCAGCACCCCCGAGACCGAGGCATACAAAATGAAGTAGTCGTCGCTCGCAATCAGGCCCTCGAGCCCCATGATGGCCCAACAGAGCGGCAGCACGAGTGGCAGGAGAATGCCCATGGCGCCCCAGCTGCTTCCCGTTGAGAAGGCAGTGAACGCGGCCAGCACAAAAATGGTGGCGGGCAGAGCGGCGGCTGGCAGGCTGTTGCCAAGGCTGGCAATCAGAAAGTCTGCCGTGTGCAGTTCGCGGCTGATCTCCGACATCGACCAGGCGAGCACCAGAATAATCATGGCGATAAACGTAAATCGCGCGCCTGACACCCAGGCGTCGACGATCTCATCTAGGGAGAGCAGACGCTGCGCTACGGTCATGACAATCGCAGTGAGTGCGCCTGCCAATGACGCCCACATCAGGGCCCGGTAAGAGTTCGCCGACCCGATGATGTCACTGATGGTCTCACCTTCACCCGTGATAAACAGGCCGGTCAGGATGCCAACGATCATGACGGCAACCGGCACCAACGCGTTGGCCGCTCTGGGAGGCACGCCGTCCTTCATCGCCAGCGCTGCCTCGTCGTCCTGACCCACCTTGGATTTAACGGGTGGTGCCGTTACCCCGGTGGAACGTGCGCGTCGCTCAGCGGCGAGCATGGGCCCAAATTCGCGACCGGTGGTGATCACCAGGACCACCAGCAGGATCGCCATGAAGGGGTAAAAACTGTAAAGAATGGAGTTGAGAAAAATGCTGTACGGGCTCATCTCTAAGCCCTCTAGCTGAACGCTGGCATCGCCAATCAGACTCACCTGATAGCCGATCCAGTGGTGACCAGTGCGACCGTCGCCAGCGGCGCCGCGGTGGAGTCCACGATGTATGCCAACTTCTCTCGAGAAATACGCAACCGATCGGTGATGGAGCGGCTGGTGTTTCCCACGACCAAGGTATTGGAGTAGTCATCGAAGAAGATGAGCAGCCCCAGTGACCACACTGCCAGCTGGCCACGTTTGGCGCTGTTAGCGCCGGTGATGATCCACTCGACGATGCCGCGCATACCGCCATTGCGCGAAATGACGCCAACCATACCGGCGATCATGAAGGTGAACAGCATGATGGTGGCGTGATCAAAATCCGCCACGGCATTGGCGACATACACCTCGAAGCTGGCGAAGAGCCCGATCACCACACCCTCTACACTGAGCCCCTCCAGTGCCCACGCCCCTAGCCACAGGCCCAGCATTAGTGCGGGCAAGACGCTGCGGATCAGTAGCGCCATGCCGATTGCCACCAAGGGCGGAAGAATCGAAACCCATGCGGGGATCACGGGAACGTCAAGTGACTGAAGCGGTTCCCCGTTCCACTCCAAACTCATCTGTGCGCTCGAGGCGTTGGAGATCGCCACATCTGAAAAGACCCACTGGTCGCCTCGGCGATCCGGCGTGTAGAGCAGTTCATTGACGCGCAGTAGAGGCGGGGTTGGATCAGCGGCATTTCCCGGTTCAGGCAACGTTGCCTGCACGTCATAGGCGATGCCCTCGAGGAATACCTGCGGTGTCGAAAGCTCAGCGTCGGCGGCAGCTGCGGTGAGCGGGGTGCCGATCAGTAGGCACACCCAGAACGCCTGCGCCCAGATCACCAGTTTACGTCCCATGCCCCGTCCCTTTCTTTTTTCCGATTATTACAGCAATCGGTCATCATGTATTGCCGGACGGGGGGATAGCTGACGGCGACGGCGCAGAAAGGCTCTTTACTGATGCTCTGCGTCATCGAAAAGACCATCAGGGGAGTGAGAATTGGAGGAATTCCTTTTGTTTTTGGCAGGCCTAGCGGGAGGTATGGTCAACTCCATCGCTGGCGGCGGCAGCTTTATTACCTTTCCTGCATTAATCGCTGCAGGGGTGCCCCCCATCGCGGCCAACGCCACGAATACCTTCGCATCCTGTGCAGGATACGTAGGGGGTGCGGCGGGGTTTCGTCTGGAACTGTGGACGCATCGGGCTTGCTTACCCCGCATTCTGCTCTGCGCGTCACTCGGTGGTGGATGCGGCGCTTGGCTGCTTTTACAAACGTCATCTGTCACCTTTAATCGGGTCGTCCCGTGGTTGTTATTATTCGCGACGATCCTATTGGTGTGGGGCGAACCGCTGCAGCAGCGCTGGCGCCTTACAGCGGGCACGTATGCTGCGTTATCGCGCATCACCTCCGCATTGCTCACGGTTCTTCTGCTGTTGGTGTGCACCTACGGCGGATTTTTCAACGCCGGCTTGGGCATCATCCTGCTGGCGTATCTGACGTTTGCCGGCTATCAGGATATTCACCTGATGAACGGCTTGAAGCTAATTGTTTCCGCGATGGTGGCGCTGTGGGCCATCGCTGTTTTTGGTGCGGGCGATTTAATTGCCTGGCGTGAGGGGGCCATTGTGATGGCGGGCACGCTGGTGGGGGGGTATGGCGCCGCCCGCACTGCCCGGTTAGTGAACCCCGAGCGAGTGAGGCAGGTCATCATCGCCGTTGCCGCGGGCATGACCGCCTACTTTTTTATCTGGGGTTAGTCGCTTGTCACCGCGGTGCTGCGGATCTGGCGAGCAAAGCCGATGGCCGCCGCAGCACCCACAATTGAGAACCCGAGTAACAGCGTGAACAGGTGCTGAAAGCCCAGCAGGCCGGGGTTTTGATCAATCAGGTAGCCCGCCACCGCAGCGATATAGACATCCGGCGTATAGCCAATCACCGATACCAAACCGACTGCGGTACCCGTCACAGCGAGCGGTATTTGTCCTTCCTGCAGCAGCCCAAAGTACAGGCCGCGTAAGCCAAAGATGGCGATGCCGGTGACCAGCGTGTTGAGCAAAATCATCGAGAGGGTGCCCAGCGCGGTGCCGGTGAAGGCGAACAGCGAGTGGCTGATGATCAGTAGCACAAAGCACACCAGCGCCATGCGCGAAATGCCGAAACGATCGCCCAGTAAGCCCAGCGCCAAAGCCGCCACGGGTCGGGTCCAGGCGCCCACCGCGACGATCTGCGCCGCGTCAATCTCGTCGATGCCGTGGCCGCGTACCGCAAATAGCGCATATTGATCAAAAGCCTTGTAACTGGTGTAGGCACAGACGAGCACGGTGGCCTGCAACCAGACAACGCGTAGTTTGATCACCGATTTGATTTGTCGAAAAAAGTCGCCGGGAGGTGGGCTGTGGCTATCGCTGGCGGCACCGTCTAAGCCGCGTAGCGTGAACCACACCAAAACGCCGACGGCGGCAGTGACGGCGGTGTAGCCATAGATCACCTGCCGCAAGACCGCGCCCTTCTGTGTGAGTGAGGCGGCGTCGTAGCCCAATGGAAAAGCCACCGAAAAAGCGAACACCCCGGCCGAGGCTAGGATGGCAGCGAGTAATCCCCGGCCGCCGTCGAGCAAGCCGTAGGCAAGCCCCTGCTGGTTATCGCCGCCCCAGGCGCGAGTTACTTTGATCAGTGCTGCCCAAAACAGCAGAATGTTGGTGAGACCAAAGAAACCCCAGATCAGCATGACACCGGTGACATCTGGGAAAGTCGCAAGGTAAAGGCCGCCTAAGGCGGTGGCCCATAGTGAGCCTGCCAGCAGCTTGCGCGGCTCGAATCGATCCGCCAGCGGTCCGCCAAAGAAGTACGCTGCCATGGCGATAAAGCCATAAGCGCTCTGGGCGACACCGAGCTCGGTCGCTGTCAGATCAAAGACTTCGAGAAACGTTGGGCGAAAAAAGCGTGTGACGTGATAGGGAAGGGTAAAGATTGCCTCCCCGGCCAGAATCAAAGAGAGAATGATCAGCGCGCGTTGCCACCTGCTGCGCTCCATGATGACGGTTGTCTCCGTGACGCTTCTGATTCAGCTCGCCGCGGCTTAACCGACCCAGGACAGCAGCTGCTGAATGATGATCACATTGGCAATATCAATGAAGAATGCCCCCACCAGCGGTACGATGATGAATGCCTCATGGCAGGCGCCGTAGCGCTTGGTCACCGCCGACATATTGGCCATGGCGGTTGGGGTGGCACCCATTGAGAAGCCGCCAAAGCCAGCCGACACCACCGCTGCCTCGTAGTTTTTGCCCATGAGCCGGAACACGACGAAGACAATGAAAATGGCTGCCACCAACACCTGGGCGCCAAGAATCAGCACGAGAGGTCCGGCGAGGCTGGCCAGCTCCCACAGCTTCATGCTCATCAGTGACATGGCGAGGAAGGTACCGAGTGATACATCAGCAATCAGGGCGATCGCAGGGGTTCGTGAGGGCCATGAGGTACCGGTGATGCGTGGTAGTCCTGTGGGCCGCAGGTTGCTCATCACAATTCCGGCAAAAAGACAGCTCACGAACAACGGCAGTTGAACGCCTGCGCCTTCCAGCGCCTCGTCCAACAGCACGCCAATAATCACGCAAATGTGAATCGAAAGGATAGCGTCGAGCACGTCCATGTAATGGATGTCGATGCCTCGGTCTTCGTGTTTGACGCCAACGTCCAGGGTCTCTTCCTCTTCAGATTTGAGATCGTGGCGGTTGATGAGGAACTTGGCGATCGGGCCACCCATGAGGCTCGCCAGCACCAGCCCAAACGTGGCGCAAGCAATACCAATTTCTGCAGCACCCGTGATGCCGTATTTTTCGGCAAAGATGGGTGCCCAGGCGATGGAGGTGCCGTGACCACCGATCAGCGACACAGTGCCGCCCAGAATTCCCACGGCCGGTTCGAGCCCCAAAACCGAAGCCACGCCAATGCCCGTGAAATTCTGTATGACCATAAACACGACGGTAGCGGCTAATAGAATCATCAGAGGCTTGCCGCCTCCCAATAGGTCGCTAAAGCTGGCGTTGATGCCGATGGTGGTGAAGAAGTACACCAGCAGCACATCGCGCGCGCCGAGGTTGAATTCCACCCCGACTCCGGTAACTACGTAAATCAGCGTAAAAAGAATGCACACCAGTAATCCGCCGGTCACGGGCTCTGGGATGCTGAACTCACGAAACGCCGGCACCACTTGGTTGAGTTGCTTACCGACGAAGAGCACCACGATACCCAATGTCACGGTGAGGAAGGTGTCGAGCTTGAGTGTGCCGTCGAGAAGCTCCATAGCGCTGGGCCCTGTCTATTGGATATCAACTTTGAGCCCTGACCATCGGGGAATTGCACTGCGGGGTCAAGTCAGTCAGAGGACGGTGTCAGCTTTCGCACCGACCCACGCGCAGTGCCTCTGCGCCGGAAGGGCTGTCGCTTAATGCTAAGGCATCGACTCGCGGGTAGCGGTACAGTGAGTCCATAAGGATTACTGGTTTTAAACTGCGCAAACCGAAAGCGCCTTGCCTATAGGATAATGAGAAATGACTAGCTTTAAGCAGAACTTCGTTTGCGCCCTCAAACTCACTCTACTCGGGGCACTTTTGACAGTGCTGGGAGGGTGTGCGGCCACGCTCGAGTCGGCCCCTCCCGATGTTTCTTCTGCCCAGCCGCTGGGCGTCGTGCCAGCGAGTGAGCTCGACTGGCGCAAGCTACCCCCACCAGATCACACTCTGGCGAATTTCAGGCCGGGCGAAACACCTGACTATTGTTTTGACCGCGCCACACAACCCTATACCGCTGTGGTGGACTCGCACTTCCATCCCAAGCCCTTTGGCGGGCCGGCCATGGACGCAC
>Ga0181593_10002096_pt1 | contig 18326 bp, 15 predicted proteins | sample 071ome_19_FD_133756 | JGI IMG/M metagenome (GOLD analysis project Ga0181593, IMG submission 133756) | Coastal salt marsh microbial communities from the Groves Creek Marsh, Skidaway Island, Georgia - 071413AT metaG (megahit assembly) | ecosystem: Environmental > Aquatic > Marine > Intertidal...
CGGCACGGCTCAGATAAACAAAGCGGAAGGTAATTTAGAGCTGGCCTGGTTTGTCGGTTTCGCGCCCGTGAAGGATCCGAAAATAGCTATTGCCGCAATCGTCGAAGGACAGGAGTTGAACCAGAGCTTCGGCGGAGGTCGCTACGCTGCTCCCATGGCCCGCTACGTGCTGGAAGCCTACTTTAAAAAGCATCCGGAGTACCGGGATATTCAGGGAATGGAGCCTATAGCAAACGTCTCGCTTCCCTGAATACAATCCGCGGTTCTTTCCAAGATTCCTTAGGACCGAAACGCAGCCGCTGGAGTTCCGATATTACTGCTTTTCGCCGAGCAGCCAAATCTTCCCTGGTTTCTCCCGCGCTTCGCTCGCTTCTTTTCAAAAGTTTGCTCGCCTTGCGTCGAATCGGATCACCACGTTTAAATGGAGCCAAAAGCAGTTCTCGATAATTAAGAGCAAGATTTCTCTGGTAGATAAGAACCAGTACGGCGATTATGAGGGAAAGCGACGTCGTAGCGAATTTTCTCATACTCCATGGAGCGACAATCCAGCCGTATAATTCATTTGCTCCCTTTGTCGCCCACTCTTCAGCTATCTGCAAATAAGCGAGCATGAAGTCCTTCACTTGGATGGCTGCCTCTTTCTGAGCCTGTTCGTCAAAATTGACAATCCTGCGATACCAAAGCATTCTCAAGCTATCCAGATACGCCCGCGAACCACCTTCAGCAACTTGCGAACCCAAGGCTATGGTCTGCGGCGCAGCTGTAGGCAAACCCGATCCAGGCGTTGGATCCACGCGAAGCCAGCTCCCATGGCCATCGTTAATTTCCACCCAGGCATGAGCATCCGAGTTGCGAATCATATAGTAGTTTTCAAAGGCGTTCCAAGAACCTCCTTTAAAACCGATCGCCAATCTAGCTTGAAATCCCGCTGCCCGGGATAGCAACACAAGCGATGAGGCGAAAAATTCGCAGTGACCATCCAATCCGGCCTTCATCCAGCGGGCAATCGGATCCTCTAGCTCGGTGTCGGTCGGAAGAGCGGAGTTTAGGGAATATCCATGATTGCTGGCCAAGTATTCCGTAGCCCGGGACGCGAAATCGAGAGCGGTCATGGGCAGACCCTGACGAATTTCGTCCACCACCCGATCGATGAATTCTCGCGAAGCCGAATCCATGGAGAGCTCCAGCAACGTTTTTGGATAATCGGACTCTTGCTTCAACTTCTTTTTCTTCGAATCCAAGTAGACGTCTTGCAAATGCCAATACGCATCAACAGCTGGAATAGTAGCCGATAAACCGATCCCCTCTAGCTGATAGGATACCATCTTCGATGGCGTTTCTTCCAAAGAAAAAGCATACTCGTATGGACCAATGGATATCTTCTCGAGATCGGAAAACGTGAGCTGCCGAAACGATCCTAGTACCGGCAGGAACTTACTCACCCCTGGCTCTAGGAAAAAGGTCCAACGGTCTCGCCTGGAATCTTGGCTGGGGGCATCGGCAAACGAGCGATCGCTCCAGAAACGAATGGCATTGTACGGAGTCACTTGGCCTTGCTCCAACATTTCCTTTAGCGCCGGAGAAACGCTAAAACCTCCTTCCTTGTACTCATCCAAGGCTAACATGCGCCAGTACGGCATAGCCGGAACAAAGTTTCTGCCCGCCACGTCGACTCGCAGAGCCACTCGATTATCCTTTTTGATATTGGTGACTTCCCCCAATTGCACCGACTCACTGAATCCAGTCTGCGAAGAAACGGCCCTCATTTTGAAGAGGTCTACCTTCTCGTCTAGGTCTACCCGCGGAATGAAAAGGAATGCGAGAGCGGCTAATCCTAGTAGCGACGCGAGCATCGCCGACCCGATCGCCAGGTTACGATACCGCATTCGATTCGACAAATGCATCCAACCTTTGTGATGCTTCCAAGCCTCTCGCGGATCAATTTCTTCAGATTTTCCCTGCGATTTGCTTTCCAGCAATGTTCCCGAGGTCAAAAACGCCATTGCCAGTCCTGTAAAAATCAGTAATTGCAGCCCAATTACAAGAGAGCTTGTTAGCATGCCCGCCATAACCAATAAAAATAGGCAAAGAAGGACCAATTGCATTTCTTCACGCGGCTTTTGGTGATTTAACCCCCGATACAAAACTAGCCAAGTGTTCAGATTTAGCAAGGCGGCAACCGTCTCCTTGGCGAAAACGTCAATCGAAACCATCGGTACGATACTAAAGGCTAGCAGCTTCCAGAGAATCGGGGGAGCGCTCACATAAAGTTTCGGAAAGGCAATGCATATCAATAGAACTGCAAAACAGATTCCTCCAGGAAGGAGCGTATGGTTTTCCAGATTGAACAGCGAACTGACGGACACCGTCGCCATGGTGGCTCCGACGAGCCACTTCACGCGAAACATGTCGTTCACACTAAGCTTTAGCGATTGCCTTGCCATTCACGTAAGCAACTACCTGAGTTCCATCTTCATGCCTGAAGATGACCGCGTTTCCGGGGTCTTCAGACGCTCCCATTTCAGATTCCCCATCCCACTCCAATGAAGAAATCTGATCGAAAAAAGTGCTGAGATCCGACACGCGGCTAATTTTAACTTCAGCGCCCCCCTCGATTCTGCAATAGTCCAGATCACCGGCCAAAAAGAGATCCTCGGCCAGACTGGCGACGAAGGAACACATACGCTCGAAAATCTCCTTGCTCGGCCACAAGTACTTGGAGGGGTTAACTTGCAAGGTATAGCGGGCCTGGCTTTCAGCCGCGTTTTGCTTGACCACCAGGGTACCTTGTCGGGCAGACACTTTCCAATGGATTGAACGGGGAGCATCACCCCTGCTGTATCCACGAAGGCCAATCAACTCTCCCGTCGTACCCTTCGCCTTCGTACTCGCTCCCTGCCAGCCAAAACCCGATCCAAGATTCTTCAAGCGCCTGTATTCGATTCGAGCTGGCCAGATGCTAACTTCATTTGAGCACCCCCCAGGAACGTGCTTTTTGAGAAAGCCGAAGGGAAAAAGCGAAGTAGCCTCTAGAATACGGATTGTCGTACGGCAACGCATTGTCGGTTTATAGCGCCAAACGAGACGGGCGGAGTCTCCAGGAGCTATACTGTCCTGTACGTACAGTTCTCGAAACTCTTCCGTTTTCTCGCTTTCCAGCTCGAATTGCAGACTGAATAAAGGGAATCGTTGTCGCGCGTTTTCAACGACAACAGCGATTTCCCCCTCCTCCCCCACGCGAAACGTCGGACCCGTCTCTAGCCTCCATCGGGCCGATATGATATTCGACCAACAGAAAATACCGCTCATCACAATCGTCGCAATCAGCAATGACAAGGCGATGAACAGGATATTGTTTTCCGTGTTATAGGCAGCCAAGCCCAGACAAAGGCCTACCAGAATAAGCATCATCCCCGAGGCCGTTGGGAGCACCTTCTCGCCCTTTGGTGGAACGAAAAGCTCCACTACTCGACGTGAAAAAGGCTTTGGTTTCCTTGTCGAGGCCGGACCTCTCCAATCGAACTGGTCTTTTGAGACGATGAGAGCCATGAAACCCGGCCCTACCTACTTTGGCTGTGGAACTATCGCCAAGATTCTGGATACAATTCCCTCCACCAAGCGACGCTCCTCGATGGCATCGGAAGAAGGTCTACGAAGATTCAAACGGTGACTCAATGTCGCGGGCGACACCGACTCAACGTCCTCTGGAAGCACAAAATCGCGACCCAAGTAGAGGGCCCTGGCTTGGGATGCTGTTTTCAATGCCAAGCAGCCCCTCACGCTGATGCCCGCCTTGAATTCAGTTTCGGTTCGGGTCGCCGTTACAATCCCGAGAATGTATTCGAGTACGCTATGCTCTACGTAAACGCTACCTACGGTATCGCGAACGCTGATTATGTCCTCGCGGCTGACTGGATCCCCGAATTCGAGATCGTTGTACCCCGAGTTTTCGCTCGAGAGAATCTGCAATTCGTTATCATGACTCGGATAGCCCATTTGCAGACGCATGAGAAATCGGTCCATCTGGCTCTCCGGCAGCGGAAACGTGCCTTCGTAATCAACCGGGTTTTGAGTCGCCAACACGATGAATGGATCGCCAACCGAATAGGTCACCCCATCGATGGACACGCGTCCATGGTCCATAACCTCGAGCAGACTGGATTGCGTCTTCGGTGTAGCCCGGTTAATCTCATCTGCGAGCACGATGTTGGAAAAGATTGGCCCCTTTTTGAATATGAACGACTTCTCCTTCTCATCGTAAACCGACACACCCGTCACATCAGTAGGCAACAAGTCGCTCGTAAATTGGATTCTCTTGAAGTCCGAGTGCATCGCCTTCGCCAAACAGTAAGCCAAAGTTGTCTTTCCAACTCCCGGAAGGTCTTCGATCAGGGCATGACCGCCAGCAGCCAAGCAAATGAGTATGTTGTCAATGACCTCGCCTTTGCCCTTGATTCGGCTCCCGATCAGTTGTTTCAGCCGCTGAAACACCTCACGAGATGAATTCATGACTTCGGTTGGGAGAAATTCGCTCATTGTTTTTTCCATGCTAATCGTCGCTGACGATAATTCCGCTTGATATCGACAACCTTCTACCCATCGGCCAATTCCAAAGGGAATTTACAATTCTGACCCATTTATCCCCCGTGCTGCCAAAATTCAGCCTCAATCTTGAAAGAGCTCCAGCGATACCGCGAGCGCCTCGTCCACAATTTCCTGATTTTCCTTCACCAGATACTGAAACGCCTCATAGCTAAGTTCCTGTCCTCCAAAACCATGAGCAAAATTATCTATCATGCATAGCGAAGTAACCGAAATCCCACTCTCAAGCAGGAGATCGCATTCATTCGCCAGGGTCATTCCGACCACGTCGCAACCCCAATTTTGCAGAATTCTTACCTCAGCTTTAGTCTCGAATCGAGGTCCCCGGGTTTGGGCATAGGTCCTGTCTTTACTAATCTCGCGGGACAGGCGAGATTCTAGACTTTCCAGCAATTGATTGTCTATGCGCGGGGCAAATCCGCTCGGAGCATCGTCGATAAATGTGATAGGGGCGAAACTGACGTAATCCGAACAAGACACCAAGCTCCCAGGAGGCAGATCCTCTACGAGCGAGCCCACCGAATTCAGGGACAGCGTAGCTTCGACGCCAAGCTGTTTTAGCAAGTGAACATAGCCGCGATAATTCGTCCGGTGGGGGGGTAATGGATTACGAAACCCGTGCCGGTTGACCACGACGACCCCACCAACTTGCTTGAACTCCATCTCCCCGTAGGGCGTTGACGCCAACTGTAGATCCCATTTATCGAAAATTCCGGACCGGACGATACTGGTTCCGCTAACAATCGCCACTTTCATGGTTCCGATGAAACGCACTACCCGCCTGAAAATCAATCAACATCAGAACTCATGCTCCCGTAATTCTACACTCAGCGCTCAATAAGCGATCCTAAGTGTCGATAGGAAAGCAATCCGTCATGAATCGTTCTATCCCCTCCACAATCGCTGCAAGTCAACAAGATGCAGAGCAATGCCGCAAGTTTCTAGCCGGAAATCGATCTTGTTTCTACCGAGGATTCTGGAAAAACGCCCCCTTCAAAGGGGCCGCTAAACCAGACTCAAGCAAAATCAAGTCGAGCGAGAACTAAGCTAGCCAAGGCCCGCGTGGGCAGCGGGCTAACTTACCATTCGCGAAACCCTGGATTGGTACATGCCTGCTAGCCACCTACGCCACTCTTTTTCTATTGATTCAACTGCTTGCAGCGCTACGTTTTGCGACTCTGACAGCCTCGTGGTGTAATGGTAGCACTAAGGATTCTGGTTCCTTCTGTCGGGGTTCGAGTCCCTGCGAGGCTGCCAAGCCGAGACGAGACGAGAAGCCCCTGGGTTTGACGCAGGGAGCGCCAGCGACCGGAGATGGGGCCCGCGATAGCGGGAGGACACAGTCCCGAGCGGGGCGAGCCAATCCCTGCAAGTTTGATTTCAGCCGCGGAATTGGCCCTCGGCCACCTCTACGGTTTTCCAATCGCTACTCCGGCAAACCTCTGGCCTTTCTGTGCCTGTAGCGATTAATTGGATATCATCAATTAGTAGTTCCCAGAATCGCTCCCGCCGATTCGTATCGAGCTCGGCAAAGGCATCGTCCGCCAAGGCGACAGGGAGCAATCCCATTCGATCTTTCCAGTACTGAATGATTGCCAAGGACAAGGCCAATGTAATTGATCTTTGCTGTCCCTCCGAGGCGTAGTCGCTAGCCGGCAATCGATTGACGAAAAGCGCATAGTCATCCCGATGAGAACCTTGACTGGTAGACTGCAAATAGCGATCCCGCTTCCGATTTTTGTCGAGAATATCCAAAAAATCCCCTTCCTTCTCGACTGTCGCGCTTGGAGCATACTCGATACCCATCTTTTCCACTTTGCCTGCAAGAGTTTCGTAAATGGGTTCCGCTATTTCCCGAAGCTCTCTCACGATCTCCCGTCGAGTCCAGCCTATCTTCAACGCGGGGCCATCCATCTGCTTTTCGAAGGCCGCGACAACCGTCTCGCTCTCATCCGATTTGAGTAGGGCATTTCTCTCCTGCAAAAGCTTCTGATAGGTCTGCAGAGAAGCAAAATACTCCCTGTCAACTCCGCATATAAACGTATCAAAAAAACGTCTACGTCCACCGGGAGGCCCTCTGGTTAATTGTAAATCGTTCGACGATAGCACCACCGTGGGATATCTTCCGGCGAAATCGGATAATCGCTTGACGGGATCGGAATCTATTTTCACTTCTTTGCCGGATTTCTTGATTCGGGCCTCAACGATAGTATCCCCAGACTCTTCGCACTCTAAGTCGTAACGAATCTCCGAATACTCTCCCTTCGGTCCGATGATAACCTTGTTTTCATGGGTTCGGAATGGTCTCAATGCCGTAACCATTGCCAATGCCTCCAAAAAGTTCGTCTTTCCCTGTCCGTTCGCCCCGTGCAGAAATATTCTTCGAGAATCCAGATCAATCCGAGCCTGGCTAATGTTGCGATAGTTGAAGAGGCTGACTTTTTTGAAATTCATTCTCTGGGATCGGTATCAGAATCCAAGCTTTGGGTTACCGCCGAGCGGCTTTGGAGCAGCCGATCCTGTATCTAGAATGTCCGCCTGGTAGAACTTGTGGGCTTGAATACCTGCCCTGAAAGGCGAGCCGCGCCGCTTAACAAATTCGGTTATCTGGTTTAAAACATCGGCTTTAGAATGCTGCGACCATTCTGGATTTAGCCAAATCGGCCTTTCATCAGTGTAGCCGGAAAGAAAGGCAACCCACTCATCTAAGGCCCCGCCGTTATCAACAATCACCTTGAATTCATTTGCTCTCTCCAGGACGCTCGGCACGGGCAAAGACTCCCTCTTAGGGCTTAGTGTAACCCAGTCCCATTCGCCTGATAGCTCGCGGCATCCTGATGTCTCTAAATGGCGAGGCAAACCCGCTCTACCCAACTCAATTGTCAAGCTCTCCAAATTGTGGACTACCGGTTCTCCGCCTGTTACAACAACGATTTCCGGCTCCGCCTTCAATGCCAGTTGGGCCAATTCCCTCGCTTCTAGCTTGTCAATGCGAGCCGGAACATAGTCTGGATGCCAAGTGCCAGCCGAATCGCACCACGGGCAATGAACTGGACACCCGAATAGGCGAATAAAGAACGCCGACTTGCCAAGATGGGCCCCTTCACCCTGCCAAGAATGGAAAGTCTCGTAAACCGGATAAGGCATTAAATTTGGTCCGGAGCAAAGGTCGCCCTGTTTCTAGAATCCTCGATCACGGTCACCGAAAGCAGATGAGCCCGACCGTCGGTAAGTCCGCGTATCATAGGATCTCCTACATGATACAAGTGCTTCGCCAACCCCTCGCTCGAACACTGATCGACCACATAAGCCTTGAATACGTTCCTCCCCAGCTGATCCATCATGCCCGTGAATTGATCCAGCATGGGGTCGTCCTGATTGAAAACACAGGCGTGATCCAGGTTTTCCGATATCCAGTCGCGCAGCGGCTTCAGCTTTCCAAAATCGACAACAAAACCACATTCGTCCAATCGCTGGCACCCGAATTTAAAGGTAAAGCTCCAATTATGGCCATGGATTTGCCGGCAATGCCCGTCATGCTTGTGTTGCCTGTGAGCAAAGGGGATGTCGGAATAGGTTTTCTGGCAAGTAAACATTGCCTCTATGTTGGCAAACGCCAGTCCGCATTGACAAGCGTTTCAAGCTCGGGGGCATCAGCTCCGTAACGCGTCGGATCCTCGACACCGGCCAAATAGAAAGCTTCCCGCCGCTCTATGCAGGTACCGCACCTCCCGCAATGCAAGTCGCCTCCCTTGTAGCAGGACCAAGCTTCACCTAGAGGCGCATTTAGCCGATTCCCTTCCGCCACGATCTCCGATTTCGTCGAATCGACGAACGGGCGATACAACCGAACCGAGGCCCAATCACTCTGCTGGATGGCCGCGTCCAAAGCAGCCGCAAACGACTCCCGACAATCGGGGTAAATGGCGTGATCGCCAGAGTGGGCCGCATAGGCAACCGCCTCCGCTTCCTTGGTGATCGCCCAAGCCGTGGCCAGAGAAATCAAAATCATATTCCGATTTGGCACCACCGTCGACTTCATCGACTCCTCTTCATAGTGCCCTTCGGGCACCGCCGACTGCGAATCGACTAATCGACTTTGGCCAAAAAGGCCAGCAATGGCCCTCAAATCCGCTACTTGATGCTCGATATCCAGCGATCGGCAAACGCTAGCAGCAACATCGATTTCTTTGCGGTGCTTCTGCCCATAATCGACACTCAGAGCTCCCCTGATATCTACACCGAGCTCTCTCATAGAGTAGAGCATAACCGTAGAGTCGATCCCTCCCGAGTAGACAGCGACAACAGATTTCGGATGCTGAGCAGGGCCTAGCGACATCGTGGCGGAGATAGAGAGGCCTGGAATTCAAGTCAAGGAGTCCTTTGGCGAACCCTCGGGCCTGAAAACGGCGGAAGTCATCTGATTGATTGTAATTTAAGTATCCGAAACGATCATGGAAGCGGACTATATCACGCCTACTCATTTCGAGCTACGGCGCCGCAAGTCGAACGCCCAATCGAAGAGTAGCGCAGGCATTCTACCTGTACCCTGTATAGTCCCGTCGCCCCGGGGTGAGGACGGATCCCCACGCTTCCGCAATCACGAAACAATTCGGCTGGTTGTGAAGAACCAGCCCTATAATCGGCTAGACGACTCGAAAATACGGTATGGCTGCTTGCATGCCAGGCGTAGTCAAGCCATTGCGGAACGGCGTCGACTTAACTATTGTTTGCGGGATTGGACCCGCCGGGACCCGTCTTCGCTTCGACATTCGCCGAGCCAAGCTGTCGTACTCCACCTTCGAAGACAATTCAAAAAGGTGGAGCTCGACCTCCGGGCGAGCTTAAATTGATGCCGAGCTCCTTTAGGAATCGCCCAAGCTCATACCCGAATTTTCAGTTCCTTGAATCCAAACGGGTAATTCGCACCCGCTGGCCTTTACCCGCCCCAGCATCTCCAGTTTCTTCCGGCATGGCTAGGATGTAATCGCCGCCCGATAGCGGCAAATAGTCGAATTTACCGGGTGTCGAATAGGTCATTTCCGGCTTGAAGCGAACCAATCGGGCCGATTTCCGATTTCTCGGAATCAGCAATTCCCCTTTCGCGCTGGCTATCAAGGTCCGACCATTCGGAGAGATGATCATACTGGCCAAGGATGTCAGTTCTCGAACGACAGTCTCAATCTTCATGACCTCCGTGAAATTGCGGCTGCTTACCTTGAATACGGATCCTCGCGAGGCGCCTTGCAAATGATTGGCCAGAAAATATACCGCATCCTCCTGCGGGTGGTAGGAAATATCTCCGGGGATACTCGATATCTTCATGACATCCACTCTAGATGGGCTCTCGCCGCTGAACATTTGCTGCATACCGGAAACGCTAATTCGGTAGATGACTGGCTGGGCCTTGAGACGATTCCTAAATAGATTTCCGCCGATTCCAGTATCCGCAATGTAAAGGTTTCCACTCCGATCGAAACTCATGCTGTTGGGTGAGATTAATGGGTGCTCGCCATTGAATCGCAGATCCGCTTCTGGGCTGAAATCGGCTTTGGCCAGCGTTTTGCCAGTCAAAGGATCGAAGAGCGTGAATCCTATCAAATCGTCGGACGCATTTTTCTCCATCCTCCCGTCTTCGGATTCGATTAGCGGCGTTCCCGAAACCAGGATCAAGGAACCCTTCGGAGCTACGCCTTCAAGCTCGACCGGTAAAAAGTCTATATCCGACGGGGCCGTCAATCCGACGACAAAGCGCCTGCTCGCAACCTTGAACTGCAAGTCCGCGTTCACCGACATTTTCGTTATCGAGCCCGCTCCTCTTCGGGCCCCCACCTCTCCGCGAGAGCGATTGACGACAAACAAAGCCTTCCCATCTGGAGCGAAAACCGTGGCGACCGGTCGATCAAATCCCGACAGATCCTCAAGAACCTCGGGCCGTGCCGAGCCCAACGAAGCGAAACTAATCGAAATTGCAGCAACTAGGAAAATACGAAGCGAATAAGAGGTCATACGCGCAGGAGATCGTTTGAGAAGCTAGGCAAGATTTGCAGCGCTGTCAAAGCAAGCGTTTACACCTCGATTGTCGAGAGCGTAGACCACGTCATCTCCAACATCTTCGGACGCTAAACCATCCAGCCAGATGTCGAACCCCATCTAATCCAAAAGCTCAATCTCCAGCTTGTAGGGCTTCGGAATGGCCAGTCTATGGATCTCGTCCTCCCACTCGCGAGCGCGTTCCAACAATAGCTGGCCTTCAACTTTGATCGTTTCCAACGCGACTCGAAAAGCGTCGGAATCAACTCCTTCGCGCCTCCGCACAGCCTTAAGCCTTGCCTGTAAATCCCGGTGAGGGCGAATTGCCCGGTCATTTCGCAGAGCATTCAATTCCGCCAGCCTCAACGATTGACGATACCCAGGGGCGTTTATCCTGCTTTCCAGACTGACGCCTTGCTCGAGCTCCCGGTCGCTCGCAGTCAACACGATTACACCGTTCATCTTAACCTGGAATCGCCCACTCGGGAGTCCGCGTACAACTAGGCTGTCCTCGTTGATCGGCATCTGCTTTAAAGCGTCTAGAAATCCTTCGCTCGGGTCGTCCACATAAAGCCAAGGTTCAGGCCCAATTGAACCCGTTGCGATCAAAACCCAGGGCAGAAACTTGGGAGTAATTGTCGCTATCAATCCATCCTCGCCAATCCGATCCAAACGGACAGCTCCATCGGACTCTAAGCTGCCGCTGTCCTGCAAATCGACAAGCACGTGATTGACCCGCTTCCTGGCGCCCGCAAATGATTGAGCCATATCCACCGCAATCCAGGCCATCCCCGATGGATCCGGGTGTATCGAATCGGGAGAAAAGGCAAACAAGGGATTCGACTGGCGCCGCCTCGCTGTTTCGTTTAACATCGTTCGACCGATATCGATGAAGACTAGGCCTTGCTCAGTTGCTAGATCCTCTAGCCAATCGCCATAGTGGACTAGCTTTTCATTGTATCCAGAATAGGCATTCAGTCTGGCAAATCTGAATTCGGGATCGCCCAGTCTTCGAGCGTATTGCTTGTAGTCGAACATAGTCGGCGACAAAAGCGCTACACGGGTTCCCAACGAGGCAAATCGCTCGACAGCTTGCGCCACGCCACCTTGGTATTGAGCAAAATTCTCTTTGTCGAACGGCATATAGCGGCCATCGTTCATACCGAGCAGCAACGTAGCCCACTGGGCCTTCCGCCAAGCGACATCCACATCGAAGCGATCAAGCAGATCCTTAGCATCATCGCCTTTGATTCCCGCATTGGCGAAACGCAATTTCTTGTCATAGAAACGTGTATACAAGAAATTCTCCAAATACTGGGTGTACCCGCATTGATGAGTGATCGAATCTCCCGCCCAAAGCACGAGATCGCCCTCCTCCGGATCAAACCAATCGCCAGAGCTCGCAGTGACTAAAAAAAGAAGCCAAAAAAATAGTCCCGCAAGCGATCGAACCATCCCGAACATAACTTCCCGAGCCAAGCAGCCTAGCGTTTTCGAGGCAAGCAATTAGCCAAGTATAGGTTCCGGATAATTTAGCTGATACCATCTTTAGTAAATTTCCCTCGGCAAGCCCCGAGGCCTTTACCCTGAGTGAATAAAGATGGTATGAAATCAGCGTTTCGATAGCTTCGATAATGGTAGGGCGGTTTGTCCCCAAGCAGCCGCGTGATTCAGCTAACTCGGCTGTTCTTCCACCTATACGCTTGCGTCAGGCTAAGGAGGAGTAGTCGAGCGTAGGATCAGCCCTGCCTTTCGAAAATCACTGTCCGGATTCGCATAGGGTTCCAAATCTTGGCCGCGAATCATCTTGAGAAGCTTACCAACCGCTTCGTCGTCGGCATTCCTGAAATTGAGAAACGGAGCATGTAGGTCCGGTTTCGCCGAATCGACTGCTATCCCCCATAACGGGTCGGCCGAATTCGGAAGCAACGCGTAACGAGCGTCGCCAATGACGTTATCCCGATCCGGATGCCAAGCCAAATAGCCGTCAGAGAAGTGATTGAATCGGTCAATGTCACGACTGAGCGTCGAACCCAGTTCTATGCCCGCCTTTAATTCGACTAAGTCCACTCCCTTCGCCACTGTGCCGGGATATAGTTTTGCTTCCGCATCGAATAAGCCAACCCGGATCGCTTCGACATGGATATCCCCATCCCATATGTAGAGGCCTCGCCAGACAAGCAGATTGGCAAAGGATGGCTTCACCGTAAATCGGGCCGCATCGTAATGCCCTCTTGAGAGAGCCAGTTCCTCCAATGCCGTGCTCGCTCGCTTGTTTTGAACCAGACCGAACAAGAGATATAGCCCAGCATAGACGAATGCGATCCGAGAGAATAGCCGTTTCTTAGCGATGAAGGTCGCTAGCAACAGCGCGAGAATGCCACCCGTGAATACCGGATCGATTATAGAGATGATATTCCAGGCAATACGGGACTCCGAGAACGGCCACAGTAAGCGTGTCCCGTAACTTGTACAGGCATCGAGCAACCCTGCCGTCGCGTATCCATAAACCGAATATACATACAACTCAGAAATTGCCAATCGCTTACGAAGGAGAAGCCATAGGACCACAGCGCAAACCAGTCCTCCGATAGGAATAAAGGCAATCGAGTGACTGAAGTGACGATGATACTCAATATTCAGAAGTGGATCCGCTTCCGATCGGATGAAAATGTCCGCATCAGCGAGCATACCCGCAGCCCATCCAACGCCAATCGCTATTCTAGATTTGCTTCCTTTGCTAAACGATGCAGCGGCAACCGCTCCCATCGCCCCTTGGCTAATCGGATCCATTCTCCTGCCTTTCTTCAGCTCCAATCATCAAAACTTGTCTCTCGCAGCCTTGCATCACTGCCTGCAGATGGACGCAGATGAACCCGGATTTTTCAAGAGGTGAATTGTCTGTAGAGTTCGAATAACCAATGGGTAATCCCGCATTCACCTATTGGCGTCAACTTTAGTCACTTACAGCGCAAGCGAGCTTCTTATGACAAGCTATACGCGTATCTTCGTTAAGTTGGCGCCGACGCACATCCACGGGCAGACATCCGATTTGCCCGCCTAGTTCGACACGGGGAGTTGGTAGCAGGCCGCTTCCAGGTGATTTCTCACCAGAAGATAAGGCCCTACCATAGCGGGCGGATTCCACGTCTTGCCCTTCAAAGCTGCGAATCTCCCTAGAACAATAACCTCGATCGGATTGGGATCCAGGAGGATTACCTCACCGTTTTCCGCCATCAGCAACAACCAGCGATCTCCCAGTATCACCTGCCCATGACCATATCGGCCCTGCTTCCACGCTCTCCGGCCCGTCTCGACATCAACGCAAGTTAACACGCCATCATCTAAGCCATAAAGGTATCCATCTCTGAATACGAAATTATTGAATTTGGCTTTTAGGTGAAGACTTCGCCAAACTTGTTCAGCCCGAAATGGCCCCTCGGACAGCGTTACCTCGAAAAGATCCGCGCCCGCGCCGTATCCACTAGAAATGGCGAATCGATTGCCTGTCGTTCTAACGGGTATAGCTACTCGAGGCGTGCCCTTGGATCGCGTCCAAGGGTACTCCCAGCGGATACTCCCGTTTTCCACACTATGGGCCGCCAGACCAGAGGCGTTGAAAATCAAAACCTGTTGCTCCCCTTCGATTTCATGAACCACTGGCGAACTCCAATGGGCCCGATCGCTTCCCGCTGCCCAAACAAGGGAGCCAGAAAACTTATCGTAGGCCACAAGCGAATTCCCATCAGGCCCCCCGGGACTCAGAATGACTAGCCCGTCATGAACCAGTGGCGAACCCGCGACTCCCCAATCCGGAAGCTCAGCCCCGTGCCTTTCGAGAATATTTAAGCCCCAAAGCTTCTCGCCCGAAAAAAGTTCTAGGCAACTTAACTCGCCAGTAGCCCCGACCGCGTAAACGCGATTCCCATAGATTGCCGGCGTCGCCCTCGGTCCAACTCCTCCCAGAACATTGTCATATCTGGCGGATACGCTGGACTCCCAAAGCTTTTCTCCGGTCAGCAAATGGTAGCACGAAACCAGCTCGCTATCTCCCCGTTGCTCTTGGGTAACCGCCTGCGTACCGGAGATAGCGAATCCAGACCAAGCCTCTCCCATCCGCTGACGCCAAAGCAACTTTGGCCCATTGGTGGACCAATCGAGGGTAAGATCAGCGCCCGTTACAGTAGCGTTACGAGTAGGGCCCAGAAACTGCTGATAAACCCCGCCGATAGCTATCTCTTCAACCTCAACGTCGACAGTCTCCGATTTATCAGCAGAAGACCAACGCCACTTGATGATGGGTATTAAGTCACCCGAGACACCCTCATAGCGAAACAGGGAGACTAAAAGGACCGAAACCAAACCGATGAACCCCAAAACCCGGAGGCGGGCTCGCCAGGCCATTCGCGAAAACGAAACCGACCACAACAGCGAAAGGGTTAAGCAAAACGCCAGAATTGCCATGTTTCGCATAACTCCTTGTTGACGTGAAACTTCCTCCCCGAATTGAGTGCTCACTAAAATTCCCGCAACCCCTAGGCCCCAGATAATCCACAGTGGCCACCAACGAATTTGTCGCTTTTCCGCGGTTTTCATTCCTGAGTACTAAGTTTGGACACCGCTCGAGGCAAGAATTCGAAATGGAGAATTGCTTGGCGCAAGCGATCCCGACAACCCAATCAGGGTCGGCCCCAAACTCCCCGGTTTCGTTTCGAAAATGTAACCTTGTAACCTAATTGTAACTACGTTTCCGAATTGTTGCAATTGGCCGATTGTTGTCCATCCGAGAATCGGAAAATCCCATTCCAATTGTGAGAGCGTATCTCCGATAAACCGATTCGTATCATAAATTCACCCGCAAAAACATAACGTAAACAAATGAAGTTAAAATCCAAGCTAATGTCGTCAATGGCTGCCTTTGTGGCGTTTTTGACTTTAACCCTCCTATCCGAGGGACCAGGTCAATCGAACCAAGGCAACTCTCAGGCCCAAGAGAAAATCCAGAAAGCGATCAGCGAGATAAGCAGCTCCCTGGAAAACGCTAAGAAAAAGGGAATGCAACGCCGCTCGCGGGAGAAATATTTCACCCATGTCGCGAAATTTCCTGTCTTTTGGAACACCAACAGCGCACTGGAAAAAATCGGCTTCGTCGATATTTCCAATCCATATGAGCCAGAGCCCGGCGGAGTCGTTGACCTAGATGGCGAACCTAACTCAGTCACCGTCGTAAACAAATACGCTCTCGCTTGCATAAACACGAGCGGAAAACTCGTTGTGATCGATGTCAATAGGCACGAAATCGTCCGCGCAGTCGAACTCGGAGGACAGCCCGACGCCATCGCTGCCAGTCCTGATGGGCGTTACGCGGCCATCGCTGTCAAAAATGAGCGGAACGAGGATCTCGGCGATGGCGCTCCCCCACAGGACCCAGCCGAATTCTTAGTAATTGTAGATCTCGTTGGCAATCCCGACAACTGGTCTACTCGCAATGTCGACCTCAACGGAATCGCCAAAAAATTTCCCGAAGATCCTGAAACCGAATTAGTTGATATCAACTCCCGCAATATCGCAGCCGTCACCTTGCAGGAAAATAACCACGTTATCCTCGTACGTCTATCCTACGGAGAGGTCGTTCATGAATTCAGCGCGGGTACGGTTAGTCTGTCGCAAGTCTACACCCTCGAAAACGATCTGATCGAGCTAACGGATACGCTTGTGAACGTGCCTGGAGAACCGGACGCTTTGACCTGGATTGGCAACAGCCGCATCGGTACTGCCGACGAAGACAATCTGGATGGCGGCAGCCGTGGATTCACGATTTTCAGCCGGGGCGGCAGCCTCCTGCTCAACTCGGGCAACAATAACAATTATGCCACAGTCATGCTGGACACTACCCGGAAGACCGTTCGGAAAACAAGGGCAATGAACCTGAAGGCATCGAGTAAGCTAAATACGGCAATGACGAAATTCTCTTTGTCGGTTCGGAGCGTTCCAGCGCGATTTTGTCTACAAACTGGACAGAAATCGCAAGGATCCGGAATTCTCGCAAGTGCTTCCCGCTGGGCTGGCTCCAGAAGGCCTCTTGGCAATACCTAGCCGCAACCTGTTCGTAGTCGCTAGCAAAGACGATAGCCGCGAGGACAAGTTCCGATATTCCATCACTATCTACAAGCGCAATTCTCGCGAACCGACCTAACCGACGATAGCTTCCGAAGATCGTCCTGATGGCACGCCCATTCCTTGGGCCGCATTGTCAGCTCTGGCAGCCCATCCAGAAGATGGCGACCGCTTGTGGACCGTCTATGACAGCTTCTACAAAAAGAGCCGCATCTTCGAAATCGACAACGAAGGCAGCCCGGCTCTCATTACCGGGGAAATCGTTCTCAAAGACACCTCAGGGTTCTTTGCCGACGCAATCGCTAATGCTCAAGGCGCCTTGAAAGGCCAAATCGTAGCTGACTACCGCGAAGACTTCTTCGATCTAACCGAAGAACGCCTAATCAATGCGGACGGTACCATAAATGTAGACCCGGAAGGTACGGCTCTCAGCGAAGACGGCCACTTCTGGCTGGCTACAGAGGGCAACGGAACCGTCGGCCAATTCGTTCTCTCGACTGGATCTTCAAGGTCGACTCCAATGGCAGCATCCTCGAAGTAGTGAGCTTGCCTTTAGAGACAAATCTTAAACAAGTTCGCTTCGGATTCGAAGGCGTTGCTTCGGTCGGTTCTGGTGATAATGAAGTGATCTACGCCTGCATGCAACGCGAATGGGCCGGCGATCCTGACGATCACGTTCGTATTGGCCGCTACGAAACTTCAACCGGCGAATGGACCTTCTTCCTCTATCCGATTGACACTCCGACATCGCCTGTTGGCGGTTGGGTAGGATTGTCGGAGATCGAGGCCATAGCTGAAGATGTCTTCCTTGTCGTGGAGCTCGACAACCAAGCTGGGTTGGACGCGACGATCAAAAAGGTCTACGCATTCTCCACCACCGGCATTGATTCTCAAGACGAAGCAACCCTAACCGCTAACATCGACAGCGGAGATATCAGCTCTCTAGCGATCGTATCCAAAGAACTGATCAAAGACCTGATTTCGGTCAACGGCGTTGTCATCGAAAAGGTCGAAGGACCAGCGGTAGCTGGCTCCTGAACGTAGCACCTCTCCAGTAGCCAATTCAATAATACAAATATTTTCTATACGTCGGCTCCTAAAGGGGTCGACGCTTTTTCGTGAGCAGTTTTACCCAAAGGATTTTACACCCATGAATTTCTCGAATTGGAGAATTGTTGGCAGTGAGGATGTCCTCTAGCTCTCGAGTTTCAATGCGCCTATATCATTATGGGTAGCTGGCGATCTCCGGACGCCCACAATTTTGAATCTCAATTGGGCGATCGGAGATCGCGCGCTACCAGGCGCCACAGCTGTAAAGCCAATTTTATTGTCAGTTCACCCAAAGCCCATGCGTGAATATTCGTGTAATTCGTGGGCGAACCCGCCAAAACCTACTTAAAATCTTCATTCACTTTCCGCCGAAGGATGTCCTTGGCGAAAGCCGCGTAGAGCCATACCCCATCGGGGCTGATGCGAGCGTAGTTGCAACGCGGGCGTCCGTCAGGCGAGGGAACCACGATCAACGGGCCCGACCCCTCTTTTCCCGCAGGATAGGCAACCTGAATCCCCAAAGC
>Ga0181593_10002106_pt1 | contig 18292 bp, 15 predicted proteins | sample 071ome_19_FD_133756 | JGI IMG/M metagenome (GOLD analysis project Ga0181593, IMG submission 133756) | Coastal salt marsh microbial communities from the Groves Creek Marsh, Skidaway Island, Georgia - 071413AT metaG (megahit assembly) | ecosystem: Environmental > Aquatic > Marine > Intertidal...
AATATCAATCGTATCTGCCCCGTTGCCGCCCGGGCGGACATAGCGGCTGACATCGCCCAGGGTTTCGGTTTTTTCATAGCCCATGAAATGCAGCAATTCGGCGGTGGCGCCTTGGTCTTTCAAGCGCAGATCGGTGGAATGAAACCCACGAATGGCATGGTCGGCGCCCACGCCATTGCCCGTCCATGGCGCGCGGCTGTCTTCGGCCTCGATCAGGGCAAACCCATCGCCATCTGGCCCTTGAAACCGCAGGCGCTGTGCGCCCATGCGCGTTTCTTTGGCCAGTCCCTTGACCCCAAACAATTGCAGCCTGTCGGCCCACCAGTCCAAGCTGCCAGTTGGCACGGCAAAGCCTGTTACGCTGACTTCGCCGGCGCCGGGGCGGCCCCGGCGCGCGTTTGGAAAGGGAAAATAGGTCATCACCGTGCCGGGCGTGCCCATTTCGTCGCCGTAGTACAGGTGGTACACCTCGGGTGCATCGAAGTTGACGGTTTTCTTCACCCGGCGCAAACCCAGCACCTTTGTGAAGAAATCGTTATTTTCCTGTGCCCCCGATGCAATCGAGGTGACGTGATGCAAGCCTTGGATCTGGGTTAGCATGGGGTGCTCCGCTATCTGCTGTTTGGGGCTGAATATGGGGCAATGGGCCGGCGGGGAAAGGGCCGCAGGGGCGCGGCCTATGTGCGCAAATGCACAAAAGCCCCAGGCGCTGCTGGGGCTTTTGCAAAAAAGTAAATTTTATTAAGGCCTTACACGAAAAACTGTGCGCCGTTGGCCGAAATGGTTGACCCGTTAATGAAGCTGGCATCGTCCGAGGCCAAGAATGTAACGCAGCGGGCAATTTCCTCGGGCTCGCCCAAACGGCCCGTGGGGATTTGCGCAACGATCGAGTCGCGCACTTTTTCAGGAACCGCCATCACCATTTCGGTTGCGATATAGCCCGGGCAAATGGCGTTCGCAGTGATGCCCGCGCGCGCGCCCTCTTGGGCCAAGCTTTTCACAATCCCCAGATCGCCGGCTTTGGTGGCGGCATAGTTGACCTGTGCAAACTGCCCCTTTTGCCCGTTGATCGAGGAAATCACGATCACACGACCAAATTTACGTTCGCGCATGCCGGGCCAAATGGGGTGCACGGTGTTGAACACGCCGGTCAGGTTGGTGTCGATCACCTCGTGCCACTGTTCGGGTGTCATTTTGTGGAACGGTGCGTCGCGGGTGATGCCGGCATTGGCCACAACCACATCGATCGGGCCCAGATCAGCCTCGACCTGTGCGATGCCTGCGGCGCTGTCTTCGTAGCTGCCCACGTTCCATTTATAGGTCTTGATCCCGGTTTCTGCGGTAAAGGCCGCTGCGGCGGCATCGTTGCCGGCGTAAGAGGCGGCTACGCTGTAACCTGCGTCTTTCAATGCTTTCGAAATGGCGGCGCCAATGCCGCGGGAACCGCCTGTAACCAGTGCAACTCTTGCCATAATATCCTCCAGGGTTGGCGTGATGCTTTGGTAACTCTGTTACTTTTTTAAAAAGCTTTTCGCAACAATATTGCGCTAACATTTTCCGCCCTGCGGCATTTTTTTTTGTCGCGCTGCAGAAAAAAGGCGCCCGAAGGCGCCTTTTATTTCGTGTCCGGCTGGTTACGGGCGCTCTAGGCACATGGCAACGCCCATGCCGCCGCCGATGCACAATGTGGCAAGGCCTTTTTTGGCGTCGCGGCGCTGCATTTCAAACAGCAAGGTGTTCAGAATGCGGCAGCCCGAGGCGCCGATGGGGTGGCCAATGGCGATGGCGCCACCGTTCACATTCACGATGTCGGGGTTCCAGCCCATGTCTTTGTTGACGGCACAGGCCTGCGCTGCAAAGGCTTCGTTGGCTTCGACCAGATCCAGATCTTGGGCCGACCAGCCTGCTTTTTCCAGCGCTTTGCGGCTGGCGTGAATGGGGCCCACGCCCATGATTGCCGGGTCCAGCCCTGCGGTGGCGTAAGAGGCGATGCGCGCCAGCGGCTGCAGGCCACGGCGTTCGGCCTCGTCCGCGCTCATCAACAAAACGGCGGCGGCCCCGTCATTGATGCCCGAAGCATTGGCCGCAGTTACGCTGCCGTCTTTTGTGAAGGCCGGGCGCAGCTTTTGCATGCTTTCCAGCGTGGCGCCGTGGCGGATATATTCGTCTTGGTCCACCACAATGTCACCTTTGCGGGTGGAAATGGTGAAGGGCACGATTTCATCGGTGAACTTGCCAGCTTTTTGGGCGGATTCGGCCTTGTTTTGGCTGGCCAATGCGAATGCATCCTGCATATCGCGGCTGATTTGCCATTTGTCGGCCACGTTTTCTGCCGTTTGGCCCATGTGGTAGCCGTTGAACGCATCCCACAGGCCATCTTTGATCATCGAGTCGATATATTTCACGTCACCCATTTTGTGGCCGGCACGCAGGTGCGCCACATGCGTGGAAAGGGACATGTTTTCTTGGCCGCCAGCGGCGACGATCGCGGCGTCGCCCAATTGAATATGCTGGGCGCCAAGGGCCACAGCGCGCAGCCCCGAGCCGCACACTTGGTTGATGCCCCAAGCCGCGCTTTCGATGGGCAGGCCTGCGTTGATATGGGCTTGGCGCGCGGGGTTTTGGCCCTGGCCTGCGGTCAATACCTGACCAAGGATCGTTTCCGAGACTTCGGATTTGTCAATTCCGGCGCGTGCGACGATTGCCTCTAGGACGGTAGCGCCCAGATCATGGGCAGGCGTATTGGCAAACGAGCCAAGAAATGAACCGACAGCCGTACGGGCTGCGGAAACGATTACGACATTGGTCATAGGGTCCTCCACCTTTGCAAAGGGGGATGCCGTGCCGCCGATTTGCGGGCAGGCCCCGCCTTACCCCGCGTCATAGCGGAATTGCCGCATCGCGGCAACACGGCTTTGGTGCCACCTTTTGGCGCAAGGTCTAGGCCCGGGCTTGTTCGGCTTGCGCGGCCATCTGCCATGGCGGTTGCAGGGTCGGGGCGCCGTGGAAATAACCCTGTTGGCAATCCACGCCTGCCGCCGCCAGCCAGGTGGCATCGGCCGCGCTTTCGACATTTTCTGCAACGGTAAACATATCGAATTGGCGCGCGATGGCCAAAAGCGCCTTGGTCAGCACTTGGTTGTCGGGGGTTTTGGCAATGGCGCGGATAAATTGGCCGTCTATCTTTAGAATATCAAAGTAAAATTCGCGCAAATACCGCAGCGAGGTGGCCCCGGCCCCGAACTGATCCAGCGCAAAAGAGATCCCTTTGCGCTGATATTCCAGCATAAAGCCGCCCAAAATTTCGGGCACCAGCATGGCGGATGTTTCGCTGACCTCCAGTATCAGCCGTTCGCCCACGGTGGGGTTGGCTTGCAGCCCCTTGCGCAGGGTTTTTATCCATCTGGGGTAGCCGATCGAGCGGGCCGACATATTCAACGACAGCCGCAGCCCCGGCACCCGGGCCAAACAGCGCAGCCCCATGTCCAGCGCCACGCAATCCAAAATGCGCCCCAGTTCGGTTTCTTCGATGGTGGTGATGAACTCTTTCGCGGGGATCACCCGGCCCGTGTCATCTAGCACCCGAATCAGCCCTTCGTAAAAGGCAACGCTGTGGGGCGGGCGCGCGGCCACCACGGGCTGAAAGGCCAGCAGCACCTCTTTGTGGTGCAGCGCGGCGGCCACCATTTTCAACGTATCAGAATCGCGGCTGGCCACGGCCAAATCCAAGGCCGATGGGCGGCCGCCTGTGGGGTGTGGTTTTTGCGAGCGGTGGGCGCGGTGCATATCTTTCTCCAGCGGTGGGCAGGGGCACAGTGCGCCCCAAGCCTTACCAAGCGGTGAAAGCCAGCATTTGCGCCAAATTTTCGGCGTTGCTTAGGGCTGGGCCTATTGGCCGGTCATCAGGTTGCGCAAAATCGCCTTGGCACTGTCAGATGCCCAATCGGCATCGCCCTGCAGGCGGGCAATTTCATGGCCATCCGGGGCCACGATCAACGTGGCGGGCAGGCCCAACACCCCCATTGCGCGCGCCAGCCCTGAAGTTGTGTCATTATGCAGGGGCAGGTTGGTGACGCCAATTTCATCGAAAAACGCTTGCATGGCCTGCGGCGCATTGCGCCCGGTGGCGATGGTGACCACCTCGAAGGCATCGCCGCCCAATTCGGTTTGCAACTCTGCCAGCATCGCCATTTCTTTGCGGCAGGGCGCGCACCACGTGGCCCAGAAATTCACCAGCGTAACCTTGCCTTGGTAATCTTGCAGCCGCCCCTGGTTGCCATCGTCGCGGGTAAAGGCCACATCGGGCACGGGTTTGGCCACCTCGTGAAATTGCAGTTTCTTCATATCACCTGTGCGCAGCGCCTCTAGCTCGGCGCGGTTTTCCAGCACGCTTGGCACAGGTTGGGCCGGGTCTTTCAGGGCCACGGCTGCAATGCCCACAATTGCACAGGCGGCGATGGCCGTATAAAGCAACATGGACTTTTTCATTCTATTCCTCCCAAGGGGCAAAAGGGGCAATTATGGGCGATACTTCCTCGAACCAGATGTGGGGCGGCCGTTTTGCTGCCGGACCTGATGCGATCATGGAGGCGATCAACGCCTCGATCGGGTTCGACAAACGCATGGCAGCACAAGACATTGCAGGCTCGCGGGCCCATGCCGCCATGTTGGCTGCCACAGGCATTCTAAGTGATAGCGACGCCGCCGCCATTCGGGAAGGGTTGCTCACCGTTTTGTCAGAGATCGAGGCGGGCAAATTTACCTTCTCGACCGCGCTGGAAGATATTCACATGAATGTCGAGGCGCGGCTGAAAACCCTGATCGGCGATGCTGCGGGCCGTTTGCACACAGCACGCTCGCGCAACGACCAAGTGGCCACCGATTTTCGGCTTTGGGTGCGCGACCAGATCGATGCCGCGATAGAGGGGCTGCAGGCGCTGATCCGCGCGCTTTTGGCGCAGGCCGAAGCGGGGGCCGATTGGGTGATGCCCGGCTTTACCCATCTGCAAACCGCCCAGCCGGTGACATGGGGCCACCATATGATGGCCTATGTCGAGATGTTTGCCCGCGATCTATCGCGCCTGCGCGATGCGCGCGCGCGCATGAACGAATGCCCCTTGGGCGCGGCTGCGCTGGCGGGCACCTCGTTTCCGATCAACCGCGATATGACCGCGCAGGCGCTGGGCTTTGACCGGCCTGCCGCCAATTCGCTGGACGCGGTCAGCGACCGTGATTTCGCGCTGGAATTCCTGTCTGCTGCCAGCATTTGCGCCATGCATCTGTCGCGCTTTGCCGAGGAATTGGTCATTTGGTCCTCGGCGCAGTTTCGTTTTGTGACCCTGTCAGATCGCTTCTCGACGGGCTCGTCGATTATGCCGCAAAAGAAAAACCCCGACGCGGCTGAACTGATCCGCGCCAAGGTGGGCCGCATTTTCGGGGCCAATGTGGCGCTGATGATGGTGATGAAGGGCCTGCCCTTGGCCTATTCCAAAGATATGCAAGAAGACAAAGAGCAGGTCTTTGATGCCGCTGATAACCTGATGCTGGCCTTGGCCGCGATGGAGGGTATGGTCAAAGACATGACCGCCAACCGCAGCAATCTGGCCGCCGCCGCGGGCAGTGGGTTTTCAACAGCAACCGATTTGGCCGATTGGTTGGTGCGCGTGGCCGGTATCCCGTTCCGCGATGCCCATCATGTGACCGGCACGTTGGTGGCTATGGCCGAGGCCCAAGGGTGCGATCTGCCCGATCTGACGCTGGCCCAGATGCAATCTGTGCATGCCGGTATCACCGATGATGTGTTTGGCGTGCTTGGGGTTGAAAACTCGGTCGCCTCGCGCATGTCTTACGGGGGCACTGCGCCCGCGCAGGTGCGTGCGCAGGTTGCCCGCTGGAAAGAGGTGCTGGGATGAGGCAGCCGCAGGCCATGGCGCGAAAACTGGTGTTGCCGATGATCGCGGCGCTGTTGGCCTTGGCCGGGTGCGGTATCGATGGCGCCCCGGAACGGCCAGAAAAAACCAAAGGCAGCATTGTCTTGTCGCAAATCGGCACCCCGGCAGGCCCGGGCTTATTGGCAAAGGGGTAAGGGGTATGACGGCGTTGCGCTATGCCTATCTGGGGTTGGCCATTTGGGGGGCCATTCACCCGATGTATTATTTTCTGGCCTATGTGCGTGAAACCGGCACCGGCTTGGGTGGGCTGATTGTTGCGTGGTATGTGAACGCCTCGACCACGGGCCTGACATGGGATTTGACGATTGCCGCCCTGACGCTGACGCTGTGGGTGCTGGCCGAAACCTTTGTGCGCCGCAATTGGCTGGCCTTGGTGGCGATCCCGGCCACATTTTGCATTGGCGTCAGCTGTGGCCTGCCGCTGTATCTGTTTTTGCGCAGCCGCCCCGTGGCCGCCTAAGCCGATTGGCGCGCCTTGAGCGCGGCAATCAACGCGCGATCACGCGCTTGTTCTAATTCGTCGATGCTGCGCCCGTCGGCGGCTTGGGCCACGCCCTCGATCAGTGCCGCACAGGTTTCAGGGGTTAGGCTGGGGGTGCCCAGGCTGGCCCAGCGCCGCTCTTGGCTGGGGCCAAGATGGGCCAAATACCCAGCCATGCCGCCCGCGCCGCCGCCCAGATGATAGGCCATATGCGCCCCCAACACCGACCAGCGCAGCCCCGGCCCATGTTTTAGCGCCGCGTCCACCGCCCCCACATCGGCAATGCCCTCGGCCACGATATGCACCGCCTCGCGCCACAAAGCGGCGGCCAGACGGTTGGCAATATGGCCTGTTGCATCTTTTTTCATGCCCACGGGCACCCGCCCGGCATGGGCGTAAATGGCCGACGCACGGGCCACCAAGGCGGGGTCGGGCCCATAGATTTCCACCAAGGGCACCAGATGGGGCGGGTTATAGGGATGGGCGGTGATCAGGCGGTTTGGCTGGGCCATGCCCGGGGCCAGATCGGACCATGTCAGCGCCGATGTCGACGAGGCAAAAATGGTATGCGCTGGCGCCAAGGCCTCGATCTGGGCAAAAAGCGCATGTTTTAGCGGCACAGATTCGGGGGCGTTTTCCTGCACCAAATCAGCGCCCTCCAGCGCCTGCGCCAGTTCGGTGCATATCTGCAGCTGGCCCCGCGTGGGGTGGTGGGCGGGCTGGCCGTCTAATTCGGCCAAATGCTGCAGGGGGCGGGCCATGCGGCTGTGGGCGCTGGCGCGTGCCTTTGCATTTGGGTCCCACAGGCGCACAGTTGCGCCGTGGTGCTGAAACAGCGCCGCCCAGCTGCAGCCAATCAGGCCTGCGCCCAAAATGGCGATGGTGGTTTTGTCCAATCCTGTCTCGTGCATGCCGATGCCCCCGCTTTGCGCCCCCGGTGTCGCGCGCAAGGTGCGCTGGTGCGCGCCAAAGGGCAAGGGGGGCTACGCCCGCCCCCTTGACAAGGGCGCCCCGCCCATGCCCAACCAAACCACCCCTGCAAAAGGACTTGCACATGAGCACCCCCATCCCCACTGGCGCCCAGCTGGACGAGGCACAGGCCTTTTTGGCCGCGTATCCGCAGGTGCAAGCCATTGATGTGGTTCTGAGCGATTTGCACGGGATCGGGCGTGGAAAAATCATTCGCCGCCACGAATTAGAGGGGCTTTACACCGCCGGGCGGGGCATGCCGGGCACGTTGTTTGCCCAAGGGATTGATGGCGTTGATGTGACCGATGCGCTGGCCCAACACGCCGCCGATGGCGGCGATAGCCGCTGTTGGCCGGTGCCCGGCAGTTTGGGCTTTATGCCAGCCACCGGGCGGGGGGTTGTGTTGGTGCAGATGTTTGGGGCCGATGGCGCCAGCTACCACTCGGATCCGCGCGGCGCGATGATGGCGCAGGTGGCGCGGGCGCAGGCCTTGGGCTGGCAGCCCATGGGGGCGATGGAGCTGGAATTTTACCTTACCGATCGCGGCCATGATGGCCAAGGTGCGCCGCTTTCCCCGCGCGCCCCGCTGACCGGCCGGCGGTTGGCGGGAAACAATTGCATGTCGGTGGACGAGCTGGACGAAATGGCGCCATTTTTCGATGATGTCTATGCCGGTGCGCGTGCCCTTGGCCTGCCATTAGAGACTGTGATCTCGGAATATGCGCAGGGGCAGTTCGAGCTGACATTGCAATATCGGGCGCTGGATCGTGCGGCCGATGATATCGTTTTGGCCAAACGCTTGCTGCGCGCCACCGCGCGCCGCCATGGGTTCGAGGCGTGCTTCATGCCAAAACCGTTTGGCGCGCGCTCGGGCTCGGGGATGCATCTGCATCTGTCTTTGGCCGATGCGGCGGGGCAGAACCTGTTTGCAGACCCGCTAGAGGGTGGGCTGGCGCCGATGTTACTGGCGGCTATCGGTGGGGTCCGTGCCAGCATGGGCGATAGTATGCTGGTGCTGGCGCCGGGGCTGAATTCGTGGCGCCGCTTTGCCAATACCGTCTATTCCCCGGCCACCAACAGCTGGGCTGTGGAAGACCGGGGCGTGGCCTTGCGGGTGCCGGGCGGGCAGGGCCGCAGCCGCCATTTCGAGCATCGCGTGGCGGGGGTGGATGCAAACCCCTATCTATGCGCCGCCATCACATTGGGCGCGGCGCTGGACGGGATCACCGAAGGCCTGCAGCCCGGCACGCCGGGGCTGCAGGGTGCGGCAGACCTGCCGCCATTGCCCGATCACTGGCAAGCCGCGATTGCGCAGTTTGAACGCGCGCCCAGCATGGCGCGGCTGTTGGGGCCCGAGCTGCACGCAGGGTTTGCAGCCCTAAAAACAGCCGAGGCCGCACAAATGGCGGCCACGGTCACAGATGCCGAATGGCAACTTTACGGCTTTCGCGTCTAGCGCCGGCTTAAACATCCAACGAGCGGGCGATCAGCTCTTTCATGATCTCGTTTGTGCCGCCGTAGATCATCTGAACGCGGGCATCGGCGTAAAGACGTGCGATGGGGTATTCCATCATAAAGCCGTAGCCACCAAACAGCTGCAGGCATTCGTGCATCACCTCGTTTTGGGTTTCTGATCCCCAATATTTCGCCATCGAGGCGGTGGCGGCATCCAGCGTTCCGGCCTCGGCGCGGGCGATGCAATCGTTGACAAAGGCGCGCAGCACCTCGGCTTTGGTTTTCATCTCGGCCAGTTTGAAACGGGTGTTTTGAAAATCCATCACGCGCTTGCCAAAGGCATTGCGCCCCTGCACATAGGTGATGGTTTCCGACAGGGCAAAATCGATCGCGCCCAAAGCGGTGATGGCGATCACCAGCCGTTCCCATGGCAATTGCTTCATCAGCTGGTAAAAACCTTGCCCCTCGTCTTGGCCCAAAAGATTGGTCAGGGGCACTTTGACATCGTCAAAAAACAGCTCGGATGTGTCGTTGGCCTTCATGCCAAGCTTTTCTAGGTTGCGCCCGCGGCGAAACCCCTGTGCTTGGTCGGTTTCCACCACGATCAGCGACACCCCATGCGCGCCAGCGGCGGGGTCTGTTTTGGCGACCACCACGATCAAATCAGCGCTTTGACCGTTGGTGATAAAGGTTTTTGCCCCATTGATCCGGTATTGATTGCCGTCTTTAACCGCGGTGGTGGACACCGCCTGCAAATCCGAGCCGCAGCCCGGTTCGGTCATGGCGATGGCGGCCACGCGGCGCCCTGCCACCAGATCGGGCAGCCAGCGCTGCTTTTGCTCGTCGCTGCCATAGGCCAGCAAATAGTGGATCACGATCGACTGAATGGAATAGCCCCAGCCACAATCGCCCACCGCCCCTTGTTCGTAAACGGTGATGGCATCAAAGCCCACCCCGCCCCCTGCACCGCCATAGGCCTCGGGCACGGCACCGCCCATCAGCCCCTGCGCGCCTGCAATTTCCCAAAAGCTGCGATCAACCTGGCCTTGCTTGACCCATTTCGAAATATGCGGGGCCAGATCTTGGGCATAGACGCGCGCGGCCATATCGGCAAACATGCGATGCTCGTCTGTGACCCATGCGGCACTGGGGATAAAGAGGCTCATTTTGATCTCCTTTGTCTGCGGTGGCCCGGGCTGTGCGGGGCGTTTGCCCCATGTTGTGCCTAAGAATTATGCACAGTCCAGCGGTGGGTGGGGGTATCGCTGCGTCAGATGATGATTTTCTGCAGTGCGAACATAAGTTCCGCAACGTCATCACCATTCGATGCGCAGTGCTGCGGCTTATGTAAATAACCGTGTCTACGACGTGTTGGCCTGCGCCGTGCCGCTGATCTGCGATCCGGTCGAGGGGCTGCCAGACGGCTTTGACGAATTTATCTATATCTGCGATGGCCCCGAGGCGCTGGCCGACTGCGTGGCACAAGCCTTGGCCGAGGACGAGGCGATGCGCACAAGGCGCCGTGAATTCGCCCAACATGTGCGCGAGGCGCATAGTTTCGATGCACGTGCCCGCGAAATTGTGGAAAAAGTGCGGGGCTTGGGGCAGGCCGGCTAGGGCTGTGTGGTAATTCGTGGGTTGGTTTTTGGCGCTGGTGCGTGTACCAGCGCCCCCGACCGCATGACACCAAGACCGCGCCATCCGCGCGGCCCGAGGACCAATTCCAATGTTTTCCCTTTCTGCCTATCGCGCCGAATGGTTGCGCAACCCCCGTGGCGATTTGTTGTCAGGCCTTGTGGTGGCGCTGGCCCTGATCCCCGAGGCGATTGCCTTTTCCATCATCGCAGGCGTTGACCCGAAAGTGGGGCTTTATGCCTCGTTCTCGATCGCTGTGATCACCGCCATCACCGGCGGGCGGCCTGCCATGATCTCGGCCGCCACCGCCGCCACGGCGGTATTGATGGTGACATTGGTCAAAGACCACGGGCTGCAATATCTGTTGGCCGCCACGGTTTTGGCGGGGCTGTTGCAAATCGCGGCGGGGTTTTTGCGGCTGGGCTATGTGATGCGCTTTGTGTCGAAATCGGTGATGACCGGCTTTGTCAACGCGCTGGCCATCTTGATTTTTATGGCCCAACTGCCCGAGCTGGACCCGCGCACAGTGCCGCCGCTGACCTATGCGATGGTTGCGGCGGGGCTGGCTATTATTTACCTCTTTCCGCGTGTCACACGCGCGGTGCCCTCGCCCTTGGTTACGATCATCGTGCTAACGGTTCTGACCGCGCTGATGGGGTGGGATGTGCGCACCGTGGGCGATATGGGCGAATTGCCCGATACGCTGCCGGTGTTCTTGATCCCTGAAATTCCGCTCAATCTTGAAACCTTGCAGATCATCTTTCCCTATGCGCTGGCCGTGGCGGTGGTGGGGTTGCTGGAAAGCTTGATGACACAGCAATTGGTGGATGAACTGACCGATACCCCCTCGAGCCGCAATCAAGAATGTATTGGCCAAGGTCTGGCCAATACCGCAACTGGTTTTATCGGTGGCATGGCAGGCTGCGCGATGATTGGCCAATCGATGATCAACGTCAAATCAGGGGGGCGGGGGCGGCTGTCTACCTTTGTGGCGGGGGTGTTTTTGTTGATCTTGGTGGTGGCGCTGGGCGATGTTGTCTCGATCATCCCGATGCCCGCTTTGGTGGCCATTATGATCATGGTGTCCATCGGCACATTCAGCTGGTCCTCGATCCGCAATCTGCGCGATCATCCGCGTTCGTCTTCGGTGGTGATGCTGGCCACCGTGGTTTTTGTGATCTGGACGCATAATTTGGCCATTGGTGTTTTGGTGGGCGTGCTGCTGTCGGGCATTTTCTTTGCGTGGAAGATTGCCCAGCTTTTCCGCGTCCGCTCGCAGATCAGCGCCGATGGGCGCCACCGCACCTATGTCATCGAAGGCCAGCTGTTTTTTGCCTCGGTCGAAGATTTCATGGCAGGCTTTGATTTCCGCGAAGCACCCGAGCGGGTGACAATCGATGTCAGCCGCTCGCATATTTGGGATATTTCATCGGTTGCGGCCTTGGATATGGCGGTGTTGAAATTCCGGCGTGATGGGGCCGAGGTGGATGTGGTGGGGCTGAACAAGGCATCGGAAACCATCGTCGACAGGCTGGCCATTCACGACAAGCCCGGTGCCATGGATCAGTTGCTAGACCATTAGCGCCATCGCGCCGCAAGGAAGGAAAAGAGATGAGCACAGATACCTTGATCGCGCTGGTCGATGGCTCGGCCTATGCCGAAAGCGTTTGCCATCATGCCGCATGGATTGCCGGGCGCACCGGCGCGGGGGTGAAAGTTTATCACGTCATGGGGCGCCGTCAGGCCCCCGACCAGCAAGATCTAAGCGGGGCGATCAGGCTGGGGGCGCGCAGCAAGCTGTTGGAAGATCTAAGCGCGCTGGATGCACAACGCGCCCGGTTGGCCCAAGAACACGGCCGCGCCATTTTGGAAGATGCCGCCGCCATCATCGCGGCCAATGGTGGCGTGGCGGTGGAAACGCGCCTGCGCCATGGCGATTTGATCGATACGATCACCGCCAAGGAAGACAGCGGCGATATGATCATCATCGGCAAGCGCGGCGAGGCTGCGGGCATGGCTGCGGCGCATTTGGGATCAAACCTAGAGCGTATCGTGCGCGCCGCCCATAAGCCAGTTTTCGTGGCCAATCGTGCGTTTCAGCCTGTGCAACGCGTGTTGATTGCGGTAGATGGGGGCGCCTCGTCGCTAAAGGCGGTGGATTATGTGGCGCGTTCGCCGCTTTTTGCGGGCTTGGCTGTCTGCGTGGTGTTCGTGGGCCGCGAAACGCCCGAAGTGGCCCGTATGCTGGGCGGTGCCGTGGCCACGCTGGCCGCAGGCGGGATTGCAGCAGAGCAGTGCATTCAACCCGGCGAGCCCGAAAAAGTATTGGCGGATATGGCCGGCCAAGGCCAAGCAGGCCTGTTGGTGATGGGGGCCTATGGCCACAGCCGCGTGCGGCACTTGATCATCGGCTCGACCACCACAGAAATGATCCGCAGTTGCAAGGTGCCTGTGCTATTGATGCGCTAAGCCTGCATTGGGAACAAAAACGCCGCCCCCAGGGGGGCGGCGTTTTTTTTTGTTCTGCGGCTGCCAGGGCTACATTTTGAAAATGCGGTAGATGGCAGGAATGACCAAAACCGTCAGCGCGGTAGAGCTAAGCAGCCCAAAAAGCAGCGAAATCGCAAGGCCCTGAAAGATAGGGTCAACCAAAATCACCGCGGCGCCGATCATGGCGGCAATGGCGGTCAGCAAAATCGGCTTGAACCGGGTGGCCCCGGCCTCGATCAGCACATCCAGTGTTACCGGCTGCCCCGGTTTTGCGTGGCGAATAAAATCGACCAGCAAGATCGAATTGCGCACAATGATGCCCGCCAGCGCGATAAAGCCAATCATCGACGTGGCCGAGAAAGGCGCGCCAAACAGCCAATGCCCGCCCATGATGCCCAAAAACGTCAGCGGCACCGGGGTCAGAATAACCAGCGGCAATCGGAAGCTGCCAAACTGTGCCACCACCAGAATATAAATCCCCAGCAAGGCCACAGCAAAGGCGCTGCCCATATCGCGAAACGTCACCCAAGTGACCTCCCATTCGCCATCCCACAGCAGCACGGGCTGGCTGGTGTCTTCGGGTTGGCCATTCAGGCGTATCACCGGCTTGGTGCCTTCGGGCCAGTCCATGGCATCCAGTTTTTCGGCCACCGCCAACATGCCATAAAGCGGCGCTTCAAAATCACCCGCCAATTCGCCCGTCACCATGATGGTGTCACGCCCATTGTGGCGGAAAATCGGAAAGCTTGCCGGCTCGGCGCTAAGCTGGACCACATCGCCCAATTCCACCACACCGCGCCCACCGGGCAGGGCGTTGGCAGGCACCGGGGTGGATAGGGTTTCGCCATCCATCACGCGCTCTGCGCGTTCGCGCCCAACGATGATTGGCAGCGGATACCGCCCATCGCCGCGATGCGAATAGCCCACCGTAACATCTGTGTTCAACAGCCGCAGCGTATCCAGCGCATCCGCCTCTTGGACGCGGTAGTAATCCAGCTCTTGCGGGCTAAGCTGGGCGCGCAGGCGCTGGGGCTGTTGGCCATAGCTGTCATCGACATCCACGATAAACGGCACCTCTTCAAAGACGCGGCGGATCTGGGCCGCCGCGGCGCGCCGGGCCTCTGGGGTGGGGCCATAGACCTCGGCCAGCAGGGTGGAAATAACCGGCGGGCCGGGGGGCGGCTCGACCACCTTAATCACTGTGCCCATCGGGGCCACCACCGCATCAAGCCGCGTGCGCAGATCAAGGGCGATGTCATGGCTGGTGCGGCTGCGGTCGTGTTTGGGGGCAAGGTTTAGCTGCACTTCGCCCATTTCGGGGTTTTGGCGCAGGTAATAGTGGCGCACCAAGCCGTTAAAGTTAAACGGCGCCGCTGTGCCCGAATGGGTTTGGGCCGAGCGCACCTCGGCCATGTCCATGGCGATACGCGCGGCCTGTTGCACCACGTTATCTGTGGCCTCGACGCTGGAGCCTTCGGGCAGGTCAACCACCACGGCCAGCTCTGACTTGTTGTCAAAGGGCAGCAGTTTGACGGTGACATCCTTGGTGTAAAGCAACCCAAGCGAGCCAAAAGACAGCGCGATGACCACCAGCAAAAACAGCCACGCCCGGCCCTTGCTGCGCAGCAATGGGCGGGCCAAGGCCGCATAGCCGCGCCCCATTTTGCCCCCGGGCACCCCACCTTCGGCCGGGCCATGGTGCAGCGGCGCGCGGCCTGCGATTTTCAGCATCAGCCACGGGGTGATCATCACCGCCACGAAAAACGAGAAAATCATCGCCGCGCTGGCATTGGCTGGAATGGGGCTCATGTAGGGGCCCATAAGCCCGCTGACAAAAAGCATGGGCAGCAGCGCCACCACCACCGTCAGCGTGGCCACGATTGTGGGGTTGCCCACCTCGGCCACGGCATCGATGGCGCCTTGCATGCGGCTGCGCCCGTCTTGCATACCCCAATGGCGGGCGATGTTTTCGATCACAACAATCGCATCATCCACCAAAATACCGATCGAGAAAATCAGCGCAAACAGCGACACACGGTTCAGCGTATAGCCCATGATATAGGCCGCAAAAAGCGTCAGCAAAATGGTGACGGGGATTACGATGGCCACCACCACCGCTTCGCGCCAACCAATGGCCAGCCAGACCAGCACCACGATAGACACCGTGGCCAGCGCCAGATGGAACAGCAGCTCGTTGGCTTTTTCTTCGGCGGTTTCGCCATAGTTGCGGGTGATTTCCATGTGCAGGCTGTCGGGGATCAGACGGCCCTGCAGCGCCTCGACGCGGTGCAAGATATCTTCGGCCACCACCACCGCATTGGCACCCGCCCGTTTGGCCACGGCCAATGTGACTGTTGGGCTGCGCTGCAGCTGGCCATCGGCTGTGCGCGTCAGGCTGGCGACGTGCTTTTCGTCGTTATCGGCCACATAGGCCACATCGGCCACGTCGCGCACGTAAACGGTGCGGCCATCGCGCGCGGTCAGTTCGAGATTGCCAATTTCTTCGGGCGTGGACAGGGTTTTGCCCAAAATCAGCCCCAGCTGCGCCCCCGCGTCGCGTACGCGCCCTGCGGGGCTGGCGCTGTTGGCGCCCTGCACCTTGCCCACCAATTGCTGCAAGGTGATGCCATAAAGGGCCAGCCTATCGGGTTTGGGATTGACGCGCAGTGCCTCGGTTGTGGCGCCGATCACATAGGTCAGGCCCACGTTTTCAATCTTTGCCAGCTCGACCTCTAGCTCGCGCACAACGCGGGTAATATCGGCAGCCCCCATATCGGTGCCCGCGACCGGGCTAAAGCTAAGCGAGACAATGGCCACATCATTGATGCCGCGCCCCACCACCAAGGGTTGGGGAATGCCCACTGGGATACGGTCCATATTGGCCAAAATCTTGTCGCGCACCCGCAAAATGGCGGTATCTGCCGATACACCCACCTGAAAGCGGGCTGTCACCATCACCCCGTCGTCGCGGGTGTCGGAATAGACATGTTCGACCTGATCGATGCCCTTTACGATGGTTTCCATCGGCTCGGTCACCAGTTTCACGGCATCGTCGGCCTTTAGGCCTGCGGCCTGAATATGGATGTCAACCAATGGCACCGAGATCTGGGGTTCTTCCTCGCGGGGCAGGGCGCCAAGCGCGATCAGCCCAACCGCAAGCGAGGCCATCAAAAACAACGGCGTCAACGGCGAGGTTATAAAGGCACGCGTCAGCCAGCCCGCAATGCCCAGTGCAGCGGGGGCAGGGGCGGGGGCAGGGTGTTTGGGATCAGTCATTGGTTTGCACCACCGTTTCGCCCGCCATGAGGCCGGTTAAAATTTCGCGCCACTGCGTGCCATCTTGGGTCACACGGGCGCCGGGCAGCACCACGCGTTGTTGCGGGCCTGTGGCGGTTTCGACGGTCACGAAATCTAAGCCGCCGGTTTGTGTCAGCGCCGCCTCTGGCACCAGCAGCGCCTTGCGCGTGGCGATGGGCAGGCGCACCGGCAGGCGCTGGCCCACAAAGCGGGCATCCAACCCCTCGACCGTGACATCGGCCGATACCCGCCCACCTTGGATAAGCGGGTAAATCTTGGCGATAATGCCCGTGCGTGGGCCTTGGGCGGTGGTGATCTGAATGCCATCGCCCTGGGCCAGCGCGGTGGCGTGGCGTTCGGGCACAGCCAGGCGCAAATACACCCCGCCGCCGCCAATTTCTGCCAGTGTCTCGCCCGGGTTCAGCACCGATCCGCGCGAGATGGGCACGCTAAGCACGATGCCATCGCCCGGCGCCAGCACGGTGCCTTCGTCGATTTGGCGCGCCACCACCAGCTTTTCGGCTTCGGTACCGGCAATCTCGCCCTGCAGCACGCTGACGGCGGTTTGCAATTCGTCAAAGCGTTGGTTGGTGATCACCCCACGGTCGCGCAATTGGCGCCCGCGCTCTAGGTCGGTGGTGGCGGTCTCTAGCCGTGCTGTGAGGGCCGATAGCTGGGCATCCAGCGCGTCGATGCGGAAATCCAGTTTGTCATCGCGGATCGTGGCAATGGGCTGGCCGCGGGTCACCCGGTCGCCTTCGGTGATGGCCAGGCTTTCCACTGTGCCGCCAATACGGGCGCGCGCTGGCAGCCTGTCGCGGGTTTCAACCTGCCCAAAGACAGATTTCCATTCGGTCACATCATGTGTGGCCACAACAATGGGTTGGGCCATGGCAGAAACTGCCGACAGGGAAAATACCAGGCTTAGAAGCAGGGGGCGCATTGGGGGCCTCTTTCATATTCTGAAATTGCAATGTGTAAGTATCATCTTTCACATAATTTACAAGGGGCACCGAATGGCCGGGCCTGAAACCTGTAAAACCGCCCAAATTTATGCAAATTCGGGGCTTTGGGCGCGGTGCGCGCATTGCCCATGGCGGCTGGCTTCGCTATCACGGCGGGCAACACGGCCTTTCCAAGGAGCACGCAGATGGCATCTTACCAGTATGTCTACCACATGCAGGGCGTCTCGAAGACGTATCCGGGTGGCAAGAAATGTTTTGAAAACATCCACCTAAGCTTCTTGCCCGGTGTGAAAATCGGTGTTGTCGGTGTGAACGGCGCCGGTAAATCCACGCTGCTGCGCATTATGGCGGGGATCGACAAAGATTTCTCTGGCGAAGCCTGGAGCGCGGAAGGCGCCAAAGTGGGCTATCTGCCGCAAGAACCGGAACTGGACCCATCCTTAAGCGTGCGCGAAAACGTGATGCTGGGTGTGGCTGCCAAAAAGGCGATTCTTGATCGCTATAACGAATTGGCGATGAACTATTCCGACGAAACAGCCGACGAGATGGCCCAGCTGCAAGACGAGATCGACAGCCAAAACCTGTGGGATTTGGACAGCCAAATCGATATTTCCATGGAGGCGCTGCGCTGCCCCCCCGACGATGCCGATGTGACCACGCTGTCCGGCGGGGAAAAACGCCGCGTGGCGCTGTGTAAGCTGCTGCTTGAACAGCCCGAAATGCTGCTGTTGGACGAACCCACCAACCACCTTGATGCCGAAACCATTGCATGGCTGCAAAACCACCTGATCGAATACCCGGGCACGATTTTGATCGTCACGCATGACCGCTATTTCCTAGATGATATCACCGGCTGGATTCTTGAACTGGATCGCGGCCGCGGTATTCCTTACGAAGGCAACTATTCCAGCTGGCTGGAACAAAAAGCCAAGCGCCTAGAGCAGGAATCGCGCGAAGATAAATCGCGCCAGAAAACGCTAGAGCGCGAATTGGAATGGATCCGCCAAGGCGCCAAAGCCCGCCAAGCCAAGCAAAAGGCGCGTATCAAC
>Ga0181593_10002110_pt1 | contig 18281 bp, 17 predicted proteins | sample 071ome_19_FD_133756 | JGI IMG/M metagenome (GOLD analysis project Ga0181593, IMG submission 133756) | Coastal salt marsh microbial communities from the Groves Creek Marsh, Skidaway Island, Georgia - 071413AT metaG (megahit assembly) | ecosystem: Environmental > Aquatic > Marine > Intertidal...
CCAAATACTTCGCGCTCAAGGTGGCGGCGCGAGGTTAAAGCATGTGTTGACCACCGGTCACGAAGATCTCGGTCCCCGTGACATAGGCGCTATCCTCGGAACAAAGGTAATGAATGGTCGAGGCAACGTCCTTCGGCTCGCCCAGTCGATGTAGCGGGATGCGTGGGATCAACACCTCGGTTTCCGGCGAAAGCATCGCGGTTTCGATCTCGCCGGGGGCGACGGCGTTCACCCGAACCCCAAGCTCGGCGAACTCATTGGCCAACTCTCGTGTCAGCGCCGACAGCGCGGCTTTCGAGGTGCTATAGGCCGAGCCGGCGAAGGGGTGTATCGAATGTCCGGCGATCGAGGTGATGTTGACGACCGCGCCCTTGCCGCGCGCCAACGCGGCCGCGAAGCCCCGTGAAAGACGAAGCGGGGCGAAGAAGTTCAGCTCGAAAACCTGCCGCCAGGCGTCGATATCGCCGTTGAGGCAGCCTAGACGTTCCTTGAACGGTGATTTGGGAGACCACCCGGCGTTGTTGACCAGGGCATGTAGGGGACGGCCACCAAGAACCGCGTTGGCTTCGGCTATGAACGTGTCTATGCCCGCGTTGTCGCCGAGATCCGCCGTCAGGTGATGGGACCAGTTCGGGTCACGCCGGCATTCCTCGGGTGGCGCCTCGCGGGAGCAGGTGATGATCTCCCAGTTTCGGGCGCTGAAGAAACTGACCGTCGCGTGACCGATACCGCGACTGGCGCCGGTGAGGAGCAAGGTTTTTCGAGAATCCGTCATGAGAATGAGTCTATGCTCTTTAGCGACAAGGTCAACGGCGGGAGATGTGGATCGTGACCAAGAGTGTTCGATTGTTCCTGTTGTGTCTGCTGGTCATCGCGACGGCTCGAACCGCCGATGCCCAAGTTTACGAGAGCGAGCACTACCGCTTGAAGGTTGTCACGGTCGCTCAAGGCCTGATCAGACCATGGGGGCTCGACTGGCTACCGGACGGACGAATGTTGGTCACCGAAAGGCCGGGTCGTCTAAGGATTGTCTCCAGCGATGGTGTGGTCTCTTCGCCGGTTCGAGGGCTTCCGGATGTCGATGACGGCGGTCAAGGCGGGCTGCTTGATGTTCTGGTTGATCCCGATTTCGCCGAGAATCGCGTGATCTATTTTTCATACTCGGAACCTGGGTCGGGAGGCTCCGGAACCGCGGTCGCGAGGGCCGAACTTCGTGACGACGGGTTGGAGGAAACCAAGGTCATCTTCCGGCAGTTTCCGAAAGTCGATAGCCGCTTGCACTACGGCTCTCGATTGGCGTTGGCGGCGGATGGAACCCTCTTCGTCACCGTCGGGGAACGTGGTCAGCGGCAACTTGCGCAGGATCCCGGCGTAAACCGGGGGCAGGTCGTCCGAATTCACACCGATGGAAGCATTCCGGATGACAACCCATTTGTCGGGCGCACTGGGCATCGACCCGAAATCTGGTCGTACGGCCACCGCAATCCACAGGGCGCGGCAATTCACCCAGAGACCGGCGCGCTCTGGATCCATGAACATGGCGCGCGAGGTGGAGACGAGGTCAATATTCCCAAGCGCGGCGGGAATCACGGCTGGCCGGTAATCGCCTACGGGACCCACTACTCCGGCGCTAGGATCGGGATTGGAACGAGCGCGCCCGGCATGGAGCAACCAATCCACTATTGGGATCCGTCGATCGCCCCGTCCGGCATGACCTTTTACACCGGTGATGTGTTCGAGAAGTGGCGCGGCAGTCTTCTTGTCGGCGCGTTGAAGTTCCGGTTGTTGGCGCGATTGACCCTCAAGGGTACCCGGGTGGTCGGGCAAGAGACGCTGATCGCCGAAATAGGGGAGCGTATCCGCGATGTTCGCCAGGGTCCGGACGGCTATGTTTACCTGCTGACGGATTCGCGCGCCGGGCGGGTTCTAAGGCTGGAGCCTGAGTAATATCACGGATTCCGCCGATTTATGGGTTGAGGCGCGCGACTGTCCAATCCTGGCCCTCGGCCCCTCGCGTGAAAACGAAACGGTCGTGGAGACGGAATTCGCCGTCGTGCCAGAACTCGATGCGCAGAGGAACGACCCGGGCTCCGGTCCAATAGGGCGGACGAGGGACATCGCGATCCGCGTATTCCTCCTCGTATTTTCGAACGGCTGAAAGCAAAGCTTCCCTATTAGCAAGCGGACGCGACTGTTGCGAGGCCCAGGCGCCGGTTTGGCTAATCCTGGCGCGGCTGGCGAAATAGGCGTCGGCTTCGGCATCGTCCACCATGACGATCGGTCCCTCCACGCGAACCTGACGTTTCAGGGTTTTCCAGTGGAAACACAACGCCGCGAAGGGGTTGACCGCCAGTTCCGTGCCCTTGCGGCTTTCGAAGTTGGAATAGAAGACGAAACCTCGTTCATCCACGTCCTTTAGAAGCAGAATGCGCGCCGAGGGACGCCCAATCGCGTCGGCGGTCGCAACGGTCATGGCGTTCGGATCGCTGATCTCGGACGCCTCCGCATCGGCGAACCAAGACTTGAACAGCGCGAAGGGGTCATTGGTATTGGGTTCGAACATCGTGGGACCGCCCTTTGAGGAAACTCACGACGAAATTACCTCAATGGCCTTGGAACCGCCACAATCGTTCCCAAATTTAGGCGAGATCCGTCGCCATCCTCGGCGGCGCTTGGGGATGAGGGTTCGCCCATGATGATCATCATGGGCGCGCGGTTCTCGCAACGGGGTGTTCCGGTGATTGGGCTTGCCGTGATAAACTCCAGTTCTTGGTTCGTCGAAGGCGTTCTTTTGTAATCGCTCGGCGCCAAGGCACGCTGAAAGGATTTTCGAGATGTTGAAACGGATCGCCCTGGTATCGGTTGTCACGGTTGGGCTCGCGGCGTGCCAGTCGACGGGTCAAGGCCAGAAAGAAGGTGTGGGGACCGTGTTGGGCGGTGGCGCCGGCGCGGTGGCGGGCGCGCAGTTCGGCAAGGGGAGCGGACGGGTCGCCGCGGGCGCGGCGGGCGCGTTGCTTGGTGCGTTCCTCGGCAATCAGGTCGGCCAATCCTTGGACCGGGCGGACCGCTTGGCCATGCAACGCAGCACCAACAACGCCTTGGAACGTCAACCTTCAGGCACCGCGGTCGCCTGGAAGAACCCGGATAGCGGCAATCATGGCACGGTAACGCCTCAGCCCGCCTACAAGGACAGTAGCGGGCAGTATTGTCGGGAGTTCAGTCAAACGGTCACGGTCGGCGGCAAGACCGAACAGGCCTATGGGACCGCGTGCCGGCAGCCGGACGGATCTTGGAAGATCGTTCGATAGGCTTGCCTCTTGGGGCTCCGATGCCGTATGCGGTTAGGCCAGTTGGGCTTGGCCGCGCGGACAATATGGTTTTTTCGGTGCCATGAGCGATCCCTACAAGATACTGGGTGTGTCGAACACCGCCAGCGGCGCGGAGATTAAGTCCGCCTATCGCAAGCTCGCGAAGAAGCATCATCCGGATTTGAACGCCGGAAACGCGGACCGGTTCAAGGAGATCAACGGCGCGTACGACATCCTTTCGGATGAGGGCAAGCGCGCGAAATATGATCGCGGGCAGATCGATCCCTCCGGTAACGAGAAGCCTGGCGCCGGGTTTTGGCGGAGTTGGGCCGGCCGGTCGCGCTCACGGCATGCCGGAACGGGCGCCGGCGGTTTCAACTTCGATGATCTGGGCGACGAGGATGATCTTTTCGCCGATCTGTTCCGCGCCGGTGGACGAAGTCGGGGCGGTGGCGCCGGTCGAGCGCGACCCGAGCCCGAACCGATCCGCAATACCAACTACAAGCTGAAAGTTCCATTCGAGGAGGCAACGGCCGGGGTGCGCAAACGCGTGACCCTGTCCGACGGCAAGGTCGTGGACATGGCGATCCCCGCCGGTTCGGAAACCGGCGCGAAGCTGCGCCTGAAGGGGCAGGGGCGGGTCGGACCGGACGGCAAGACCCCGGGCGACGCGGTTATCGAGATCAGCGTCGAGGAGCACGACTATTTCGTGCGCGATGGTCGGGATATCCGTCTGGAGATTCCGATTACCCTGTACGAAGCGGTATTGGGCGACTCGATCGTCGTGCCGACCATCCATGGCAATGTCACCCTTAGAGTGCCCAAGAACTCGAATAGCGGGTCCACGTTGCGTTTGAAAGGCAAGGGCGTTCCCTCGATCAAGGGAGAGCCGGCCGGCGACCAATACGTGACTCTTCGTGTTGTTCTGCCCGATGGCGAGGACGCCGAGCTGAGCAAATTTGTCGAGGAATGGGCAAAAGGCAGGGGCTATAATCCTCGGCACAAGATGAAGTTCACCTAGGTCGGCGCGCTTCACGGCGAGGCCACGCATGCCACGAGAACCCTGGCGACCAAGGTTAGAATGCCGTGAAGCGCGGTTGGAGGCGTCATGTCGGATTATAGGTCCCGCCGCGGTGCGCGCCGCCGCAAGAGACGGATCGACGAGATGTCTCGCGGGCATTACCCCGGGCGCCGTGGCTCGGATCGGGAAATCGCCATCGAAACCGACGAGGACGACCAAGAATCCAGTCCGTCGTCACTCGTGCCTCGGTTCCTCCGGCGGCTTGGTCCAAAAGGCAGGTTTCTCGGTTTCGCGACACTCATTGCCTTGATCATCACGGTTTTCTGGATCTCCTACGAGCGCCACGCCGCCGAAACGGAAGTCACGGCGGACCGCTTCAATGAAGCGCAAGTCTCGCTCGGTGGGAGCCTCTATATCGCCAACTGCGCGTTCTGCCACGGCGACAATCTAGAGGGAAAACCGGGTTGGGATGGTCACTACCCCTCGGGTCGGCGACCGGCACTGCCGTTGAATGGCGAAACCGCGATCACCAGGCTATCGGACCAAGACATCATGGATGTCACGAAATATGGCGGCCAGCCCTTCTCGCCGGCTGATTACGAGAATGACATGCCAGGCTTCGAGATGCAGTTGAGCGACGCGGATATCTGGGCCATTGTCGCCTTCATCAAAAGCCGCTGGTCGGAGGAAGCGATCGAGCGGCAGCGCCAGACCCAAGAACAATTGAACCAGTAAGGAACGGTTGCACCAATGGGAGAGTGCCATGAGCGAGCGGTTTAACGACGCGAGCATCGCCGATATCACGGCGGTCCTGACCGACTATTTCGATGGTCTTTACGACGGGGACTTGGAGAAGTTCGCGCGGGTGTTCCACGAGGACTCGCACCTATATTTCACCGACGGGGACACCGTTACCGATTGGCCGCGAGAGAAGTATTTCGAGATCATCGCCGGGCGCCCTTCACCGGCGAGCCAGGGGCTCGCGCGGCTCGACAAGATTCTGTCGATCCACAAGGCGGGACCCGATACCGCTCTGGCGACGGTCAACTGCGCGGTGCCGCCGCGTTATTTCACCGACTATCTGACCTTCGTGCGGACCAGCGAGGGCTGGCGGATCATCTCCAAGACCTTTCACGCCGACGTGCATGAATAGAACGCCGAGGGGCGTGGCGGCGATTCGTTAAGCGGCGCCGGCCAGATTTCCGGCGATCTCGGCGGCGAGTTTGGCATTGTTTTCCACCAGCGCGATGTTCGCCTCCAGGCTCGCGCCCTTGGTGATCTCGTTCAAGTGGGACAGCAGATAGGGTGTCACCGCGGCGCCGCCGATCGCGTCCGCTTCCGCCGCCGCGAGGGCTTCGTTCAACGCCTGTTCCACGACGTCGTTGCCTAACGCCGCCGCGTCCGGGATTGGGTTGACGATCAAGCTACCCGTGCTGTCTCCGAATTGAGATTGAATGCGGAGTAACGCCGCGATCTCGGCGGCGCTATCACAACGATGCGGTACGCCGAGGCCGCTGGAGCGGCACCAGAACGCCGGCAGGGTATCGGTTCCGTGACCGATGACGGGAACGCCCAAGGTCTCCAGGACTTCCAAGGTTTTCGGCAGATCCAGGATCGCCTTCGCTCCGGCACAGACGACGGCGACAGGCGTGCGGGCGAGTTCCTGTAAATCGGCGGAGATATCAAAGCTTTGTTCCGCGCCCCTATGCACGCCGCCGATGCCCCCTGTGGCGAATACGCCAATGCCCGCGAGATGCGCCGCGATCATGGTCGCCGATACCGTGGTCGCGCCGTCGCCGCCACGCGCCAGCACCGCCGCGAGGTCGCGTCTGGAAATCTTTGCCATGAAGGCACTCTCGGCGAGTAGGACCAGGTCGTCTTCCAACAGGCCAACGCGAATTCGACCGTCCAACACCGCGATGGTGGCGGGCACGGCACCATTCTCCCGCACGACCGCTTCAAGACGTTTGGCGACTTCTAGATTGCGTGGACGCGGCAGACCGTGGGAGATGATTGTCGATTCCAGCGCCACCACGGGTCTTGCTTCGCCGAGCGCCGTGGCGACTTCTTCGGAAATGGACAGGAGGGGAGTGGATTTTCTGTTTCTCATCTCGGTGGTTCATTTCTGGGGCGTTGCGCGCTTCTGGAGATCCACGGCGTTGATGCCGGTGGGACGCGGCGTTTCAATTTCCACCGCGAAAGCCGCGGCGGCGAGACCGAGACGCGCCGCGTCGGTGATCGGGTACCCTTCAAGAATACCGTGCAGAGTTCCGGCGGCAAGCGCGTCTCCTCCACCGGTGACGTCCACGACTTTGGAAGCAAGGGCGGTGAACTCGGATACGGTTCCCCGTTCCAGGATCGCGGCGCCCCTCGCGCTTCGGCCGATGGTCGCGCGATCTACCCCCAAGGCCTCGACCGCATCCATTTGCGCGGCGATGTCGTTGCAATCCAGCAACGCCGCCGCTTCGGTCTCATTGGTGACCAGCACGTCGAGTCGAGGACAAGTGGCCAGTATCCTGGGGGCCTTGGAGACGGACACGGTGTCGGCCGCGATCATCACCGATGCCGGCGCCCGCCCGGCGAGATGGCGGATAACGATCTCCGGCAGGTTGGTGTCGAGGAACCAAAGTTCCGCGGTGCCGATATTCTCCAGCGCCAGGTCAACTTGATCGGGTGTGAAGTGGTCATGGATCGACATATCGGCGAGGCCCAGGCGTAACTCACCGGTAGGCTCGACCGCCGCTGTATAGGTTGCCGTCGGATGATCGGGATCGCGGGAAACCGTTTCGCATCGGACACCCTGGCGCCGCAAATCGCTCAGAACAAACGCGCCGTCCGCGTCGTCGCCAATCCGGGCCACCAGGAAGACCTCGTGGCCGAGAGCGGAAAGCCACCCGGCGACATTGCCCGCGACGCCGCCGCGCGCCCGCCGGGTTTCCACGGGATTGGAACTCCCCTCGATAAGGGGCGCGAGCCCACGCGCGCGGATGTCGACATGGGCCGCGCCAAAACAGATGACGCGGGATCCCACCGGACGGCTCCGCGCGCCCGTGTCCTAGCCCCGTGTCCTAGCCAAGCATCATCTTGTTGAGACGCAGGCGTAACGCGTTGAGTCGGATGAAGCCATGGGCGTCGGCGTGGTCGTAATCCGACTGCCCCTCCTCGAAGGTCACGTAGTCGGCGGAGTAGAGGCTCTTTTCCGCCTTGCGTCCGACAACGATGGTGTTGCCTTTGTAGAGCTTGAGACGCACGGTTCCGGTGACGTGCCGCTGGCTGTGGTCAATCGCCGCTTGAAGCATCTCGCGTTCCGGCGAATACCAGAAACCGTTGTAGATCAGTTCGGCATAGCGCGGCATCAACTCGTCCTTGAGATGCGCCATGCCGCGGTCCAGGGTGAGGCTCTCCATCGCCCGATGCGCGACATGCATGATCGTGCCGCCCGGCGTCTCGTAGAGGCCGCGGTTTTTCATGCCGACAAAGCGATTTTCCACCAGATCAAGACGGCCGATACCGTTGTCATGACCAAGGGTGTTCAAAGCCGTCAGCAAGGTCGCCGGGCTCATCGCCTCGCCATCGATGGAGACCGGATCACCGCCCTCGAATCCGATTTCGATATAGGTCGGCTTGTCCGGCGCGTCCTCGGGGGCGATGGTGCGGGAATAGATGAACTCCTGCCCCTCGACCCACGGGTCCTCGATGATCTTGCCCTCGCTCGAGGCGTGCAGGAGATTCGCGTCGACGGAGAACGGCGCTTCGCCGCGTTTGTCCTTGGCGATCGGAATTTGCCGGGATTCGGCATAGCGGATCAGGTCCTCGCGACCGACGAACTCCCATTCCCTCCAAGGGGCGATGATCTTGATATGTGGGTTGAGCGCGTAATAGGCGAGCTCGAAACGCACTTGATCATTGCCCTTGCCGGTCGCTCCATGGGCGACCGCATCGGCGCCGGTTTGCTCGGCGATCTCAATCTGGCGCTTGGCGATTAGCGGCCGGGCGATCGATGTGCCGAGCAGATAGGTCCCTTCGTAGACCGTATTGGCGCGAAACATTGGAAAGACGAAGTCACGTACGAACTCCTCGCGCAGATCCTCGACGAAGATTTCCTTGATGCCGAGCATCTCCGCTTTCTTGCGCGCCGGCTCAAGGTCCTCGCCTTGGCCGAGATCGGCGGTGAAGGTCACCACCTCGCAGCGATAGGTGTCTTGCAGCCATTTCAGGATGATCGAGGTGTCGAGCCCGCCGGAATAGGCGAGAACGACCTTGTTGATTTGGTCGGCCATGGGTTCCTCGTGATAACGGAGTCGCGCGCTTCCGGCATTTCGCCAGCGGCGCGGGAGTATAGGCGAAGTCTCGTTTCCCGCAAGGCCCGATGGGCTTTTCCCGACGTCGTCGGGTCGTTCTTGGCTTAGGGATGACGAAAGCCGATTGCCGTGGTCTGATCGACCGGATCGATTGGGCGGGGAGAAACCGATGAACAAGGGCGCCGATGTCAGGATCTGCTCGCATCACGTCGGTGGGCGGAGCGGGACGCGCAACCTTCCGGTTGTCGATGGCTTCGAGGCCGATGTCCTGAGCGTCTTCTATGAGCCCGACACAACAGCCGTGGACGGTATCCATCGCGCGACGGAACATCTGGCGTCCGAAACCAGGGTTCTCACCGATTGCCTCAGCGGGGATGGAGGCGTGCGGCCGTTCCATATCTTCAATGACCGTTATCGCAGCTCCATCCTTCCCCTGGTGCCGGATTTCGCCCGGCGCTATGCATTTGATCCTCAGTTCGGCTGGGATACCGATCCCGAGAGCACCGAAGTCGTTGAGCGGCACGAACTGGCGACGGTCACGCTCGACGCGGTGATGGAGCGTGACGGCGACAATCTGCCGGCGCCGGATTATCTGTCCATCGATACCCAGGGCACCGAGCTCGAAATACTCCAGGGCGGGCTTGAGACCCTGACCGAGAACGTGCTGGCGGTTTTCGTCGAGGTCGGCTTCGCGCCAACCTACGAAGGTCAGCCGATGTTCTCGGCCTTGGAAGAGTTTCTTCGCGGGCAAGGCTTTGCGCTCGCGTCCCTGGAGGTGTTTCCCGCCCAGGCAAGGACACGCGAACGGGTTCCCATCGGGTTTCGAGGCGCGGGTTTCATCGATAGTGGCGAAGCGTTGTTTCTTCGGGATCCGCGGCGTGGGCTGGCGGGAATGACCAACCAGGACCTGGCGCTCGCCAAGCTGGCGGCGATTGCTTTCATGCACGGTTTTCCACATGAGACTTTCGCCATCGTGGATCAGCTCGGTGACGATCGTCTCAACCAACTGGTCGAAACCGCGGGCGGTAACGTTGGATATCTGGCGTTTCTCGCGGAGTTCCGGTCGATCATGAATTCGCAAGCTCGGGTCTATCCAATGCTCTATTCCCACATATTGGGGCCGGAGCATAGTGCCGCCCGGTTCTTGGACCCGGACCTGTTATCCAAGCTTGATCCGATGCAAAGATTGTTGCGGTATTATCAAGGCGCCGCGCCGAACGAGCTTAACCAGGCCTTGATGTCGCTCGGACAACCGGGCTTCATCGGGATCGAAGCCTTGGCGATGCGTTTCGGGATGACGGAAATCGCCGAGGAGGTCCGCGCGGCCCGGCTCCAGCAAGTGGAGAAGACGAGGATCTGGCTGGGGCTCTCGGCGCCGGGATGACAAACAGCGCGCGGGATGGATAATGTCGCCTAGTCCCCATCGGTATGGAAGCAAATCATGAGCATTGACGTGGCCAACAGGAATTCAGCGGAGTGGGAAGCGCGCCTCGACGTGGCGGCGGCGCATCGGCTCGCCGTGATGCATGGATTGAACGAGGGTGTGTGGAACCACATCTCGCTGGTTTCGCCGGACGAGCCGGACAATATCCTGATCAGCCCCGGCCATACTCATTGGGGTCAGGTGACGGCCAGTAATCTGGCGCTGATGGCTCCGGATGGTGAGATGCTTTCCGGCTCGCGGCCGCCCATCCGGGCGGGTTGGATCATTCATCATCCCGTCCACAAGGCGCGGCCCGACGCCAAATGCGTCATCCACGTCCATTCGCCATACACCACGGCCATGTCGATCCGAAGCGATATGCGCCTGGAAACCCGGAGCTCGCAGCAGGCCGCCGGCTTTCACGACGATGTCGCCTATTACGAGGTCTATGACGGGGTTCTGGCGGATGAGTCCGAGGGTGAGCACATGGCCGAGGTGATGGGCGACAAGCGTATCCTCATGATGCGTAATCACGGCGCGATGATCGTCGGCTCCACGGTGGCTCGGGCCTATCTCGACACCTATCAATTGGAACGGGCCTGCATGTATCAGCTGCTCGCCGTTGCGGGCGGTGGCGAGATGTCGCTTATTCCCGAGGATATCGCCGCCGAGATGGGGCAACTCGCCCGCCAGGGGCGCAATATAGAGCATTTCGAGGGCATGAAGCGCCTGGTCGAGGAGAAGGAACCGGACTACGCGCATTGAGGACGGCGGCGGGCTATTCAGGCCGCCGACATGAGGCATTCCGTCCCGCGGCGGAAGCGCCAAGTCAATAAGGTTTCGGCCTACCTCGCCGTCTTAGAATGTGCGCTTTCACGCCCTTTGACTTAAACTCAATAAACACAATGGGTTGACGGATACAGTCTTTAGTCCGACCATGGCAACGCGTCCATTGGTTAAACAATGGGCATGCGGGGCCGGGGGGCCTGGGTATGAACGAAGCGACGGCGAGCGTGACCGCGAAGCCGGCGGCGTCCGATACGCCGGGGGATTTGTTCGGCCTACTTTCCTCCTTCGCGTCCAGAATGGCGATCCTCTCCAGCATTTCGGAACAGGAACGATTTTGGGAAGACCCGACCGCGCTCAGGGTCGGCTTATCGACCTATGCCAACGCCCGATATCTGCGGAACACCTTGACGGCCCAGCTCGAACTCGCGGAGGCGAGTAACGATAAGCTTAGGACCTTTGTAAGGGATCTAGAGAAAGCCGCCGACAGTCTCGACGAAGAGATCGAGGCGGATAATAAAAAACTCAAGGGCGTTCAAGCGATGATCGCCAAGGACGAGGCGGGAACGCCCGAGGGAGAGGAACCCGAGAAGCCGAGTCCGCTCCGCCCGCGCCGGGATATTCTTGAGCGTGAACTGGCGGAGAAGAACGAGGACGTGATCTCGAAACGCCGCATTCTTTTGGAGAACCAGCAGAAGTACAAACGCGTAAGCGAGGAACTGAAGCGCGCGCGAGCCCTCAACGAACGCTTTCTGGGCTTGTTCGAAGAGTGTTTCGAGAAATGGGAAGTTTTTGACGAAGCCACCTTGCAACGTCTGGCAACGAACGGCCCGACCGAGGAGATTCGTGAGATGGTGCGGTCCGCCGTTGAGGGCGAGCCCGATAAGATCGTCGCGATCTCAAGGTCTGATTGGAATTCGTTTCGGCGGTCGATCGACATGTTCGTGGTCGATAACATGGTCGAAACCGAAAGCGAGATCGTGGTGCTCGCCGACGGAACATTGCGCAATGTCAACAACCGGACATTGGAGGTTCAGGACAGCGTCAAGGCTCATCTCGACGCCAAGCTCACCGGCGGCGATTGGGTTGAGGTCAGTCAGTTACTGAGCGATTGGGACCTACCAGAGGAGTTGGAGGCATACGCGGCCCTCAAGGATCAGGCGCGAATGTTCTTTGACGCAGCGACCTTGGCGCGGGCCGAGGAGTTCATCTCTCCGTCGATGCGTCAGCAAGTGTTGATCGGTGTCGTCGAGTGGCTCCAGGGCGGCGTCTATCAGGGCTACACCTCGTTTGGCAAGGAGGCCGGGTTCAACACCCTGATGATCTCGGTGCACGGGTTTTATCTTCTATACCAATGGCGCTCGGTGTCGGTTGAATATGTCAACGAGCAAGGGGCGATGGTCTACACCACCATCAACTCTCTGCATGTCTTCGAAATCGACGTGATCTTTTGCGACGCGCAAGGAACGGAGATAGACCACGAATTGCACGAAGACGCGAAGAAGAAGCTCAAGGAGCAACAGGTCGACTTGCGTCGTCACCGAACCGATGACGGCGAGGTAGACGAGACGTCGCCTCCCGCGAAATCCGCGATCCTGGATGGACTAAAAGGGAAAGCCGGCGGGGCGGCGTAGCCCTCGCCCGCTGCCGGTCCGCTCCTTGCCTGTTGCTAGGCGTCAATTGCCTCGTTTCGAGATCGTGCGTTGGGGAAGGTGACCGATACCCGGCATCCACCCAATATCGGCGCCGTGTCGATCTCGATCGTAGCCTCGTGCAACGACGCCAGGGCTTCAACCAGCCACAGCCCCATGCCCATTCCGAGATTGCTCGCCAACAAGGAATCCCTGTCGCGGCCGCCAAGTCGGCGGACCTGTTCGCGGGCCTCCGGTGGAATGCCGACACCATCGTCCGAGACCGCTAAAACGATTTCTCCATCGGCACTTGGCGTCACGCGGATTTCAACGACATTGCCGCCGCTGTATTTCCCCGCGTTGTCGGCAAGATTGGTCAGGATCCGTCGAAGCGCGCGACCATCCGCGTGGATCGCGAGCCCCGGGCGGTCGAGAACAACATCGAGTTTCATTCCACGTCTGGATAGTTCCGGCTCCAGCATGGGGCGCATGGAACGGATCAGCGCTTCAAGATCAATGATCTCTTCCACCAATGTCCACTTACCGGCCTCGGCGTTGGACACATCAAGCAGCTGGTCGATCACGCCCTGAAGATGCAAGCCGCTATCGTGGATGAAACGAGCATAGGTCTGGCCGCGCTCGTTTCCGCCGGTACCGAGCTGGCCATCTCGCAATACTTGGGCGAACCCGACAATCGCGTTCAGCGGCGTTCTGAGATCGTGACTGATCCCGGCGAGAAACTGGCTTTTCACCTCATTCGCCTCAACCAGGGACCGGTTCCTCGACTGCAGCTCCTCGGCCAGGGATTCCGTGCGTTGGATCGTTGATTGCAGACGGCTGACGACAGGCCAAGCGAGCGCGCTGGCGAGAACGCCGGTGAAGATCGCCAAGGCGATGGCGGCCGTGGTGGCTTGACCGGTGATTGGGGATACATCGGGCTCGGGCATGGAAACCTGACGAGCGCCACGCATATCGCCGACCTTCCATCGGCCTTCAAATCCGTATTCCGGTTGGTTGTGACACGCCACGCAGTCTTCCTTCATGATCAAGGCGCGGGCGTACCGAACCACTTCCACGCCGTCGATCACCTCAATACGATGAAATTCTTGTGTCGGGTTCCTCGAAAGATAGGCCAGCGAGGCCTTCTCGAAATCGTCCTGCACCCGGTTTTGGCGGTTGGGGAAGGGAGCATCGCTGTAAAGGCTGGTGTCGAGATTCGGATGCATCTCTCTCAGCGCGCCGCCGAACTCGGTGGAAAGCGTTGCGGGAAACGGAAGCTTGTTCGGGTATTTCGTGAAGTCGGCGGACAGTTCCACGCCGGCGTTTTTCGCCCTGGAAACAATTTCCTGGGAGTAATACCGATGTAGGGCGCTAATCGAGTGTTCGAAGGACTTAGCCGTGTCGTAGGCGGTCTGTTAGCGTGATTCCTCGGCATAATATCGTACGCCGAGGACGAAACCGGACATTGTCAGAATGATAAGAAGACATATGGTAACGTGCGGGTAACGAATGACCAAATCCGTGAGGTTCTTAAGCTTATGAGACATTCAACACTCCGCGAGAGCGCCTCGCCAGGGTGCAACCCGTCGGTGAATGGATGCGTGGACTAAATCGAGCTTCTGACGATCCACCATATCACGATCAAGGCGGAAAGCTTCAAGTCCTCAATCGGTCTCGGAAGATCAATTCCATGCTTCTCTCGCGACCTCGCCTCAACTAGGCTTTGGTGTTCCAGAACTCCAGGGCGTGGAGGCAAGATGATTTCCATCAACGCCGCTTTCGATGGCGGTAATATCGAGGTTGCGCGGGCTGAAGACCCTGGAGATATCCAGCTCAACATCCGCAAGGATAGCCAATCCGACTTTTTCCAATGGTTCTCCTTCCGACTCGCCGGCGGTCGCGAACACGATTGCGTGATCCGGATCATGAACGCGGGTCAGGCCAGTTACACCCGAGGTTGGGAGGGTTATCAGGCCGTGGCCTCGAGCGACCGGATCACGTGGCGTCGCGTTCCCACGACTTACGAGAACGGCGTTCTGACAATACGGGACACGCCGCGAACCGACGCCGTCCACTATGCCTATTTCGCCCCGTACTCGATGGAACGGCACGCCGACCTCGTGGCCCGCTGCCAAGCCTCGGATAATGTCGGACTGATCGTGCCCGGTGTTACGGCGCAAGGACGACCGATCGAGGTTCTGCGATTTGGCGAAGCGGCCGGCGGTAAACCCTCGCTCTGGGTTATCGCGCGCCAGCATCCTGGCGAGACCATGGCCGAGTGGTTCATGGAGGGGTTTCTTCACCGCTTGATCGACCCCGAGGATGGGGCGGCGGCGGCGCTCCGGCGGCGCGCGGTGATTCACGCTGTCCCGAACATGAACCCGGATGGAAGCGCGCTGGGTAATCTCCGCGTCAATTCGGTCGGCACCAATCTCAATCGGGAATGGGAAGCACCGAGCCTCGAGAAGAGCCCGGAAGTCTTTCATATTCGCCAACTGATGCAAGATAGCGAGATCGACCTTTGCCTGGACGTTCATGGTGACGAGGGGCTGCCGTACAACTTCATCGCTGGCTTCGAGGGCATCGCCGAGGCCAGCAAGGCGCAGCTCGCGGCGATGAACAAGTTTCGCGATACCTTGGCTTGGCTCAATCCGGATTTCCAAACCGCGCATGGCTATCCCAAGGCCGCGCCTGGCAAGGGTATGAAGACCACGAGCACGGGCTATCTCGCGGCCTATCACGGGGTTGTTTCGATGACCTTGGAGATGCCTTTCAAGGACACCGCCAATGCTCCCAACCCCGGGGTCGGCTGGTCGCCGGACCGCGCCAAGGCGCTCGGACGTTCGAGCGTGGAAGCAATGCTCGCGGTAGCGGGGGATTTGCCGTTATCGAAGGGCTAGACCGAAACGATGGGCGGGCGGTTATTAAGTATCTCGCGATCAAACCCCGCGAGTTTCTTGTAGCCCGCCGCCGCGCCCTCTAGCTCCTCGGCGCTGAGTACGTCCTCGATCCGCCCATAGCCGTCCGGAGCCCGGGTCTCGACCATCTGCATCACCTGTTCCGGACCGTTGCCACGATTGGCCAGGACGATGGCCGACGTGGCCGGTCGGCGCTCTTCCTCGTAGGTCAACAAGGCGGCCTCGCATTCGCCCTGCCGCTGGACCTCGCGGGTTAGCACCCGCGCGTCCAGGATCGCCTGGGAGGCTCCATTGGAGCCGATCGGGTACATCGGATGCGCCGCGTCGCCGAGCAAGGTGACGCGACCGTGTGTCCATCGCTCCAGGGGGGCTCGGTCGACCATCGGATACTCGTAGAAACGTGACGCCCCCCGGATCAGCGTCGGCGCGTCCAGCCAGTCGAAATCCCAGTCCTCGAACCAGGGCAGGAAATCCGCCGCGTTGCCGGGCCGGTTCCAATCCTCGCGCCGCCAGTCGCCCTCGGGTGGAAACTTTCGTTCGGCCACCCAGTTGATCAGGGCGTTACCCGTGTCGGGGTCCGGCGGTGACAAGGGGTAACAGACGAACTTCTGAAACTCGTGCCCGGCCATGATCATGGTCCGGCCCGTCAGAAAGGGCGGCGCCATCGTCGTGCCACGCCACAGAACCGCGCCGTTCCAGATCGGCGGTCCTTCATCCGAGTAGAGCCGGGCACGGGCGGCGGAATGGATACCGTCGCAAGCGATCAGCAACTTTCCGTCCATGATGGCCCGCTCGGCCCCACCCGCCTCGGCAAGGAAACGCGCTTGGATACCGTCGGTGGTTTCGCGCCAGTCCGCGAGATGGTGGCCCGTCCGGATCGCGTCCGGCCCAAGGCGATCCAGAACCGCGTCCCGCAGCATCATCTGCAGTTTGCCGCGATGCAAAGAGACTTGTGGCCAGTCATATCCAGCCTCGCGCCCCCTGGGCTCGGACCAGATCAACTGACCGCGTTTGGAATAGTAGGCGAGTTCACGGGTCGCGACGCCAATCGCCTCGAGATTTTCTCCCAGGCCCAAATCCGTCAGTTCCCGTACCGCATGGGGAAGCACGTTGATCCCGACGCCGAGTGGGGCGAGTTCCCTGACGCTTTCGTAAACACGCGCGGACACGCCGATCTGGTGCAGGCTGAGCGCCAAGGTAAGGCCGCCTATGCCGCCACCGGCGATTATCACGGTCATGCCAAGTCATCCCTTCGGTTTTGGGCGCATTGCCGTGGGAGCGTCGCAACGCGCCCGCGTACAGGATATGATCCGGGCTCCCGCGCTGACAATCCGGCGTTTTCGATCTGGCGATGCGATGACCACCCATCATGTGGATTTTGGACAAGTTGAGTTTCTCGAGTTCGGCGAGGAGGGATCCGAGCGGGTGGCGATATTGCTGCACGCGGCGGCGACGGGGCCGGGCTCTCTCTCGCGGCTCGGCAAGGCCCTTGGTGATGCCGGTTACCGTGTTCTGGTGCCCGCCTTGCATCGCTATGGCGAGACTTGGGTGGTCGAGGAGGGTAGCCCGCTGGAACGCAACCAGCGCGTGGCGAACTGGGTCCTTGAGACCTTCGCGGGTGAGAAGACCATGGTTTTCGGTCAATCAATGGGCGGCTTGACGGCGGTGTTGACCGCGCTTTCCCCGGCCCGCGCGATTGATGGACTTGTGCTGTACGAGCCAATGGTGATGCGGGCTCTCGACCCCGATGATCCCGCCGACATGCGTGAGCGTGATTGGGATCGCGCCCTGGTGGACGCGGTCGAACGGGCCCTCGGGACGGATCGTGAGGAGGCCGCGATCTCGGCTTTTATCGAGGCTTGGAACGAAGCGTCCTGGCAAGACATCCCGGCCGCGGCCCGGGAGACGATTCTGAAAGACGCACCCGGATTGGCTCGGGAAACCCGCGCGGTGAATGACGGTGGGTTTTCGTCCCTGGATTTGGCGGGGCTCAAGGTCCCAACCCTGCTATTGGGAGGCGATGCCTCGCCGCCGTTGGCGGGGCGCATCCTGGATCGGCTTGAACGAAAGCTTCCGAACCGACGCCGCGAGATTCTCGCCGGTCTTGGTCATATGGGACCCGTGATGGCACCATCGCGAGTCGCCGAGGCTATCCTCGAACATCTTGAGTAGAAACATGTCGGCTGATCTGGAGACGAACAATGAATGAAGGCGCTGGGACGGAGCCCGATCTGATCATACTTGGCGGCAAGGTAGCCACGCTTGACTCGTGTGATGGCATCGCCGAGGCGGTCGCCGTCGCCGGAGAACGTATCGTCGCTGTCGGCGCCAATTCCGAGATCCTCGCTAGCGCGGGCGCGGAAACCCGCCGGATAGACGCGCGAGGTCGTCTGGTCACGCCCGGTTTGATCGACGGTCACGCCCATATGGACCGGGAGGGATTGAAGGAAACCCTTCCGTCCCTCGCGGGATGCAGGTCCATCGACGATATCCTGCAACGCGTCGCCGATTTGGCGCGCGAGACGCCGAAGGGCGAATGGATCGTCACCATGCCGATCGGCGAGCCGCCCTTTTATGAGAATGTCCCGGGCGTGTTGTCCGACAATCGTTTCCCGAACCGCCATGACCTGGATCGCGTCGCCCCGGATCATCCGGTCTATATCCGTGCGATTTGGGGGCATTGGCGCAACACCCTGCCATTGGTGTCGATAGCCAATACCAAGGCCTTGGAGACCGCCGGCATCACCCGCGAGACCATGCCGCCCTCGCCGCATATCCAAATCGAGAAGGACATGGCGACGGGAGAACCCACGGGATGCCTCTACGAGTTTGTTTACAAGCCGTTGGCCGAAAAGACTCTGATGGCTTGCATCCCCAGATTCACGCTGTCGGA